>Ga0134128_10006206_pt1 | contig 14489 bp, 16 predicted proteins | sample KB31754_FD_96462 | JGI IMG/M metagenome (GOLD analysis project Ga0134128, IMG submission 96462) | Terrestrial soil microbial communities with excess Nitrogen fertilizer from Kellogg Biological Station, Michigan, USA - KB3-175-4 | ecosystem: Environmental > Terrestrial > Soil > Unclassified ... | reverse complement strand
GTCACTTGCAACAGCCGATGACGCAGAATCAGATTCGCCTGCAACGGCGCGCGGCGCAGGTCGAGATAGCGATAACGCAGCCGTATCTCTTCCGCCGGAAGATTGGATCCCTTGGCGACGACAGGCATCGCGAGAGACTCCGCGGGCCCCAGCACGGAGATCGACGTTGCCTGCACCTCGATCGCGCCGGTGTGCATGTCGGAGTTCGCCATGTTCGGCGGGCGCAGCGCGACAGTACCCTCGACGCGGACGACGCTCTCGAGCGAGACCAGTGATGCGGCCTCGATCGCTTCCGCTGGCGTGAAAGCCGGATTGAACGAGACCTGAACCGTCCCCGCGCGATCTCGCAGATTCAGAAAGACCATTCCGCCGAGGTTGCGCGAGCTTTCGACCCATCCGCCCAGCGTTACTTGCGACCCCGCGTGCTCGGCGCGAAGTGCGCCGCAGAGAGTGGTTCGCGCGGTTGTTGCGGGAAATGCCGGTGCGCTCACGCGGCGCCGAGAGGTCGCATCGCGACCTGAAAGCCGTCATTCCCATGTAAGCGGGAACCCACCATTTCGTTGTTCACGCCGTGGCGCGCGGTTGCATGCGCGCCTCGGGAATCCATCCAAGAATATGATTGCATGTAGATCGGTTAAATTTATGTCTGGCAATGGGTTATGGTAGGCCCTTCGCACCGTTGCCCGCCGATCCAACATGCCCAAAATCAATCTTCTCAATCTCACTCCCGCGGACGCTGATGCGACGCTGGAGGCATTCTTTCGCGACCGCGGTGAGCCGCTGTATCGTGCGCGTCAGGTCGCGCGACGACTGTGGCAGCTTCCAGTCCGCTCGTTCGCCGACATAACCGAACTTCCGTTAGCGCTCCGTGACGCTCTCGAACAGTCGTTCGAATTGCCTGAACTCGGCATTGCGACTCAACAAACGTCCGCTGACGGAACGCGCAAGTTCCTCTTTCGCCTGGCTGACGGTGAGGCGATCGAGACCGTGTCCATTCCGGACGCCGATCGCCTCACGCTGTGCATCTCGTCGCAGGCAGGTTGCGCCCTTCAGTGCGCGTTCTGCGCGACTGGCAAGATGGGCTTCACGCGCAATCTCGAGCCGTACGAGATCGCCTGTCAGGTCCGCGAGATGGCGCTGCTCGATCCGCCGATCGCCGTCACCAACATCGTCTTCATGGGCATGGGCGAGCCGCTCATGAACTGGCGTGCCGTGAATCCCGCGCTGACGATTCTGAATGATCCCGCGGGTCTCGGGATCGGTGCGCGCCACATCACCGTTTCCACAGTCGGGATCCTGCCGGGCATCGTGGCGCTCGCCGAGCGCCCGGAACAGTTCCGGCTCGCGATCTCGGTGCATGCACCGACCGACGAGCTGCGCCGCAGTCTGATGCCGATCAACACGAAGTACCCACTCTCCGAAGTGATCGAAGCCGCGAAGAGTTTCGACCGGCGTGTCACCTTCGAGTACGTGATGCTGGGTGGCGTCAACGATCGCGACGAGGACGCGCGCGAGCTCACGAAGCTGGCGCAGGAATGCAAGGCGTTCGTGAATCTCATTCCGCTGCATCCAGGCGGCGCCGGCGATTTCACTCCAACCACGGCGGACTCAATACGTCGGTTCGCCGCACAGCTCCGTCGCGGGGGGCTCAGCGTGGCGATCCGCAAGAGTCGCGGAAAGGACATCGCCGCCGCGTGCGGACAGCTACGGGTAGAACGGCATCGGGGGCGGCGTCCAGTCGCTGCCGAGCACGACGGTGGCGTCGAGGTAGCGTGACGTGTCGGGGCGGGAGACAGGCTTGCCGCCTATCGCCTTGCCGATGAGCGCGGCCCACTCCGGATGGTTGGATCGGTCCAGCACGAGCGTCGGCGCCTGCGTGGTGCGCGACGTGCCCATCGATACGACGTCGTAGCCGCGGGCTCGCAGCAGCAGCGTCGCACGCCGCGCGGCACCGCGGGCGGTGCTTGCGTTCAATACTTCGACCTTGATCCGCACACCGGGCGGCGCATGCCCGACCGTGGTGTCGATCCTGGCCAACGGCGCACCGGACGATGCGGCTCGATGCTGCTCCCCCTTGGTACAACCAGTCGCCGCGAGCGTTGCAGCGATCACAACCAGTACGGAACGCCGCAACATTACTGCAGACTGTTCCAGAGCGCGACGGTTTCCGGGAAGATGTGATTTCCCTCGCGCACGGTCCATTCGAGCCGCATCCGAACCACCTGCCGGAAGACTGTTTCGAACGACGTGGGAACCTGGAGGGAGAGAAAATATCTGTCCTGCTTCATGAACTTCCGACCCGGCTCCAGAAAATCCGCCATGTACAGCGCGCGGCCCACGACCCCCCAGCGCACGCTGCCAACGGTATGATAGCGAATCGCATCGAGAACATCGATGCGATTCTCTCCATTCTTCTCGAGCGTGATTGCCGCCGCGGGTCCGTGCAGCAGCCCCAGGGGGCTTTCATAGTCGCCTGTGATCGCTCGCAGCTCAGCCTCCGACGCGTCGCGCAAAGCGTCGTGTAACACGCCGGCATCTATGAACGCGCGCGCTTCAGCCGGAGGAAGCCGCATCGCGGCGGCCCACGCATTCAACAGCGCGGTGACACGCTGTATGTGCTCGGCGCGCTTGTCGCTCACACGCGCCCAATCGGGGAGGTCAAGCGTCGAGCTGTGCATGGTCAGAGTTGAATGTTGTCGATCAGTCGAGTGCCGCCAATCCGCGCGGCTGCCACCACGGAATTCCCGCGAACGGCGACGGGTGGCGTCGCGAAATCAGTTTCGTTCACCAGCGCGAGATAGTCAACGTCGAACATGCCATCCTTCGCCAGGGTCCCCCTCCCTGCCGACTCGATGGCCGCCGGATCGGCGTTGCCGGATTCGAACGTGTTTTTTGCGGCGACGAGAGCGGCACGCAGCGCGGGCGCGTGTCGTCTCGCTTCGGCGTCGAGATAGCGGTTGCGACTGGATAACGCGAGCCCGTCGCTGTCCCGCACCGTGTCGATGGCCGTGATCTGTACCGCGAAATTCAGATCGGCGACCATCGCGCGGATCAACGCCAGCTGCTGCAGGTCCTTGCGTCCAAAAATTGCGACATCCGGTTGCACGATATTGAACAACTTCGCGACGACTGTCAGCACGCCCGTGAAATGGCCGGGGCGAACGGCGCCCTCGAACAACGCGCCGAACGACGGCGGTGTGACAGTTGTGCGCGATCCCAGCGCACCATACATCTCTTCCGCCGTCGGTGTGAAGACGATCGTCGCGCCATGCTCGGCCACGCTGGCCGCATCACTCTCAGGGGTTCGCGGATAACGCGCAAGGTCCTCACCCGGTCCGAACTGCAGCGGATTCACGAAGATGCTGACCGCGACGACGTCCGCGGCTTTCCTCGCGGCATCCACGAGCGCGAGGTGCCCCGCGTGCAGCGCACCCATCGTCGGTACGAGCGCAACGTGCGCGCCATCCCGTCGGAGATCGCGCAGGCGCGAACGCACCCCGGCGATGGTGGACTCGATCAACAAGAATCGTCATCCCGCGAAAGAACGTCACCCCCGCGGAAGCGGGGGCGGGAATCACGAGTTGAAATTGGCATGTAAGCGGAACTCACCCTAGAAGCTGTGATCCGCGGATGGATAACGATGCTGGCGGACATCGTCGCCATACGTGCGCACGGCGTCGCGCACGGTTTCGGCGAGATTCGCGTAACGCTTGAGAAAACGTGGAGAAAAGCCCTCGTTCAGTCCGAGCATGTCGGGAAGCACGAGTACCTGACCATCGCAAGCCGGCCCGGCGCCGATTCCGATCGTGACAGCGCTCACACTCTCCGTGATGCGCTCCGCGAGCTTCGCCGGCATCAGCTCGAGAACTATCGCAAACGCTCCCGCCTCGTCCAGTCGCTTCGCTTCGGCGAGAATCCGCTCCTCATCCTCTGCCTCTCTGCCCTGAACGCGGATGCCGATCGCGTTTACAGACTGCGGAGTGAAGCCGAGGTGCCCGATTACAGGGATTCCGATCTCCACGAGGCGTGCGATCGTCGCGGCGATGCGCTCCGTTCCGCCTTCCAGCTTTACCGCCTGCGCGCCAGTCTCGACCAGCAGGCGTCCGGCATTCGCGAGAGCGAGCTCCGTATCGATCTGATATGTCAGAAATGGCATGTCGACAGCAACGAGAGCGCGCGAAACGCCGCGGCACACCGCTGCGCCGTGGTAGATCATGTGATCCAGTGTCACGGGAAGCGTCGTCTCGAACCCGGCCACGACGTTGCCGGCCGAATCACCGACGAGGACGATATCCACGCCAGCCTGGTCCACCAGCCGGCCAAATAGAACGTCGTACGCGGTGACGACTACCACCGGTTCCTTGCCCTTTCGGTCCCGGATGTCGCGAACCGTTACGGCGCGTGACGGCGGTGCACTGCTCAAATGGCTACCTCTGCGAGCTCGGCGAGCTCTCGCTGCCAGAAGTCGCGGTTGTCGAGTTCTCTATGTGGCACCTGCAGCTCGGGCGAGCTCCAGGTCGTGTGCGCATACCTGACGATGTCCAAATCTATTGTGCGCGGCCCCCAACGGACCGTTCTGACGCGACCGCCCTCGCGCTCCGCCTCGTTCAGCGCTGCGAGCAACCGCGGCGGCGACAGCGAAGTACGCAGCGCAACCATCTGATTGAGGTACGGCCCCTGAGCGACTGGCCCGATTGGCTCTGTCTCCTCGACACGGGAGGCCGCCAATATCACGACGCCGGGAATCGCGCCGATCCGATTCAGCGCGTCCGACAGATGTTTGCGACGGTCGCCGACGTTGGAGCCGAGCGCGACGAAGGCGACGTCCTCGATAACGTCGCCCGCGACAACGTCGTCCGTGACGTCATCCATCTCGCTCGCGGGTGATGGAGACTTCGGCGTACTCCACCGGACCGGGCAACGGCACGTGCGGCTTCCGAATCGAGACCGTCGCCGATCGCACGCCAGCTACGCGGAGCGCGGCGGAGGCTACGCGCTCCGCGGCCTCTTCCAGATAGGCGATGTGTCGCACATTCATCACTTCGGCGACCGCACGATAAAGTGCGACGTAATCGACCACGTTCGGCGGTCGTACACTCGCATCCACCGTCACTGAAAGATCCAGCTCCACAGGCTGCGGAAGTTGTTCCTCGTGCGGCAACACACCCACGCGCGAGTGGAACCGCATTCCCTTGAGCGATACGGTGTCCGCCATTTTCAACCGGCGTCGTCGATTCCGGCACGCAGCGAGCGTGTGAGCGCAACCGCCGCATCGACACTCGTGCCCGCCGCCCTGACTATCGCGCTCCCGACGGCGACTCCGTCTGCGACCGCGGCAAGGGCAGCAGCCTGACGGGCATCGGTTACACCGAAACCCACGCAGATCGGCAGCGTTGTGACCGAGCGCAGGCGCTCCACCGTCGCGCCGAGCTCCGGCGCGATGCGCTGCTGCATTCCCGTGACACCGAGTCTGCTGATGAGATAGACGAACCCGCTGCCGTTCTGCCCGATCAGTCGCATGCGTTCGAGAGGTGTGGTCGGCGCAACGAGCCGAACGAACGCGAGCGGGCTGGCAGTGAAGCGAGCCTCGAGCGGCGGATCGGCTCCCACCGGTAGATCAGTGATCAGCAGGCCGTCGCATCCGGCATTCTCCATGCGATCCAGCACGCCGGCGCCGGCCGCTAGAAATGGATTGAGATATCCAAACAGCACCACGGGAACGTTCAGCTGCGCTTCCGCGACGATGTCGAGCACGCCGCTGAAGGTCGTGCCGGCGTCGAGCGCTACCTGCGAGCTCGCCTGGATGACCGGCCCGTCGGCGAGCGGGTCGGAGAACGGCACGCCGACTTCCAGAATGTCGGCGCCGGCGTCTTCCAGCCCGCGGAACAGATCTATCGAGCGAGCGCGATCGGGGTGTCCCGCCGTCGCGTAGCACACGAGCGCCTTTTTGCCCTGCCTGCGCAGAGAAGCAAACCGCTCTTCGATTTTATTAGATGACGTAATCGCTAACTCTGATGCCATACCTGTCCGGATCTGCAGTCTTGATGATGGTGCGCGCAAACTGACCGTCCGCTCCGGTCACCGCAAGGTCTGTCTCGAGTGGTGGCTGCAGAAGATTACCCCGCCCGTCACTCACGACCACCACGCGTGGACGTGACAGCATCTCCGGATTCGGATTTGCCGCGAGCACCACCGCCAGCTCGAATGTATCCAGTACGACAAGCGTGCCTGACGGATAAATCCCGAGCAGTGTGATGAATGCCTTCACCACCACAGGATCGAGCCCACGCCGCGGGTTGTCGCGCATCTCCTGAAGTACCGCCGATGGAGGATAGGGCTTTGTCTGGTACGAGCGCCTGCTAGTCGCGGCGTCGTACGCATCGGCGACGGCGACTATCCTGCTCGTCATTGCGATCGAGCGGGGGCGAATCACACGCGGATAGCCCGAGAGATCGCGCCGCATGTGGTGTTCGTGCGCCGCTACCATTGCACGGTACGGAAGCTCCTGGTGCCCGCGCATCTGGAACAGGGTGAGCATGCCGAGCCACGGATGCGCGGTGATGCGCCGCCAGTCGTCCTCGTCCAGCGCCGTGGACTTCTGCAACAGATCTGTGGGCACGCGCGACTTGCCGATATCGTGCATCAGCGCGGCGACGCCGAGTTCGTACAACTGCAGCTTCGTCATTCCGATCCGCTTGCCGAGCGCGACCGCGAAGATGCACACGTTGACGGAGTGGGTGTACGTGTATTCGTCGTATTCACGCAGAGTCGTCAGTCCGATCAGCGACGCCTCCTCTGTCAGCACCTCGTCCACGATCGATTGCACGGCTCGCTTGATCTTCCCGGCGCTAGGCACCCGGCCCATTCGCACCGAGTTGATTACGTCCTTGGTGAGCGCCACTGACTGCGCGTAGGTACGCCGCGCAGCTGCCTTCGCCGCCTCGCGTTCCTCGACCTCTTCTTCCTCGTCGGCCTGTGCCGCGGCTTCGAAGGCGTCCACACCTGCCGCTCGTAACCGGCGAACCAGCTCGTCCGCGTCGCCCTCGCCGCCGGCACCGACGGTCGCCAGCAGGGTCAGCAGAGAAAACCATTCCCGCGGCGTGGCCTCGCGCAGCATGCGCAGCGAACCCACGCCAGCCGACCGGAACAGATCCAGCACACGCCCGAAACTGGCATAATTGCTCAGGTCGAGTCGCAGCCGCGTGCCGTTGACGAAGATGAACTCGCCGTGCACCCGGAGCTCCAGCTCCGAGTCCACGCTGCGGCCTTCCAGCGCCGCGGCGGCAAGCTCGCCGAGTGCCTTCTGCACCGCCTGATGCTCTGGCGGATACAGCTTCATCGCCCGTGTCGCGGCATGAATCGACACGATGAGCGCGCGACCCGCACGCCGCGTATTCGCGGTCTCTTCGCGCTCGCCGTCGTCGATCATGATCTCGCTCACTCGCCGCCTCGCATCGCGCGCGTTGCGGCACTTCGCACGATGACTTCCTTGTCACCGAGCGCCTTGCGCACGGCGTCGAGTGCGCGATCGGTGCCCAGCTTGCCGAGTGCCATCGCCGCACTCGCGCGCGTCATCGGGTCTTCCTTCCGCGCCAGCATTCCACGCGGAACGAGGATGTTTTCCAGCAGCGGCACTGCTGCGTCGCCGCCGAGCGTTGCGTATGCGTCGAAGAACGCCGTCTTCTCGCTCGACGATCCGTCGCGCGTGAGACGGTCCTTGATCGCACGCTCCAGACGCGCGAGCACAGGCCTGTACTGCCGCTCGGCGCACGCCTTCACGACGAACAGCCTGATGTCCCGGTCGCCGTCGTCCAGCCCGCGCTCCAGTACCTGCATCGCCCCGGGCGAGCCGATCTGTGCAAGCGCCGCGAGCGCGGCAGCGCGGCTGGTTTCGGACGCCGAATCGAGCACGTGCGCCAGTGGTGCCACGGCAGCCGGTGATCTTATGTCGCCCGCGCGACGCATGGCTTCGAGCGACACCGCCTCGTCATCCGAGCCGATCAGTGCCATCAGATCGAGCGTGTTCGAGCTCGCCAGACGCGTGACTGCTTCCTCGAGAATCGCGCGCAGCTCGCTGTTGCGGGACCGCACCAGATGCGACATGAGCGGTGTCAACGCACTCGGCTTGAGTTGCGTGAACAGAGACACGAGATCCTGCTGCGGTGGCTGCAGACGCGTGTCTTCCAGCGCATCGAGCAGCTGATTGAGCGTCGCGGGATCGCTGATTCGATCCACCAGATCGCCCAGACGCTGCTTGTGTGACGGGACAACCCCTTCGGCGCGCGCCGACGCTGCGGCGCACTCGCGGATCAGAAACGCGGCTGTACGGAATTGCAGTCCGGACAACAGCACGAGCATGAAGTTCTCGAGTATCCCGCAGATCTCCTCGCGCACGGTCGGATCGGCTTGCGACTCGAACGTATCGAGCAGCGCCGCGGCAACGGACGGACGCAGATCGCCGGCGAACTCATCGCGAATCGACTGGTGCAAATACGATATCTCCTGCTCCTCCAGGAAATACAGCGTCGAGTCGAAGTCGGAGATCCGGGCGAATTGCGACGAGCCCGCACCGTAGGTACCAGCGTCCTTCTCGTTCTCCGCGGGAGCGTCGACCACACCAGTTGGCGCACCCCCGCGAAGCAGCTCGGCGCCGGGGGCCGCGTAACCGTCACCGCCGGCCTCCTCGTAGGTGTACGACATGCATTCAAAGTCGCACTCCCAGAACAACGTGACGAGATCCTCGTCACCGCCCGCCTGCACGCGTACCGCCTTGAGGGCTCCGAGGAAAAGCGCAAGCTCCTTCGTCTCGAATCCCTTGCGAATCTCGAATGACCGAATGCCGTCCTTGTAGAACAGCCACGGGAGACTCTCGCCGCCGCGGTCGGTCTCGGCAAGCATCGGCACGTCATCGTGCGTGAATTCGGTTTCCGTGACACCGAACTCGATGCTGTCCATCTTCTCCCACAGGGTGACGAACGCGGCGCGTGCGGAATCTATGGCGCGAACGTGCATCGGATTGTTCGGCAGATACAGCTGGAACGAGCGCACCGCACGCGCGAGTGTCTTGAGTGTCTCCGAAACCAGCGGATCCCCGCCCGCGCGTGGAGCGCCGGTGTGGACGCCGAGCGGCGGTGTCGGAGAAAGCGGCATCAGCCTTCGCTCGCCAGCATCGCGCGGACCTGGGCCACATCCTTGTCGCCGCGCCCGCTCACGCAGAGAAGCACCGCATCGTCCCGCGCCCACGTGCCCGCGGTACGAATCAGCCACGCAACAGCATGCGACGTCTCGAGTGCCGGCATCACGCCCTCGAGACGGCTCAGCACGCTGAATGCCTCCAGAGCTTCCGCATCCGTGACCGCAACGTATTCGGCGCGCTTGCTATCGTGCAGAAACGAGTGCTCGGGACCAACACCGGGATAATCCAGACCAGCCGAAATGGAGTGCGCCGGGTGGACCTGGCCGTTCTCATCCTGCAGCAGGTAGCTGAGCGCGCCGTGCAACACGCCCGGACGTCCGCGCGAGAGCGACGCAGAGTGACGCTCGGTATCGAGACCCTCCCCCGCCGCTTCCACACCGATGAGACGCACGCCGGGATCGGCAACGAATCCGCTGAACACTCCCATCGCGTTCGAGCCGCCCCCCACGCACGCGACCACGGCCGACGGCAGTCGCCCGACACGTGTCAGCATCTGCTCGCGCGCCTCGCGGCCTATCACGCTCTGCAGCTCGCGAACCATGCGCGGATACGGCGCCGGTCCCACGACGGAACCGATGATGTAGTGCGTCGTGTCCACGTTGGTCACCCAGTCGCGAATCGCTTCACTCGTCGCATCCTTGAGCGTCCGGGTTCCGGAATGAACCGGGATGACAGTCGCGCCCATCAGCCGCATGCGGAAGACATTGAGCTCCTGTCGCTCCATGTCCGTCTCGCCCATGTACACGATGCATTCGAGACCGAATCGCGCGCATGCCGTTGCGGTCGCAACCCCATGTTGTCCAGCGCCCGTCTCCGCGATGATGCGCCGCTTGCCCATTCGCATAGCGAGCAGTGCCTGACCGATCGCATTGTTGATCTTGTGCGCGCCGGTATGGTTCAGATCCTCGCGCTTGAGATACACGGGCACGCCGACACGCTCGCTGAAACGCGGTGCATCGCTCAACGGCGATGGACGTCCCACGTAATCGCGCAGCAGATCGTTGAATGTCGTGACGAACTCGGCGTCCGCCATCGCTTCGTCGAATGCGCGCTCGAGCTCATCCAGCGCGGGTATGAGCGTCTCCGGGACGTATCGCCCGCCGAATGCACCAAATCGCCCGACGCTGTCGGGAATGATCGTAGTCAAAAATTCATGCACTCCGAACCGCTTCGACGAAGCGGCTCATCAATATGGGATCCTTGACGCCAGGCGCAGATTCGACGCCCGAAGAAACGTCAACGACGTCCGGTTTGAGATGCGCGATTGCGGCGGCCACGTTGTCCGGCGTCAGGCCGCCCGCGATCACCAGTCTGGCCTGGCCTCGCACCGCGCCCAGAACGGCTGCCGCGGCAGCCCAGTCGAACGATTGTCCGGTGCCGCCCAGCCCGTTCGCACCTCTGGTATCGAGGACGACTGCGTCGGCACACTGAAACAGCTCCTCGGTGTCTTTCGGGAGAGCGCCACCCACGACGGGCACGACAGACCAGACCTCCCCGACGCCGACCGCCCGCGCAGCCATGACAGCCTTGGGGGACGAATCGCCATGCAGCTGGGCGACGGCAAGGGGAACCGTCGTGACGTAATGATTCAGCTCTGTGGCGTGCGGCGCTCCGAATACGCCCACCCGGCGCACGGAGCCGGCGTGCCGTAGAATCGACGAAGCTTCGCCGAGCGTACGATTCCGTGGGCCCCCGGCAAAGATCACCCCCACGTAGTCGCAGCCGAGCGCCACCGCGGTCGTGACGTCCTCGGCGCGGGTCAGGCCGCAGAATTTAATTCGGACGTGCATCGCGCTCCACGACGACACCGGCGAACGACCGAACCATCGCGCCAGCATCATGCGCGGCTGAAACTGCGGAGCCGATAAGCACCGCGTCGGCACCCGTATGGGCGGCCCGCTGTACGTCGTCGCGCGAGGCCATTCCGCTCTCGGCGATCGCGACGACGTGGCGCGGTATGAGAGGCAGAACTCGCTCCACGGTAGCAGGATCGATTACGAGTGTCTCGAGGTTCCGGTTGTTCACGCCGACGATCGTGGCACCTGCGTCGAGTGCGCGTTGCAACTCGCCAGCATCCCGTACCTCCACGAGGAGCTCCAAACCAACGTTGGTCGCGGCCGCGACGAGGTCCCGCAGCGCTGCGACGGACAACGCACGTACGATGAGCAGCGCAGCGGCGGCTCCGGTCGCCCGAGCTTCGTAAAGCTGTGCCGGCGCGACGATGAAGTCCTTCCGGAGGACCGGAACCCCCACCCCCGCCGCGACGATGCGCAGGTCGTCGATCGATCCGCCAAAGCGGTCCGGCTCAGTCAGAACCGAGACCGCGGCCGCGTGGGCCTCGACGTAGGCCCGCGCCCTCGCGAGTGCATCGAGGTCCGGATTTATCGACCCCTTGGACGGGGAGCGCCGCTTCACCTCCGCGATGATCCCCACCGTGGGCCGGCGCAGTGCATCGCCGAGGGAGGGCGCCACCGGCGCCGACGCCGCCGCGTCCCGGAGCGCATTCTCATGCGGCCGAAGAGCGTGCGCCCGGGAATGGGCCGCCTGCACCAGCTCGCCGAGCGTGCCAGAGGGAGGGGTCCAGGTGCTCCGCGGTGCGGAAAAAGCTTGCGTTTCGGGCATTCTTCGGATAACGTACTGTTTCGGCGGCTGTTCGGGGTCAGCCGTGCATGCAGACCCACCCTCTAGGAATCTGGCGATGTCGCTGACCAAGCGCCAACGGGAAATTCTCAGTTATCTCGCTGAGTACACGGAAGATAACGGCTATGCGCCGAGCTTCGAGGAAATCGCAGCGCGGTTCGAGTACAGCTCGCTGGCAACGGTCCACGAGCACCTCAGCAATCTCGAGCGGAAGTCTTACATCAGGCGGCGCTATAACGAGAGCCGCGGCATCGAGATCCTTCCTTCCGATCAGTATCCGCGCGCCGTGCAGGTTCCGCTCATGGGAACCGTCGCCGCTGGTATGCCGATCGAGGCGATTCAGACGCACGAAACCATCGCCGTCCCCGAAGATTTCGTCCATCGTGGCGGGAATCACTACGTTCTGCGCGTGCGCGGCAACTCGATGATCGAGGACCACATCTGCGATGGCGACTTCGTGGTGGTCAACGAACGCGCCTCGTGCGACAACGGCGAGACTGTGATCGCGCTCATCGACGGCCAGTCGGCGACTGTCAAGCGCTTCTATCGCGAGCGCGATGGCCGCATCAGACTACAACCTCGCAACGATGCGATGGATCCCATCTACGTTCACGAGAACGACGTTGCGATCCAGGGGATCGTCGTGGGCGTGATGCGGCGCTGCTAGTTGTGAGTGAGTTGTAACGCACTCGTCATTCCCGCGCCTGCGAGCGCGGTAACGCTTTCCGCAGTCTTTCGAGGGCCGCTGTAGCAGATCCGTCTGCGATTGCGGCCCTCGCTGTTTTCACGCCGTCGGCCAGCGACGTGACCATTCCCGCGACATAGACCGCGGCCCCCGCATTCGCGACGACGGCGGCAATCGCACCGGGAGGCGCCGTTCCCGCGAGACAGTGCCGTATCAGCTCCGCGTTCTCCGCGGGCGTTCCGCCAACCAGCTCCGACGGTTGCGCCACACCGGCGCCAATCGATTCCGGATCACATTCGCATTCGGTAATCTCTCTGCCGCGCACTTCGAGGATTCGAGTCGGTCCGAGTGGAGAGATCTCGTCCATTCCCGGCGCGCCGTGTACGACCAGTGAGTGCACCGTTCCAAGCGCCGCCAGCGCATCGGCGATCACCGTCACGCGCGCCTCGTCTGCCACGCCGATCACCTGACGCCCGGCAGACGCGGGATTCGCGAGAGGTCCGATGACGTTCATCACCGTCGGAATACCCAGCTCCCCACGTACCGGGCCGACGTGCCGCATCGCCGGATGCATGCGCGGCGCGAACATGAATACGATTCCCGCGCTGTCGTACGCGCGGCGCATTGCGTCGACGTCCACATCGATGTTGACGCCGAGCGCTTCGAGAACATCCGCGCTCCCGGATTTGGAAGTGAACGACCGGTTGCCGTGCTTGGCGATCCGTACACCTGCACCAGCGGCGACGAGCGCGGCCGCTGTGGAGATGTTGAACGTGCCAACGGATCCGCCGCCGGTTCCGCACGTATGGACGATGCGATCGTTCTGCGGGAGGTTCAGCCGAAGCATCGCGCGTCGCAGCGCGTTCGCAGCGCCGGCGATTACTTCGGCACTTTCGCCGCGCACTCGCAACCCCGTCAGCAACGCGGCAATCTGCACCTGCGACGCATCGCCGCGCATGACGACGTCGAACGCCGCGGTGATCGCGTCCTGCGTGAGCGGACGGTCGTGCGCGAGCGCGGCGATTGCCGCCTGAAGCGGCGCTGGAGCGGGTGTCGTCGTCATACGGGATAACTACTCACGAGCGCGTGGCCGACGCTACCCGGTCCAGCTCGGCGAGCCGAGCCTCCAGCTGCCGGATGAGATCCGCCTGCGCACGCAGCGTGGCATCCTGATGATGCAGCTGTACGTGCGTCCGCTCCAGTCGATCGACGGCATTCACAACCTGCCCCTCCACCGCCACGAGCCGTTGCTCAGCGGCAATCGCGCGCCGCTCCGCCGCGCCGACTGCGTCGCGCAATTTGTGGATGACGTCGCTCGTTCCTGCGCGTTGCGCCGCACGCAACCGCTCGACCTCACGCTCGAGACCAGCCACCGCGCTCGCGTGCTCGGCGCGCATGCGCGTCGTCACCGCGTGGAGCGCGGATACCGCTTCGAAGCGCGCGTCCCGCTCGTAGAAGCGCGCGTAGGCCAGCTCGAACAGGGTTGCGAGCGGTGCCGCTCGCTCCAGCAGCTTGGACGAAGACCGCCGGCTCGAATCGTACAGCGCAAGCGCCGCCGCGAGCGCACCCTCGAAGACCACGCCCTTCAACATGAGCCTGAAGTCGCCCACCCCGGCATCAACGCCGAGCAGTCGAGCGTACTGAGATCCCTGATCACCGACGTCGGCGAATCTCTGGCCCGCCAGCACCGCGTACTGGACAGTGGGCGGCAGGTGATCCAGTGCGAGCAATGCGTATGGCGGAAGCGCGCCGTCCGGAGCCGTGTCGGTCGCTAACTGCTCGTTCACGAGCGCGTTGCGCCGCGGGTCGACCGTGAGCAGCACGAACCCCGTGCGCCGGTCTCCGCCGGAAAGCTCTTCGTGGACCAATCGGAGCGCTGCAGAGGCGTCCGGGGCCAGAGCAAGATCAGCCGCGAGCGCGGGAAGAGATTTCACGGACATCCGATGCTGCGAGTTTGCGTCCTAAATC
>Ga0134128_10006205_pt1 | contig 14491 bp, 18 predicted proteins | sample KB31754_FD_96462 | JGI IMG/M metagenome (GOLD analysis project Ga0134128, IMG submission 96462) | Terrestrial soil microbial communities with excess Nitrogen fertilizer from Kellogg Biological Station, Michigan, USA - KB3-175-4 | ecosystem: Environmental > Terrestrial > Soil > Unclassified ... | reverse complement strand
TGGCGAATTGGTTCAGGCCTTCGGGGTTCGACGACATCATGCGCGTCTCATCGAACACCAGCATGCCTAACTCATCGCAGGCGTCGAGCAATTCCGCGGTGGGCGGATTGTGCGATGTGCGCAGCGCATTGCATCCCATTTCCTGGAGTTTGCGTACCCGGTAGTACTGCACCGCGTCGGGGAGGGCGGCGCCGATTCCAGCATGGTCCTGGTGATTGCACGTGCCCTTGAGCTTTACAGCGCTTCCATTGAGAAGGAGCCCCTTTTCGGCATCGAAGCTTACGGTACGAATCCCGAAGCGCGTCTCGTAGCGATCGACCACTCGGTTTTCGGTCTGCAATTCCGTGACTAGCCGATAGAGATTCCGTTCTTCGAGCGACCACAGCATTGGCTTGCTCACGGTTATGTTCTGCGGAAAGGCCTCTTTCTCGCCGCTAGCAATCGACTGCGCCGCACTTTTCACACCTCCAACCGTGTCTCCGGATGGGCTCAGAAGGGTCGAAATTACGCGGATCGTCTGCGCTGTCTTGTCCTGATTGCGCACTTCGGTGGAGATCGAAAGGCTCGCCGCTCCGTTCTTGACATCCGATTGGATGAATGTGCCCCATTGCGGCACGTGAACTGGGCTGGTCTTCACCAGCCAAACGTGACGGTAGATCCCCGCCCCCTCGTAGAACCAGCCATCGCTTGAGGTCGCATCCACGCGCACCAGCAAAACGTTGCGGCCGCCCACGCTCGCGAAATCAGTCAGATCGAAGCCGAACGGATCGTACCCCCCGCTGTGTCGACCGATGTAGAAGTTGTTGAAGATCACCATGCTTTCGCGATAGGCGCCGTCAAACTCTACAGTGATCCGCTTGCCTCTGTCTTCAGCTGGAATCTCGAATACCCGTCGATACCAACCCACACTGGTCGCCGGATAGGTCTTGCCGATTGGGTAAAAACCCTTGGCCATCAGGGCAGGATCGTTTTGGAACGGCAATTCGATGGCCCAATCATGCGGCAAATCCAGCTGACGCCAGGCGCTGTCATCAAACGCAAGCCCGCCCGCCGGCACGAAATTGCCGGTCTTTTGAAAATTTCCCGTAAAGCCGAAGTCCTTGGCAGGATCGTTGGCATGGCCCAAATGAAATCGCCAGCCGAAATCGAGAAGCAGTCGTTCCCTTCCTGCCTTTTTGGCTTCATCGTTTCCCGTGCCCAGCAGAGGCTCGAAGGATGGCTCTCCCGCTGAGGGCATCTCGATCGCGCCGGCAATCGGACCCATGCCATGCACCGCGGCCGCAGCCGCCGGACCGATCACGCCAGCCTTCAGAACGTCTCGCCGTGAAAACTTCTTCATGGAGCCTCCCGCAACGGGTCTTCCGTGTCTTGCCAAACGTGAAGTTATACGCCCGATCTCAGTTCAATCGCAAGCTGAGCAGGGTGTTATTTCAGTCGACGAAACGGGAGGGACTGCTGGGAGAAGGAGAGTACTCTCGTGAAAGCTTCATGCCATCGATTGGCTCGATCTGGCCGGGCAGGATTTCTTTAGGAACCTAGGATGTTGATCGCTCACGCGGCAACCGCGACGATCGAGGCCTGGCAGGGCCGCGACTGACTGCAGCAGAACATCCAATCCTGAACCAGGAGGAGGGTCCGCGCTTGAAGTGAAATCCCTTGCTTGCGTGCACGCTCAGGTCGTCCTTAAAAGGAAACCTCGAGCCCAGCAACCGCCCCACTTTGGCTAAGGTTAAGTCCGATTCGATTGCCCTTTGAGTTGATATTTAACCGCGAAGCCAACTGATAACCTCCCTGAAAGTTCAAGTGTCGGTTCAGCGCGACACCCACGGTTCCGTAGGAAGAAATGAAATTGCCATATCCGAAAAAGTACATGCCCAAGAGATTGCCTGAAACGAACAATCGACGTGAGCCAGGAATTAAGTAGTAACGAAAATCGGGACCGGCGACCGGCAAGGGAGCGCGAATTGTAGACGACGAGGACTGGGCTGAGTGAGGCGTTCCGTTAAAAGTCTGTGCGCCGCGTTCAGGCTTCCGCGGATGTAAAACAAGTCGAGCTGCGCCACGATGGCAAGATACCCTCTCCTTCGCCGGATGATGTCATATTGATAGCCTGGAGTAATAGCATAAGTTTCCAATTTGCCTCTAGCCACCAAGCCTGCTTGAAACGTCTGTCCCTCAAATTCCACAGTTCGACTCAGTGCGAGTTCCCTGGTGCTCCTAATGGGAAGGAGCCCGAAGTAGAGGTGATTCTTTCGGGTAAATCTCCACTCCACCCTCATCGTACCGGTATTGTAGGAACGGAGATCGATGTCCCTTTGAAGATCCAACCTGCCCTCAGTTCCGGTGCCGTGGAAACTGCCCGATGGTTGTGAATAGAACCAAAAACCATTAAAGCGGATGGTATGCGCATCGAGGTCTTCCCCTTCTCCTGCATGTAAGAATGGACCAGCGATTGCAAAAAACATAACTAACGAGAGGCCGCGGCGGACAACCAAGGACTGCTTGTGCGCTTTTTTGTAAGTTTGGGTGACCTTCATCTAAATAAATCCAATCAATGGAGAGCATCTGTACCTGGGTAACCGCATCCGCCTCGACATCGCGACATGCGATGGGAAGGACCGGATAGGGTTGGAAAGAAACCGGGGGGAAGAGTTGCCTTTGGTCTTGCGGGTGAGCCTTTTGCAGTGCCAGAACTGGCAGAATGCCTAGCAGCGGCAATATCGAGATCAGGTCTCGCTGTAAGGGATGCACCGTCTTTCTGTTTGGCGCGGTTGCTCATGCGGTCTAGCTGCCGCCGCAGTTAGCGTTCACCTATCATCAAGGTGCGGGGACTCACCCCGCCACTGTAAGGATTACCGTAGGGCCAGCATTTTTGTCGCATATGCTTCAGGTTGTGAGTCACTGCAGTTGCCACCACGGATGACTTCTAGAACTAGCGATGTGCGGACTTAACAGTCCCTAGCAGCCGGGCACGTCAATCCTGACAGTTCACCTACGCTATTTTGGAAGTTCTAATTCGCATCGAGGATGAATGTTGTGCATACGAACGCCAAACGAAATTTCCTCGCCTCCGATGAAGCACACCCTCCGCGGATTCGGTCAGAGCTATTTACCGGGTTGGGTGATGCCTCGGTGTCAGAGATCGTCCGGAAAGCGAAGCTTAAGCATTTTCCTGCAAAAGCAAACGTCATCACAAAAGGAACCAAGCCCGACAATCTATTCGTGCTGCACCGGGGACGTGTGCGGTCCTACATCGTGACGGAGGAAGGCTCAGAGATTTTGCTTGTCTGGGTAGTCCCCGGTATGGCACTTGGGTTGGTGTCTTTGTTACAAGACCCGCCACCGTATATGGTAAACGCCACGACGGTTTCTGAATGCGAGTTCCTGGTTTGGGATCAGGATACGGTTCACAGGCTGGTGAATTTCTATCCTCGGCTCGCCGAAAACGGGTTTCGTGTGGCTCTCAGACACCTGGGGGCATACATGAAGCGTCATGCCAGCATCGTCACCAAATCTGCCGAGGCCCGCCTTTCAAACAAGCTTGTGGAGTTAGCCCGTCATGCCGGTGTGGTTTCGCGTTCGGGAATTTCCATCGACATCACGAATGAACAACTCAGTTCTCTCTCCGACATCAGCCTGTTTACTGCAAGCCGACTCCTCTCCAAATGGGAACAAGAGGGAAGGCTTTCTAAGTATCGGGGCCGGGTCACCGTGCTCGATCCACAGTCCTTTCTAACCTATTAAAGAGGCCGGGAGCCTGTTGCAATCAGTTCCTTGGACGGCACCGCTGCCCGAGAGGGTCCCTGCTTGGTGCTGCTCGTCCAGCGCACAGACAGAGCGCTTGAATAAGGGATGGCCGCCGATCCGTGACCGTTTCCACTCCTCTAGTGCTGAACCGCAGCCTCGTACACGATGATTTGCGCGGCAGGCTTGCCGTGCTCTTCTTGCTCAGGGGTGTAAACGCGATGGGTTTCGGGATCAACAGCTAGGCTGTGGACGGCATACTCGACCTTGAAGTCCTCGATCTTGGAATAGCGATTGACATCGTCTTGGTGAAAGATGGAGAGAGCGCCGCTATAGCATGCGACGTAGATACGTCCCAGACCGGGGTCGAACTTAATGACATCGGCACCCTTCGACATGGGAAGAAACGCAATCGCCCTGCGTCTATCAAGATCAAAAACCGTCATCAGGTCGTTTCCCTCGCAGGAGAGAAACACCCGATGGTGTTCCGGATCGATCGCCATCCCGTGATTTCCTTCACAGCGTCCAACAGGATACTTCGCTATCACTTGGTCCGTCGCGGGATCAATGACTGCAAGCAGGTTTTGATCCTGCAAGTTAACGTACACCTTCCGTGCAACCGGATCATACTGCGGCATTCCCGTCTCACTGTCGAAGTGCAGGGTCTTGATGATTGTGTCGCTTCTGACGTCGACAACAGCTTCGGCCTTGCCGCGTTCGTCTGAAACATACAGTTTGTGAAACGGCCCTGCGTAGGCGCTGCCATCCGGTTTACGATCGGTGGGCAGTTTCTTGATTACCTTCATCTGGCGAAGATCGACAACTCCGATCGTGTTATCTCCAGAATTCGAGGTATAAACTTTTTTCAGCTCTGGGACGTACTCCACGCCTTCGACACCCGGTGTGTCAGCAATGGTTGCGATCGTCTTGTTGCTGCGAAGGTCAACGATGTAGGTCTGCCCTGCTGCCAGATGGGCAGAGATCAGATAGTGATCGTCGGGGTCGATGGTCAGGTAGTCGAACCGCTTTCCCGAAGGCCCGGGCACGTCGAATTCGGCGACTTTTTTGAGGCTTTGTGCTTCCACTGTTTCCACCAATAAAACCACGGCCAGCGTGCACCCAATCATTCGTTTCATCGCGCAACCCTCCCGTGCAAAATGAGACCAGCCATTCCTGCAAGCAGAATCATGACTGGCTCCGGAACCTTTCTTGTCAGCATCAACACGGCCAGCGCTATAACTCCGATCGAGACCGTCGCAACGTCAATGAGAGATCGACGTGCCAGGATGTAGGCGGCCCCAGCTATTGCGCCGACGGCAGCGGCGGTTACCCCCTGCACGAAGCACTTCACCTGCTGGTTCTGGGCAAAGCGACGATAGTATGGCGCGCATAACAAGATGATGAAATACGGAGGCGCAAAAACTGCGAACGCCGCCAGGATCGCACCCAGGGTTCCTGCAACCAGATAGCCGATAAATGCGGCGGTGATAACCACGGGTCCAGGAGTGATCATCGCTACCGCGACCGCATCCACGAACTGCTGTTCCGTGAGCCAGTGAAACTTGGTAACCACGCCCCCGTACAGAAAAGGTACGATCGCCAAGCCACTGCCGAACACGAACGCACCGGCTTTCAAGAAGAATAGGAATAGACCGGCAAGGGTTCGGCCGCCAGCCGTGCCAAACACTCCCAGGAACAACGGATTCAGGCTTTTCAAGAACACCATGGATCGATGGTTGCCGGACAAAGGCGGTGCATTGATGAACATGGCAACGAAACCGGACGTGACGAAGAGCCAAACCATTTCTGACTGTGTCCAGGCGGTCGAGATGGCTAAGACCCCAAAAATGATCCAGAGAACCCAGTCCTTGCCGAGCGTCGTGCGAACTAGTTTGATTGCACTTCTCACGATGATGGCGATAACCGCTGCCCCGATTCCATAGAACATTCCTTGAATCCATGGCAGGCTGCCGAAATGGACGTACAGGGCGGCGACGATGACAGCCATTACGAACGACGGCAGAACAAATGCTAAACCGACCGCCGTTGTTCCAAGGAACCCGGCCCGGAGCCAGCCGATGTACATGGCGAGCTGAGCAGCCAAAGGCCCGGGTGAGAGCTGTGAAAAGGCAAGGCCCTCCAGATAGTCTGCACGTGAAACCCAGCGGCGTCTCTCCACCAGGTCTCTTTGCATGTATCCGGCCAGTGCGATCGGGCCTCCAAAGCCCCAGGTGCCCAGGCGCAGAAAGTAAAGCAGCAAATCTCGCAGGGTGAACGAAACGGTTTCAGCATCCCCGGTTGCTGGTTGCGACTTGGCTGGGTGACTCATTAACTAGCTCAAACCAGGTTGGGTTAGAACTTTAACAGGGCGAATCTACCACACCGTAGCTTAGCAAGACTCGAAACTCTGCGGCTGAAAACGCGATCGCATGCGGTCGGGTTGTTGAATGCCATTCATTGGGTGCGGCGCGGTTGCGCGTCATTGCGGCCTTCTGTTGACTTACCCCGCTTGATTCCCTACGATTTCAAGCCTGCGAATGGCGACGTGGTCGACAATGCGCGCATGAAAACTCCCGGTAATTATTATCAAACGCCTTCAACCGTCCATGAACCTGCCGACCAAGCACGGTTTCCGCGGAATCACGTTCGTTATCCCTTCCGGGTCAAGCCGATCGAGTGGTTGAACGCGCTGCATGTGCGGATGGGTCGCAGTCCATTGTCGATCGAGAAGGCAGTTTGCGAGGCTTATGACAGCGCGGCCCCAGACGATGCGCAGCTAGGAACACCCGAAGAATTGAGCCGGCTGCGAGCCCTCGTGAGTGCTCTGGCCCGTGGTATAGACGACAACCCCTATTTGCTCGGCATCGGTCGTGTGCTGGTGAAAAAATTGTTGACCGATCGCCTGAAGGCCCGCGGCGAGGTATTGAGGCACTTTGCCGCGAACAAGTCCCTTATTGAAGCTCGCGGCAGAGTGCGCGCCCCACTGATCATAACCGGCCTACCCAGAACCGGAAGCACCCTGCTGCAGCGTCTTCTGGCGGAAGATCCAGATGCCCGTTCGCCTTTCACCTTTGAAATGGAGAGTCCCTTACCTCCTCTAGGAGAGGGCCAGGACCCCATGGCGGATTCCCGCATCGCGGAAGCCAATGACGTATTGCAGGTCTTGTCTCGCGCCGCGCCCGGTTTTCTTGAGAGATTCAGTGAATCTCACCTGTGGAGCGCCACAGAGTGCGAGGAGTCTTACATATACATGCTGGCGCACAACGGGTTGTTGGTGCTCGACGCACCCAACGCGGGCGAAACCTACACACGGGCGTTTGCAGAATTCCCGTACCACGGACCTGTACTTCGTTACGAGCGCCTATTCTTCACATTGCTCGATGCCTATCGGCCTGCGAGGTCCCACTGGATTCTCAAAGCCCCAAGCTACGCTCCTGCATTTCCCCAGGTTCTTCGGGAATACCCGGACGCAAAAATTGTAGTTACTCACCGCAATCCGCTCATCTGTCTGCCTTCCGTGTGTCGTTTGTTGGAATCCTGGTGCATCGCGTTCACTCGAGATGGCTCGTTCGACAAATTTCGTTTTGCGAAGTTGGTGTCAGCACTTCTCGTCCCATGCTTTTCCGTGCCTTTTGAATATCGTCGGGCTGATCCGTCTGGAACCCGCCAAGTCTTCGACTGCATGTACGACGAGCTATTCTCCGATCCGATCGCCATGGTGAAGCGAATTTACCATTGGTTTGATCTGGAGGTTTCCCCAAGCTTTGAGCAACGGATGCGCAGTTATCTCGACAACAATCGTCAAGGCAAATACGGTCGGCATAGATACTCACTCGAAGAGTATGCGATCAATCCACAGGAGTTCCTGCAAGAGCATTCCGCATACATGAACCACTACGGATTCACGGCTGAAGGAGTACGCGAGCGAAAACGCGCGGCGAGCCTGTAGCAGATGGACGGGCGAATGCAACTCTTGCTCCCACCTTTGAACGGTGCGCACCCCACGCTCAAGGTAGGCTGCTATTTCTTCCCAGGAATTTAAAACGCTTGCCGCGTTATTTGGATCGTGGCGCGTTATGGCGCACCTCATGAAGACCCAAGTGAGCTAGATTCACTCTAAAGCTCAAGAAAGTATGGCTCACGACTCGCCCCCTCGGCGAGATTCCTGCGGGATGGCTGGTGGAAATGTCTTTTACCAAACACATCGAAGAACTCTGCCTGGCTGTAAGCCGGGAACAGGATCCTCAGAAGCTTTTGTCGCTGGTAGATGAGCTGAACAAAGAACTGGATCGTACGACGGAAGCTCTGCCCAAAGATACAACCCTGATTTGCGAGAGTTCCATCCCGCGTTAAGGCATGAACCTCAGCTCTCGATTTTCGCGGCGACTGGCGCAACCTGAGGTCCTAATAAACCGTCCAAAATCCTGTGAGCGGGGAATGTGGCGAGACATTAGCTCACTGCTTCTGCCCATTGCCTACCCTGCTCACCTACCTCTCTGATTTCCCTTCTATCTCCAGCCAGAGGAGACCCAGGTCGGCACTTGCGCTTCCCTTTCCCTTCCACTCCAGATCATTTTTTTCGTTTTTGACAAGATCGTCAGGCGACAGAACCGTAACTAAACAACTTAGTCATATACCGGTCTTTACACCTTTCCGAGCAGAAGTGTACGGCCAGCGGATGAACTGCCTGCGCGTTGGCCCAAATGGAAAGAATGTTCACTTCCCGCCGTGCGGACACTGCGCCAAGGCTCTCCGCAGCCATTCCCAGAATCCAGTCCTGTTCGGGTTTCTTCAGCTTCCTACAAGTATCACAAGTGAAGACGATCATTGGTTGACTCCGCGGGTTAGATGCTCCTAGTGAACAGAGCGTTCAAACCACCAGCAACGCGTAAAAGGCAGCAAGCAACCTCGGGCCAAGCTCCCGGCAACGCGCTGAAAAACAAGGGAAACGAAGGTCATCCAATGACAATGGTTACTTCGGCAAAAAACCTGGGGGAAGGGGGGCAAAAACCGAAATTTCCGTACCAGGGACTACGGACATAACCGAAAACTCATCACCTTCGTGCATTGCTGGCCTCGAAATGCGCTTCTAGTGTTCCAGAAGCAAAAACGACCTCCGAAGTCAGAAAGGACACATGACCATCCCCGCTTCCGGCCGTGCTTCTGCCTTAAAACGTCGTAGCCCGAGGATTTCGCTCAACTCATCAGTCGCGGTGTCAGGCGAGGACCGTAGCAAGTGCTCGTTCACGGTCGGCGCCAAGGCTACGAATCTGAACAAACACGGCGGGGCCATTCAAGTCAGTCGCGAGTTATTGGTGGGCACAACCGTCGTCGTGCGGAACAAACGCGGAACACAGCTTTCAGCACGGGTTGTCTCCCAGATCAACGCCGAGCAAGGCCTTCTCCGATACGGGATTGAGTTCGTAGAAGAGGACCCCAGGGCGGCAAACTTCTGGGGTATCACCTTTCCTTCCAACTGCGTCGCAACAAGCCAATCGGAACGGGGACACAGTGAGGTTCGTCATCGATTCCAACCGACGTGAATTCCCAACGCATAGCCATTCATTCTCGAACTCGAAGAATCTGAATAGAACTCTTTGAAAAACGATTCCAGTGGCGCCCATTCAGCGCTCACCGAAGCGATACACCATCCGGTGGAGGATCCTCCCGATAGCAACGGTCCGTTTTGCGCACCGACGATGGCAGCCCGGAGTCAGGTCTTATCGAACACGGGGCAGTGAAATCGCGGTGTCTCCGAGCGTTCCCTGCAGAGAACGGAGCATGGCTTTCACACTTCAAAGGTGGCGACCAGCGGGAGGTGGTCCGACGCAAGCAAGGCGGTGCGGGTGCGGTGGACGCGGAAGCTTGTGAGATGAAGGTGACGGTCGTAGTAAAAATGATCAAGATGCAAGACAGGGAAAACTCCTGGGTAGGTGCGGGGTTGCCTGAGTAGTCTGCGCCGTGGAGCCGCCTCGAATGCTTCTCCCATGAGGCGGGATGCGAGGCCGTGAGTCCACTCGTTGAAATCTCCGACCACAACTTTGGGGCCAGCGTATTCATCCCGATTCAATACGAGGTCACTAAGGAGCATTCGGGCTTGATGCCGACGCTCGGTGAAGCTCGTCCCCAGATGAACATTAAAGACGTGCAGCAGGGTGCCGCCGGGGAGCACTAAGTCAGATCGTAAGCACCCGCGGCGCTCGCGGTGTCGCCAGGTGATGTCGTAGTTCTCGCACAGCTTCACGGGAAAACGGCTCAGCGTCAGATTGCCATAGCGGCCACCGTGAAGCGAGCGATTCTCTCCGAAACAGATTTCATTCCCGTCCAGTAGAGACTGGATCCGGCGCATCTGATCGAGTTCAGGGCGACCGGTGCGGACATCCAGGACTTCCTGAATCGCGACGATGTCCGCCTCCAGTTCGGAGATGACGTGCGCAATGCGATCGGGGCGGGTGCGCTGGTCAAGACCGCGACACTTATGAATATTGTAAGTGGCGATCCGAAGTCTAATGCTCATTGTTGACGTTCAAATATCCAGCCGATGTCTTCCAGACTGCGCTCCATGAGGCCACGTTTCTTCCATTCCGGCAGCGTGACGCGACGCGAATGGGCAACATCGTCTTCGAAGGCATGGGTCAGCGTCGCGGCAACCTCGGGATTGAACACTGCTAAATTGACTTCGTCATTGATACCAAAAGAGCGGTAGTCAAGGTTCGTTGAACCGACAATGCTCCATTCGCCGTCAATGATAGCGATCTTAGAGTGGATCATAGTGGGTTCGTACTCGTAGATGTCAACGCCCGCCTGCAGCAGGTCGCCATACGCACTGCGGCCCGAGCTGCGAGTAAGGGCGTGGTCGGCGTGTTTGCCGGGGACAACAATCTTCACCTCGACTCCACGTCGCTTCGCATCTGCAAGCGCTGCACGCATACTGCGATCAGGAAGAAAATACGGGGTGTTGATGAAAATGAATTTGCGCGCGGCTGCAAACATGATCTGGTAGAGCACTCGCGCACGGGTTGATCCACCCGAGGATGGCGTGCTGGTCACGACCAATGCACTGGCGGGACCGGCGTCATTGGGAAGAGACGGAAAGTAGTCTGTACCGTTGAGAATTTGGCCCGACGCCTCGAGCCAGTTCTCCAGAAACGTGCCCTGAATTCCGCGAACGGCGTCCCCGCGGACACGCACCATGGTGTCGCGCCAGCGAGGCGTGTCATGAGAGTTGTATCTCCACCAATCGGCGTAACCGGCGCCGCCAACGAAAGCGATGGTGCCATCGATGACCGTGATCTCACGGTGTGTGCGGTTGTTGCCCCTGAACCAGTTGTGTAGACGCAGACGGTGATACCACTCCACCTTCCCGCCAGCTCGTTTCAGTTTCCTGAAGCTGGCCTTGAGCGTTGATAGGCTTCCGAGGGAATCGATGACAAGGTTGACGTGCACTCCCGCTCGCGCACGCTCGGTGAGGAGATCGATGACTTCATCCGTGATCTGGCCTTTGTGAAAGATGTACGCTTCGATGTTGACGCTGTGTTGAGCATTCCGTATGGCATCCAGTTCGGCCGCGTAGAAGTTTTCCCCATTTTCCAGGACCTCGATGCTGTTGTTGCGGGTGAGTTTCGAATTCACCAGCGGCTCAAGCTCCTCGAGAAACTGCGGAGCGTCAACAGAAAACCTGGGCTCGTTTGCGAGTGAGTACTTCAGCCCGGGAGCAAAAAGACCAGCAAGGATGAGGGAGGCGAAAGCAAGAATCGCGATGAGAGCGATGATGCGCAAGGCCTCGTGTCGATCGAACTCCTTCTTGATTACGTCGCCGTGCTGAGGCCTGGTTCGGATTCGACGGGTCTTAGTTTTCGTAGCCAAGGCTGCTGCTTGTTAGTCGTCCAAGAATCTGATGCAAGTTGGCTAGGAGGGGATGGCGCATGAGGCGGCCCCAAAACATAGAGGTGAATCGAATGGCTGCGTTACCATAGCACCCAGGCGGTGCTTCATCTGATACGACGAAGACACGCGATTCTGATCGGAGCGATTGCCTTGGCACTGACCACTGTCGTTTGGGCGATGGTGTCCCTGGAGACGATGACTCCAATCTGAGTGTACTGAGTCGAACTGCGAAAATCGTGAGGCTTCCTTTACGCATGCCCGCTGTGGTTCTTCTCATTGCTCTGGCCGCGCTTGGATGCCGCAAGAGTAGTAATCAAGGCCAACATTCTCCTTTGGTCCTGTCGATTGACGAAGTTCTTGCAGACCCGAGGAGTTATTCGCATCGCCTGATCACCGTTAAAGGGTGTTACGTATCCCGCCACAGGGTTGACGGCATCCCCTTCAGGCAAGCCTTTCTCGGTGAGTTCGGTTTCCATCACGGAGCGATCCTTTTCGCTGGCTCCTGGCTGATTTCCGCGCTGCCCAATCCCGACGCCAACCCCAGCACCGGTGTAGACTCCGCCACCGCGCACGGTTCCCGTTGTAGGATCGTATATCGTTCCAGTCTGATAGCCCACAGTCACTGCGGGGGCAACCGTCACGTCGCGTTGCTTCTGAACGTCCTTTTGCAGGGCAGCAGAGATCACTGTCGCACTCGAAGGTCTGGCCGCGGTATCGGCCCCGGCAACCCGAAGCATCAGCTTATCGAGCGATACAGCCTGAACCTGTCCGGCCTTGGGGAAAAGCGCGAACTCAACAACCACACAGCAACGATTGAGATCGGAAACGAATGTCTTCCGAACTTCTGCGGATGTCAACAGTTTACCTTCACCGCCGCCACGGACACGTCAGTTTGAGCGACCTAATTGCGGTACTCGATGAAGCAGGGTTGCAACTAGTTGATAGCGGAACTGTGGGAACCGGCGATTTGAACTTCGTTCTTGCAAAGCTGTCTTGCTGCTCACAATAATGCACTACTTTCGGCAGGATAAATTGAAGTTTCCTAATATCCATCTGAGGGTGCGGCGGATCTTTCCGCTTGTAATCGTCGCGCTCCTTTTCGCACACGCGTTCCATTCTCCATAGCGTACTCTCGCGGATGACCTCCGTGGCGATCTTGGCGTCGGTTGCTCTGGTGGTGGTCATGCATCTTGGCTTTTTCGGTTCCCTTCAGGCCATATTGCGGCGTCGGGCTCAGAGTCACTCGGATAAGGTAAATGAGTGAATAGAGATGCTGAGGAGAGAACCTCGTGCAGTCCGGCAGCCGACCATACACCGCTCGGCAAAAGAAAGGGGCGACGAAAACCGCCGCCCCCGAGCGTTTCTTACTGTTGTTTTTGTGCTGACGTGTTTGCCATGTCCTTGTGCAATGCAGCGAGAGCATCGGCTTCTGTTGCCTCATCCAAGACTAGCTGCGCAAATTTCTTGCAATGAGCTGCGCCTTGGCCCCAAGCATCTCCGTGCTTTGATTCCATAGCGGCGAACGGGTGGGCTTGCTCGTAGATCACAGCCAACTCAGAGTGTTGCTTTGCCTCGCTGCGCAGACGTACGGCTTCCTGTGTGTAGTATGCCGCGATTCTAAGGTGGTCCGGCGGCTCTTTCGCGGTCTTGAGCAGTGTTGCTAGTTCTTTCTTCGTGGGAACCCTCCGCTCCTGAGCGGAGGAAAGGCTGCCCCCAAAAGACAGGATGAAAAGAGTAGCAACGAGAACGGCGATAAGATTTTTTGCGGTTTTCATAATCCCTCCAATTGGACCTTTGGGTCCGTCGAATGATTTAAGTTGGTCGTTCGAGCGCACGGAGTACGTCACGAATGGAAGGTTAAGCTTTAGATCAGGAATACGCAGAGAACTGCCTGACCGGGAGATCCAGAGAGATCATGCGCTATAGGAGCCGGGATGAACCGCGTTGCCGCTTCCCAAGAACGCGCTATGGGAGCAATGGATATCAGAGCGGTTGCGATTTCATTGGTCAGAAGTAGCGAAGGCGTAATCTCGGCGGGCGAGTCGATGCAGCATTTGGCGACAGATGCGCTTGGGCTCATTGGTCGCAAAAGCGGCATGATCATTTCCATCATCCCTAGATCCGATTCGCCTGCCATTGGTGGCATAGTTTGAGAGCAGGAGGCCTGAGACGCCACTGGCACAATCACGAGCAAGAGGGCGATGGTCGCTGCTACGAGTTTGGAGCGGCAATTCATCTTTTGTGCCGAAGCATATGAGCGAGGGCTTCGAACCGCTGTGACGAAAATCACAGACGTATGTAGCTCAATTCACAGTGGGAGCATGGTTTATCCAAATGATGACAGCCAACCGCTATTGGAAGCAGAGAGTTACCCGACACGTCATTATCGGAACCAGTAGTCTCCTGCTTGGGGCCGTCGTTTGGTTCCTTTTCTTGCGGCGCGATCTGATCTCACGACTTAGCATTGCATCAGCGTATTCGGCAATGCTCGTGACTGTGGCAGCCCTTTTGCTAGGACCTTGGAACGTACTGCGACGCAGGGCGAATCCTATCAGCTTTGACTTAAGGCGTGACCTTGGAATATGGGCAGGCATTATGGCGGTGTTTCACACTGGGATCGGCCTGAATGTGCACCTGCGCGGCCGACCGTGGCTGTATTTCGTAGATCAGCACAGCAAATTGCGTAGTGATTTCTTCGGATTTAGCAACTACACAGGTGCAATTGCAGCCCTGTTGTTCGTGCTGCTACTGGCGATCTCCAATGATCTCTCGTTACGACGACTTGGAACGCAAAGATGGAAGTCATTACAGCGTTGGACCTAGGCAGCCGCGGCGCTCACGTTCATACACGGCATTGCTT
>Ga0134128_10006204_pt1 | contig 14491 bp, 17 predicted proteins | sample KB31754_FD_96462 | JGI IMG/M metagenome (GOLD analysis project Ga0134128, IMG submission 96462) | Terrestrial soil microbial communities with excess Nitrogen fertilizer from Kellogg Biological Station, Michigan, USA - KB3-175-4 | ecosystem: Environmental > Terrestrial > Soil > Unclassified ... | reverse complement strand
GGACCACGATCTTGTGCTTGAGACAGAGCTCGCCATAACGGGTGAGTACATCCCTAGTCCACGCCCGGCCCACCGGATTGTGCGGGTTGCAGAGGATGCTCACTTTGACGTCGGGTGTCATGCGGCGCTCGAAATCGGCCCAATCGATCTCGTAGCGGCCGTTCACCTGCTTCATCAGGCTTTCTTCAGGCACGGTCTTGGAGAAGCCGATGGCGGCATAGAAGCCGCTGTAATTCGGCGTCGCCATCAGCACCTTGCTGCCTTTGGGGGCCAAGGCCTGCAGTGCATAGATGATGCCGGGGATCACGCCGGGCGTGACGCCGATCTGCCTGGGGTCGATCACGTTGATGCCATAGCGGCGCCTGTTCCAATCGATCACGCCTTTGATGAAGGCGCTGTTGCCAGCGTTGCCCATGAACATGTCGGCGTCGATGACATTGTAGCCCCAGTTGGGGAATGCGACGCGTTTCTGCAGCGCCTCAGTGATCACCGGCGCGCAGCGGAAATCCATGTCGGCCACGCCCATGCCGGCGATGATCTTGGTCATATGCTCGTCGCGGATGGGCATGTCCCAATGGACGCTGTCGGTGCCGATGCGATTGAGCGGCGTGTCGAAATCGAACTTGCCGGACTTTGGTGCCTCCGAAGGCGCCGCTTCGGCCGCACCGCTGGCCGCCAGGCTGGCGGCCAATGGCCCCAGCGCCAGAACGCCGCCGCTCAGTCCCGCGCGCCTCAGAAATGCCCTGCGGTCATGTCCGTGCGTTAAAGTCTCGTCCACGCTTGCCTCCCTGGTTCTGCCTGGGTTCATCGGCCCGGCTTTTTGAAGGATCAGGATAGTCCGGTTTGCCTCTCTCCGTAATGCACGAAAGTAGGGGGAAAGTTGGAGAGTTCGAGTTCCAATAGCGCCGGGGGCCGGCTGCGACAGCCCGTCCAAGCAAAAACCCGTCCGCCTCAGTGAGGCGGACGGGTTTTGCAGGTTCAGCGTCAGCGGCCCTTTGGGCCAGCCAGCGCTTAGTTGGTGTCGAACTTCACGCCGGCCTTGAAATAACGCCCCAGGATGCCGTCTCCGCCCACGACCACGTTATAGCCGGTGATGCCGTAGGTGGCGATGGTATCGACCGGGGGCAGATTGTCGGTGACGTTGAGCATGGTGAGGTACAGGGTGGTGTCGTCACTCACATGCGCCTGCAGATTGAGGTCCCAAGTAAAATAGTCGTTGATGCGGCAAGGCACGCTGCCATCATCCAGGCCGCAATCGCGATAGGCGTTGCCTTGGTCCATCGCCGAGACATTGTAGCCCGCGGTCCAGTTGAGGGTGCTGGTGAGATCATACATCTCGGTCGAGAAAGTGGTGCGCCAGATGCCCTTCCAACTGGGTGTGCCGGTACCGGCGGTAAGGTTGTTGTTGCCCAAAGTGCCGTCATAGCGCTCGACATGGCCGTCGGGGAACACCGTCGCCAATTCGCGTATCCAGGTGGCGTTGGCGGAAGTGTTCATGTGAACCGAGCCCAGCGTGTCGGCCAAGCCCACCCAGTTTTCCACGTCATCCAGAGCGCTGTCGTAGGTGATCCCGAAGTCGAAGCCTGAGGTCCTGACCACGTCGGCGTTGACCAGCGGCGCATTGACGAAGGCGATGCGCGGCTTGGCGGCGAGGAAGGCCGGGTCAGGGGAGTCGGCCACGATCCCGCAGCCCGCCGGAATCGCGCCGCCCGAGTAATAGCCGGTAATGCCCGCGCTGCAATCGAGATTGGTGATCACGCCTGATTTGCGGATGTTGTAGTAGGTGACGGTCAGGGTCAGCGGGTCGATCGGCTGATAGGTGGCGTCGAACACAAAGCTGCGCGAATGCTCAGGCTTGAGATTCGGGCTGGCGATGGTGGTCAGGCCATAAGAACCTTGCCGGATATAGCTCGGGCAAGCCGTTGAGAAAGTCGCGACCGAGCAGCCATATTGCGCCAGATAGGCATCGTTAAACAATTTCGAAGTGTTGCCCACATAACCGGTGGTAGGCAACGCATTGGCTTCGGCGAAGCTGGGGGCGCGGAAGCCTTCCGAATAAGTGCCTTTCAGGGTGAGGCCATCCCACGGCTTCACATTCACACCGAATTTCGGCACGAACGCGTTCTGGCCGGTTGAATAAGAGTCCTCGCGGCCCGAGACGTTGAGGGTGACCCAATCCTCAATTGGGGCGTTGATTTCGAAGAACGCCGAATAGACGTCGCGGTGGCCGCTGGTGCCGAATGCATTCAAAGTGAAGTAGCGATCGGTCGGACCGTTGAAATCCGGGTTTTCGCTGGGGCCGTTGACCGCTTCATAGGCGATCGAACCACCGCCCGCGACGGTCAGATCGCCGCCGTCCAGTTTCCACACTGGCACCGTGGCAGTCGCCTGCACCTGGGCCTCATCCGACGTGAGATTATTGAGCACCGGCGGATAGAGATAATTGTTGACCGCCGCGCTGTTCTTGGTCGGATCAATGAAGTTGTAGGTGCCGTCATTGATCAGATCCAGAAGGTGCTGGATATAGACATAATTCTCGGCATGCTCGTGAAGATCAACGTGCATCGCGGTTACGCCGATATCGGCGGTCACGTTGCCGAACAGAGTACCGTCGAGTCCGGCCGCGAGGCGATAGGTGCGGTCACGGGTTTGGTCGAAGTTGCGGCGGGTCACGTCGGTGCCGTCAACGCGCGCGGCTTCACCCAACGAGGCGAACGGATTTTGCGGGTTGAGGGTATGGTCAGCCGCGGTGGCGCAACCCGTGCGCTCGGGGCAGACATAGACCGGCAAGAACAGCACTTCCGACCCGACGGCGGGCGGTGGCGTTCCGGTATAGTTCGCCGAGGTGCTGAAACGCGGATAGTAAATACCGGTCGGTGCGTTGCCATAAAAGCGCGGCGGATCGCCTTGATAGGCGACCGTGTCCTGCATGAAGTTGCCCTCCGCCCAGCCCGTCCATTCGTCGGGGAGCTGGAACGCCGTGTGGGCTGAGAAGCCGACCCGCGTGATCATCGGGTTAATTTCACCATAGAGATTGCGATAATCGTATGAGCAAACGCTAGCCGGATATTGGCCCGCCTGCTGGGCCGCGTTGAGCGAAACGGAGGTGCCTGGGCCGCAATTCTGGGTCTCCTTCTGCCAGGGTCCGAGCGGGGTGTTGAGATCCAACTGCGTGCCGCCGGCGTTCATCGCATAGGGCCGCACCATAAAATTCATCTGCGCCGTGCTGCTGGCAAGGTTAAAGGTGCCGTCCGGCTGGATCGCATTCTGAATGTTATTGGGACCGCAAGAGGTCGCGCAGACCTTCGACCAGTCGTAGGTGTTGTACGGATAGGGCCGCGACGATGCAGGCAGCGGATCGCTGTGATAATAGAATCCGCTGATATACGTGTTCACGTGATCGGTATCGAGATCGCCGAAACCCGCGGTCGCGCTGACCCGGAATTCCGCCGCGTCGCCGCGGGACGAGATGCCGCCCTCGGCATGGGTCGAAAATCCGTGGAAGTTTTTCTTGGTGATGATGTTGATCACGCCGGCGATCGCGTCGGCGCCGTAACGGGATGACGCGCCGTCACGCAGGATTTCCACGCGGTCCACGATGTCGTCGGGGATGGTGTTCAAATCGACGAAGTTGCGCAGGCCGTCATCCGCCAACGGGTAATAGGCGGCGCGCATGCCGTCGAACAGAACCAGGGTCGAGTCGGTGGTCAGGCCGCGCAGCGAAATGCCGGAGGCGCCTTGCGCGAAATTGCCGTTGGCGGTCCAGGAATTGGTGACTTCCGGACCGTTGGCCAGATTCGAATTCTGCAGCGCGTCTTCGATCGTGCTGCGGCCCTCTTGGGCAAGCAGATTGCTGCTGATCACGGTCAAGGGCGATACGATATTCACGTTGCCCTGAATCAAAGTGCCGGTGACGGTGATCGTTTCGACCGGCGCCGCCGACGCCGTTTGTTGCGCCTGTGCGGTGGACGTGAGGCAGAAGACCGCGCTCGCCGCCGCGCCCAGCAGATATGCAGACTTCAGGCTGATTTTCTCGAATTTGGACAAGGGGACCCCCGTTAGGTTGTGGGCCAAGGCCGGGGCGCAGACACCTTTCGGTGCTGCCCGCGCACTTGGCTGCTCTTGGGGTGATGGTGCCGGACGAAATTTTCTTGCGGGCTAAGTTCTCTTGCAGATTAGCAATGATTTAGCAATGTTGCTAATAACAGATAACTGTCCGGCTGGAATTAGATGGTTAAATCATATCTCTCCGCGATTCCGAGAATTCCATGCCCGCCGGTGAGCTCAAAATTCAGGAGTGGGATAACCGTCTGTTCTCTAACCTGATTCCGATTTCACGCAAGCTCGATATATTCCCGCCCAGCACCCCAATCAGATTGCAATCCGATGATTTCGCGCCCTGGAATCAGAGGGCTGATGCCCGACCTGGCCCGATTGGTTTCTCCAAGTTCATGTGACGATTATACATCGCTTGGCACCCAATCTTGCGCCTCTGTCGCGCCGATCCGCATCAAGGCCTGATTGAAGTTGAGGGCGATGCTCAAGAAGCCAGGGAAGTGCCGAAAGCCATCGTAAATGGGGTCCGGGCCGCGGCTGCGGGTCGATTACGAAACAGCGAGCTAAACCGCACCCAGGTGGTTGCAATTTTGCAACAATGCGCAATCTCAGCGGAAGCTCCCGCTTCGTCACGGTTGCTAATTTTATTGCGTATGCCGTATTTTTTATCGCGTAACAGCTCTGTCACCTTCGGGGGATCGATGCGTCTGCGAGCACAAATCGTCGTAGATCTCAATGCCGGCAACTATATCGAAGCCGCTGAACACCAAAGTCTTTTGCAGGAATTTCTCAAGGGCCTTCAGGACCGGTATCCGAAGGCCAGCCTGACCATCCGCGAACGCCGTGAACGGCGCGGGGATGGGATGGGCTTGGTCGCGGAAGCGCCACACGCGCGTCCGTGACAGCGGTTAGGTCTCAAGTTTGACCGGGCGGATGCCGAAGAGCATGCCCGTGGTCGCCAGAATTCTGTCCGCGATTTCCAGGGTCCAGGATGGCGCGGGAGATATCTCGCTTCCCGGTCTGATCATTTTTCTTCACATCTGCGAGCATGACGGTATCGGCATCAAGGAGCTGATCTTCCTCAGCGGCTTCAGTGAATCGTTGGTCTCGCGCGCAGTCGATCGCCTGGCGCGCATCCGCAAAGGCGAGATGGGGCTGGTCCATGTGGTCAAGCATCTCGACGACCGGCGGCGGCGTTTCATCCACCTCACGGAAAAAGGCGCCGCGCTGCGCGAGGAACTTGCGGATATCTTGTCGTTGTGAAGGGCTGACGCCGCCTATTCGCCAGCCTGCTCGCTGATCACGATCAGCGCGCGGCTTTCAGCGTTCAATCCCAGGCGATCGAACGCGCCGGACTCGCGCGACAGCGCCAGCAATCCGGCGAGGCCCGCCGCTCCCGTCGGCGTGGTGGATAGGCCGTGGCTCTTCAGGAGCGCCGCCGCTTCGGCCGCGGTCTCATTGTCCACGCCCACAAAAACAGAAGCCAGCGCACCGAGCACGGGCCAGGCAAGCGACGACGGCGTGGGACAATCCATGCGGCTGAGATTGGTGGGACCGCTGGATGGGGTTCGGGTCTCACGATTGTGACGCGCGCTTTCCATCAGGCAGGGCACGCTGGCCGCTTCCACTACCGCGGTCCTGGGCCGCGGCGTTGCGCAATTGCTGAAATAGGACGCGACCGCGGTGGCCAGCCCGCCCACGCCGGCCTGGAGAATGAGATGGGTGGGGGGTACGGGAATTTGCTCCAGGGCCTCGGCCGCCAGCACGGAATAGCCGCGCATGATGCGCTCGGGTATCTCGGTGTAGCCCTGCTCCGCCATATCCGAGACCATGATCCAGCCCTGCCCGGTGCAAGCCTTGGCGGCGGCGGCGCATGCGGCCTCGTAATCGCCTTCCACCATGACCAGTTCGGCGCCCAGATCGGCGATCGCCTGAATTTGCCTTTTGGGCACATCGCCATAAACGAAGATCACCGCCCGCGCTCCCGCCAGCTGGGCGCCGAATGCCACGGCCCGGCCATGGTTGCCCGCGGTTGCCGCGGCCACGGTCACTTCCTTCGCCCTGGGAGCACTGCCGGCGAAGATGTCGGCGGCCGAAACGGATCGGCGCTCGCGCCGGCTGAGAAACTCCGCCGCCAATTCCACCACGGCAAAAGCACCGCCCAGGCTTTTGAAGCTGCCTTGTCCCCAGCGCCGGCGCTCGTCCTTGGCCCACAATTCGCCGATCCCCAGCTCACGAGCGAGCGCATCCAGCCGATGGAGCGGCGTGGGGGCGAAACTGGGCGAATGGGCGAACAACACTCGCAGCCGCGCCGCGCCCTCGCGGTCATATATGTGCGCGCCCGGATAGGTGCTTTGGGCAGCCGGATTGAAAAAGACCTTGTTCGCGACCACGGTCGGCCCGGATTTACTGCCGCTCGCTGAAGGGGAAAGAAACCGGACTCTCATAGCCGTCGGCCGAGACAGAAGACACACCGAACAACCAGTCGTCGATGTTCACATGTTCGAGCGTGATCGCGGTGGCGTTGCCGGCGGTTTGGTTGTGGGTCCAGGCCGGGTCGAGACTGTCGCGCCACCAGCCGCGATAGCTCGCCGCGCCCGGCACCGGCGTCCATGTGAGTTTGGTGTCATACGTCACCGCGCCGGTGATGTGCACTTGCGCCGGAGGGGCGGGCGCCATCGCCAGGGCCGCCATGGTGACGATGTTGAGCCGCGCTACCTGGGCGAGATAATTGAAATCCACCCCGCCGATCAGATCGCCATAGGCGATGCCGTTTTCGGTCCGCACGGTCTGATGCTCATGGGTGTAATTCTCCTTGGATTCGGTGACCCGCACCGCGGGGAACCCTGCCGCCAGCAGGGGCACCTGGTCGCCGCCCCGGCCATAACGGTCGGTGCGATAGATCAGCCTGGCGTTGAAATCGGAGAGATAGCGGGGCGCCAGCGTGGCGATGAAGCGCGCCAGGTTGCGCGCCGGACTGTCGATCTCGCCGCCATTGTAGCGCACGCCTTTGGTTTCGGCCGGCGTTTCCAGGTCGCGCGTGCCTTCGGAATAAATCCGCACATGATTGGTATCGACCGTGCCGTCGCCGCCATGGCCGCTGCCGACAATGTCGTTGTTGAGATCGGCTTCCACCTGCCAATGCTGGTCGGTGGCGTAATGGGCCAAGACCGTGCCGCCATAAAGACCCTGCTCCTCGCCGGTCAGAACGGCATAGACCAGGGTGGCGGGAAATTTATGGCCGGAAAGAACGCGCGCCGCTTCCAGCACCGCCGCCGTGCCCGAGCCGTCGTCATCGGCGCCGGGCGCGTCATGTGTCGAATCCATAATGTCGGTGTTGCGGCTGTCGAGATGGCCGGCGATGACGATCACCCGGTCGGGATCGCTGGTGCCGCGCTGGATGCCCAGCACGTCCATGAATTGGGTGGGCGTGGGCGCGCGATTGCCGGTGAAAGTCTCTGCCGGAGTTTCAATGTCGAGGCAGTTGCTGCAGCGCGCGCTGATTTTGGCGAATTCACTTTTGACATAGGCTTGCGCGGCGACGATGCCGCGGGTGGGCGAAGGATTGCCGGAGAGGCTATGGCGGGTGCCGAATCCCACCAACCGGGCGATGGTGGCATGAAGCGCGTCGGGACTGACTTCGCCCGCCACTTGGTGCAGAAGCGGATGATCTGTCTCTTGTGCGGCAGTTGGCGCTGTAGCCGCCAATGCCAGAAGACCTGCTACCGCAAAATATCGCATATGAGCCCCCGTTTCGTGTGCACTATAGCTGCGCCCCCGAAGTTCCGCAGTCGAATAAGGGCGCGCGTCCCCTGCCCAGAACGTCAAGGTTTGCGACGCCATCGAACCCGGACAGCGGTTCCCACGTTTCTCTTGGCAGGGGCGAGGAACGAATATGGCCGTCAAGCTTTCGCTGGCGATTCTGGTCTTGTTGGTGTCCGTCGTCCCGGCACTGGCCCAAACCCCGCCGCCGCCCCCGCCCGGCACCGTACTGACCAACCCCGACACGCCCCGTCCACGCCAGCCCGTCAATCCCTCCGGCGTGCCGCCGCTTCCCACCATCATTCCGCCCAGCATTCTCATGCCGGGAAGCGGGCGTTAAACCGGCGGCAGCCGAGAAAACCCCTGACGGGACAAGCTGGCTTTGCTAAGCTTTGGCCTTCGGGGAGGTTTGAGATGCTTGGCAAGCTTCTCTTGCTTGGCGTGGTTGCGGCCGGAGCCGCGACGATGCCCGCGCGTGCCGAGATCATCAATCTTTCCTGTGACGATTTACCCGGGGAGATCATCGTCATGAGCAACCGCATCGTCTTCACTTCCATTATCGCCTTGTTCGCCTTGAGCAGCTCTGTCGCTCTTGCCGACGACTGCAGCTGGTCACCGCGCGGCGGCACCTTGAACGGCGCCTGCAAGGATCAGGCGGGCCATCCTTATTGCCTGTCATGTCCGGCCGACGGCGGCAGTTGCTCCAAAGTCCCGTGCCCCACGCCGGCGTCCGGTTCGGGACAGTAACGGGATAGCGTTCCGCGGCCTCGCAAGTTAAAAGTAAAGCCCATGGACGATCCTTTCGACGGCCTGGGCCCGAAGCCGATTTCGCGCTTTCGCGTCATCGGCACGGTGATTTTCGTGCTTCTGATTCTGGGATTCTATGCCTACACCACGCCCGACAGCATCGGGCACGCCTATATCACGGGCAAATGTTTCAGGACTCCGCTGCCCAATGCCTGCCGGCTCCGCTCGCAGCGGGAATTCGGTCCGCCCGATCTTGTGAACGGCACCGCGCCCCGCTGACGCTGGCGGCGGGGTTATTGCGCGGTCGGACCCGACGGCGCCTTCGAGGAGTCCTCTGCGTCAAGGCCCGCGCCGGTCCCCGCCGGACGTTCCTCGGTGCCGGACGGCTGCTGGCGATCCCTCAGCCTTTCGATTTCGGTGGCCAGCATGTGCCACCCGGCCGCCATGCTGAGATAGCCGGCGCGCATGTCTTCGTCCTCGACCTTGGTGGCTTTCTGAAGCGCTTCCTGGGAAAGTTGCCGGTAACGCAACAATCTTTGCGCAAGCGGCAACGCATCGAGCCATTGGCCAAACCCGTTCACATCCAACCCTTGTGCAGCCATTCGGGCGCAATAACCCCGCTGAGAGCGTTCCGTTCCGTACCAAACGCAAAAATTTCTTAGCCGAATCAAGCGCTAAAAGTTCCGTTATTTTCGCTTTAGGGCAACTTTGGAGCCAAAAAGCGGAATCCCGGCTTCCGGCTCAGCCATCCGGGGACCTCTGGACGCCTCTGGCGAACCATACATAAGCCAGTCCCAGGACCAGGAGCGCCACCGGCGGCCCCAGGACATTCAGCCCGATGCGAAGATAACTGGTCGCCACCAGCGCGTCGCCGGCGGCATTGGGACACCAGAGCGTTCCGTTCTTCGCCTCGAAGCAGCCACCACCATCGCGCCAGGCCCAGAAGCCCAACCAGGCGATGGAGCCGAACAGCCAGAGCCGAACCAAGGCACGTCCTGGGTCGAGGTTTCGCGCCATGTCAGCAACGGTTCCTCACGGCGCCGGTTCGCCCGTGGCCTCCACCAATTGGCGGACGAAATCCTTCATTTTGGCGCCGTCAATCCAGCGCACCACCGCGACGATGTCGTGTTGATAGTCGATGAAGATCTCGTTGGCGCCGTCGCCGATATAGGTGACGCTGTCGGCGCGGGCATCGGGATACATTTTCTTGTCGGTGTTGAGATACCAGTTGCAATAGCCATAGCCGGGATTGGGCCCGGTGGGCGTCTTGGCCATCGCCACCCATTTGTCGGAAAGAATCTGTTTTCCGTCCCATTTGCCGTTGTTGAGCCCGAGAAGTCCCATGCGGGCCTCGTCGCGGGCCGAGATGAACATGCCGCCGCCCCAATGGCCGCCGCCGCTCACCACATGGATGTGCTTGCCGTCCAGATTGATCCAGGAATTGTCATAGCCCTCCCAGTGCCAGCTATCGGACATGCCGATGGGATCGGCGACGTATTGCTTGAGCACATCGGGTAGCGGCCGCTTCCATAGATAAGTCAGTGCCAGCGCCAGCGCGTTGATCCGCACATCGCTGTATTTCCATTCCTGACCCACCGGCGGCGGACCCTTGGCCAATTCGTCCCAGCCATTCTTGCCGGGGCGGTCGGCCCACCAGGGCTTGCCCCACATGGTGCCGGTCCAGCCCGAATCCTGTCTCAGCATATTGTCCCAACTGATGGGCTGGTTGTGCGGCAGCATGAAATCCGGCGTGGGCCGGACGTAATCGATCACCCGGTCGTTGACGTTCTTGATCAGGCCTTTGTCGAACGCGACGCCCGCCACGGACGAGAGAAAGGTCTTGCTCACCGAGAAGGTCATGTCCACGTCATGGGTGCGGCCCCATTCGGCGACGATATAGCCGTGGCGCAGGATCACGCCGTTGGCGGGGGCATGCGGCTTCAAGGGACCGATCGGCGTGTTGAACGGCTCATGCGCGTATTCCAGCGGCACCGCGGTGCGTAAATCGCGGATATCGGCCACCTTGGCCAGTTCGGGCGGATAAGTGCGCTCCGATGCGATCGCGAACTCCACCGCCTGTTTCAATTTGGCGGGATCGAGTTTTTCCTGCTCCGGCGTGTGGGTGGTCCACGCATCGCCCTTAGGAGGAAAATAATGTGGCGGAAAATAATCCGCGGCAAAAGCCGGCGCACTGCCGAGCAGCATGAAGCCTGTGAAAAGTCCAATCCATTCGTGACGCATGACTGCCCCCTTTGGCTATTCTCCGGATGCATCTCCGGCTAGTTCTTGCGGGCCCTTGCAGACATCGACCCATTCGGCCCCGGCCAGTTCGGCCATGCGCGCGGGCGCGATCTTGACCGCGCTGTGGGTCGAGCCTGCTGCCGGCACCACTTCGCTGAAATCCCTGAGCGAGACGTCGCAATAGACCGGCAAGGGCGAAGCAAGGCCGAACGGGCACACCCCGCCCACCGCATGGCCGGTGACGGCCAGCACTTCGTCCGGTCCCAGCATCGTCACCTTGCCGCCGAACCGCGCCTTGGCCTTCTTGTTGTCCAGCCGCGCGTCGCCCCGCGTCACCACCAGGAATCTGCGGTCCTGAACCTTGAGCGACAGGGTCTTGGCGATCTGGCCGGGCTCGACCCCGTGGCCGGCCGCGGCCAACGCCACCGTCGCGGTGCTGTCGTCGAGCTCGATGATTTCGATGTCCGGCGCATGGCGGGCAAGGAAATCGCGCACCGTTTCGAGGCTCATGCCGGATCGCCCGTGAAATGGAGGATCAGAGTGCCAAATCGCCGGCCAAAGTCAAAATGCCTCCGGGTGATGGTTTTGCGGGCCCCGGCGATAAACTCAATCGCGCCCCTTGGGAAAAGGATGTAGGTTGTCTCCGCAAACGAGGAGGGTCGCGATCATGCAATGGTCGCCTTATGTCTCCTATTTCTTTGGCGGGGCCTTTCTGGTCAACGCCGTCCCGCATTTCGTGAGTGGCCTGATGGGCCGAGCCTTTCAAAGCCCGTTCGCCAAGCCACCGGGCCAGGGCCTCTCCACATCCACGATCAACGTGCTCTGGGGCATCGTCAATATCGTGATCGGCTGGCTCCTGATCTGCCGGGTTGGTCATTTCAATGCCTATTCCGGCACCGACATGCTGGCCGCCGGTCTTGGCGGCTTGTTGATGGCGCTGATGCTGGCCAGGACTTTCGGGCGTCTCCACGGCGGCAATTCCGCACAAACGAGCTAAGGGCACCATGCCGGCAGTCTGGCCGGAGTTGGAATACCGGGAATGGCGGGAGACCGCGCTCGCACTTCAACTCCAGTTGCAGATTGCCGGCAAAGTGCGCCTGGCGCTCACGCCCTGGCTCAACCACAGCTGGCAGGTGCCTTTTTATGTCACCGCGCGGGGGCTTTCGACCTCACCTATCTCCCACGATGGCCGCGCCTTCGATCTGGAATTCGATCTCCTCGCCCATCGTCTGGTAGGCCGCGACAGTTCGGGCGCGCAATCGGAATTTCCGCTGGAAGCCATGTCGGCAGCGGATTTCCATCGAAAGACAATGGCCTTGCTGGGAGAGTTGGGCATCCGCGTGAAGATCAACCAAGAACCCAGCGAACTCGTGGGCGCCATCCCGTTCGAACAGGACCGCGCGCCTCGTCCTTATGATGGGCATCATGTGGAGCGCTTCTTCCAGACATTGGTCAACGCCGACCACCTGTTCAAACTGTTCCGCACCGGCTTTCTGGGCAAGGCCAGTCCGGTTCATTTCTTCTGGGGCGGCTTCGATCTGGCGGTGACGCGGTTTTCGGGACGGCGCGCGCCGCTTCATCCCGGCGGAATCCCCGGCCTCTCGGACCTCGTCACGCGTGAAGCCTATTCGCATGAAGTGAGCAGCGCCGGGTTCTGGCCGGGCAACGACGCCTATCCCAACGCCGCGTTTTATTCCTACGCTTATCCCGCGCCCCAAGGATTTCGCGACGCCATCGTACCGCCTGGCGCGAGATATGAAGCGCAACTGGGCGAGTTCATTCTGCCTTACGACGCCGTGCTGCACTCCGCCGATCCCGAAAAGCTGGTGCTGGATTTTCTTCAGGCGACTTATGGGGCGGCAGCCGATCTTGGCAAATGGGATCGCGCCGCACTGGATTGTGCCATCGGTCTCCCGGGCAGGCCACGGCCGCTTCGTTGATCAAGAAAGGACACGCGTCATGAAGACGCTGTTGGAATCGGCTTTGTAATCGGCGAATGGCCCGCATTCGACAAAGCCGTGCCGGCGATAGAAAGCCCGCGCCGGGATGAAACAATCCCAGGCGCCGGTCTCAAGGCTGACGCGGGCCATGCTCATCTTTTCGGCCTCGCCGACAATATGCATGAGAATCGCCTGACCTACGCCTTGGTGGCGCACGCGTTTGGCTGTGTGCATGGATTTGATTTCGCCATGATCGGATGACAGCGTCTTCAATGCACCCACGCCGTCCAGAAGCGGATGCCTGGCGTTCGGAGTCCGTTCGAATCCAGCGCGTGAGCACTCCCCCGGCCGGTTTCGGCGCGGGCCCGGCTGACATGGGCGTCAAGCAGGGCGATTACCTGCGGATCGTCGAAATTGCCCTCCACGAACCGCATGCCCAGCCCCAGCACCACCCCAAGCCGGTATATCCCGCAAGGGAAAGCCTGGAAAACCCCGCACTTCCAAACAAAAAAAGCCCCGCCCTTGAGAGGGCGGGGCAATAACGCTCGATCCACGTCTGTGAACTGTCCTAACGTCCGGTCCAAGCCCCCGGTTCCCATGGAACTTTCCTGGGCAGCAATTGTTAACCGCCGCTCAATGTCTGCCCAATAGATTGAGTTAAATCATTGGGCTGGCTGAGCGCCGCCTCGATGGCAGGGCAGCCCATGCTTCAGACTTGCGCCGCGCCGAGTGCGTTCGAAGGAGTGCAACGCATTCCCTCTGCGAACATCTCTGCCGCCAAGGTTCATGTCCTTCAGCTCGAGCCCATCAAGCATCGGCTTGGCGATCGCTGGCCGCGCCTGTCGCTCCTGGTGCACAAGCTGGTCAATACCGCGCTCAAGAAAGCGCAAGGGCCGGGCGACCATTTCGAAGTGGTGGGCGAACTCGCCTATGTCGCCACCTTCCACAATCTCAGCCAGCAGGACGCCGATGCGGCGCTGGCCGATATCATGCAGAAAGTGTGCGAGAAATTGTGGGGCGCGGGCGTGCCCGACGTTGCCGTGCGCAGCGTGGTGGGCGAAGTGTCCGCCTCGCTTGTCTCCGAAAAGGGCTGCGCGCCGGAAGCCATCAGTGAAGCGCTGGAAAAGACCGGCAGCAAAACCGTCGTCAGCATCCCCCGCGCGCCCACCTCGGCACGCATCCTGCCCAAGCAACTGGTGTGGGATTCCCCGCCCCGGATCGGCTGGATCGACCATTGCCACCAATTGGGAGAGGCGCTGGGCATTCATTTCCGTTTTGCCCCGGTATGGGAGCTGCAAGGCGGGAAGAGCCGGCTGCTCGCCTTGACCATGAACGGACGACTCAGCGGCCGGAACGGATTGGTCTCGCTGATCCCCGATTCCTCCCTGCACCAGGTGGTGGACGTCGAGATACCGCTGCTGTTCATGACCGCGGCGATGGCCCAGCGCCTGAGCGCGGCGGGCGAAGTGGCCTCGCTGATGGTGGGGGTGTCGCACGACACGGTTTCGCACAAGGAAACGCGCACGCGCTTCATGCGCGCCCTCAAGGATGTGGAAGTGCCGGTCTCCTGCCCCATCCTGCTCCGGGTCGAGATGATACCGGATGGCGCGGTGCTCACGCGCGTGGCCCAGATCGCCTCGATGCTGGCGACGCCCAATATCCGCGTGGTGCTGGACTTCCAGAATGCGCGCCAGTTGCCGCCGTTCGATTTCCGCCTGCCAGCGGTCGGCATCAGCGCCATGCTG
>Ga0134128_10006203_pt1 | contig 14493 bp, 9 predicted proteins | sample KB31754_FD_96462 | JGI IMG/M metagenome (GOLD analysis project Ga0134128, IMG submission 96462) | Terrestrial soil microbial communities with excess Nitrogen fertilizer from Kellogg Biological Station, Michigan, USA - KB3-175-4 | ecosystem: Environmental > Terrestrial > Soil > Unclassified ... | reverse complement strand
GTTGAACTCCGACACCATCATCTTCAGGATCTGCAGCGCGGACTCGTGCGGCAGCAGCGTGTAGGTGTCAGGGAACAGGAAGCCCTCGGCGGTCTTGCCCTGCGCCCAGGACGGTATCCCGAGCGAGGCCGGCGGGTGCTCGATGATCGAGGTGAACTGGCTGACCGGCAGGTTGGCCTGCTTGGCCAGGAGCTTGGCGATGGCCGAGGCCCGCATGCCCTCGATGATCGTGACCTGGTCCTTGATCCGGTTCTTCACGTTCAGCAGATAGGTCACCGCGTTCGCGGCGCTCATGTGGCGATGCAGCAGGTAAATGCCGGGTTGCAAGGTGCCGGCGTTCGACGCCGCGTTGGCCGCGGAGTCGTACGGCCGGACCTCCTTGATCACGCCCGCCTTCATCAACTGCGGGCCGAGCGCGCCGAGCGAGGCGCCCGCCGCTACCTTGAAATGCACTGTGCCGAATCCGGCCCCGACGTAGTCGCCGTAGCGGCTGTTGTGCCAGTTCTGGTAGGCCTGGTAACCGTAGTCGGCGACGGCGCCGAGCACCAGCGCCGCGGCGAGTATGGCCCCGACGAACGCGACCTTGCTGCGCCCGCGACGTGGCCGCTTGGACCGGCCGCCCCGCCCGCCTCGGCCACGGCGACCGCCTCCGCCGCCATCGTCGTCGGCTCCGACGCCGAAGCGCCGCGAGAGCAGGTCATCTCCGCCCGTCTCTGGCCAGTCCTCGTCGCCGTCGTCGCGCCTGCCCAGGTCGTCGTTGTCCTCGTTGTCCCAGGAATCATCGGTGCCTGGCTGCCACTGGCCGTAGCTGCCGGCGCGCGAGGAGGCGGGCAGCGGGGCCAGTGAAGAGTCATCGTCGGCGTCGGTGCCCTGGCCATTGCTCCAGTAACCACCGGCTTGGTCGAATGACCCCGTACCCGTGTCCGGGCGGCCAAACGAACCCGTGTCCGGCCGGATAAACGCGCCCGTGACGGGACCGTTGAACGAGCCCGTATCGGGATCGCCGAACGAGCCGGTGTCCGGACGACCGAAAGAACCTGTGTCAGGGCGGCCAAACGAGCCGGTGTCCGGACGGATAAAGGCGCCCGTGACGGGTCCGTTGAATGAGCCGGTGTCTGGACGGCCAGACGAGCCAGTATCGGGACGACCGAAAGAGCCGGTGTCCGGACGACCGAAAGAGCCGGTGTCCGGACGACCGAAAGAGCCGGTGTCCGGACGACCGAAAGAGCCAGTGTCCGGACGACCGAAAGAGCCAGTGTCCGGACGACCGAACGAGCCAGTGTCCGGACGACCGAACGAGCCAGTGTCCGGACGACCGAACGAGCCAGTGTCGGGACGGCTGAACGCACCGGTAACCGGGCCGTCGAAAGAGCCGGCGTCTGAGCCTGCGAACCAACTGCCGCTATTCTGCGAGCCGGTGTCTTCGCCGGCGTACGAACCGGCGTCGGACCGCGCTTCCGGGGCTGCCGCGTAGCTGTCCGCCGCGTAGCTGTCCGCCGGGCCCTGGCCAGACTGCGAGCCGGGCCGCTGATAGCTGGCCGTTGCCTCCCGGTCAGCGTCCGCGCCCTGCCCGGACCGGCCGTGCCGACCAGGCTGCCGGTTCGACGAACCGTAGGAGTCGGGTTGGGCGTAGGAGTCGGGTTGGCCGTAGGAGCCCGTTGCCCCCGATGCCGCGTAGGGATCTGAGCCGTTGCGAGCTGGGCTGCGGCCATCCTGGCCGTAAAGGTCGCGGCCAAAAGAATCGGAAATGTCGCGGCCGTGGTCCTGCCCGCCATAGCCGTCGCCCGCGTGCGCGCCGGGGCCGTAGCCCCCCTGGTCGATGGCCTGATGGTCAGGAACACGGTGCTCGGGAACACGGTGGTCGGGAACGCTGCGGTCGTAGCCGCCCTGGCCATAGGGGTCCTGTGCGGGGTCGCCCCCGCCATAACCGGGCTGACCATATCCATACTGGCCGTAGCCCCCGTGGTCGACAGAACTGCCGTAGCCACCGTGGTCTACGGCACCGGGGTAGCCGCCCTGTCCGGCCGGATCGTACGGGTCGGCGCCATAGCCGTTGGGTCCGTAGGCCTCGCCGCCGTAACCGTCCTGACCGTAGCCGGGATGGCCGTAACCTCCGGCCTGACCGTACCCTTCCTGTGCGTACTGGCCACCGTACGGGTCCTGACCGTAACCGCCGCCGTAAGGACCGCCGCTCGGGTAGCTGCCGCCGTAACCGTCGTGCCCGTAGGGATCCTGGCCGTAGCCGGACGCCGGGCTCAGCTGCCCGCCCCAGTCGTAGTCGGATCCTCGATACCGATCGGAATCATCGCGGCGGGCCAGGCTGCTACCGCCTCGATATTCCTCGGAATAGGAACCGTTTTCGTCGTGGCCGGACCTTCCGCCCGACGGCCAGTCAAAGCCACCGCTACTCATCGGATGCCGCCTCGCTCCGCGCCCACCAGTTCTCCCGGCGGGCTGCCGGTTAGCCGCTCGGAATCGAGCGCGCTTTGCAATAGCAAGGCCGCTGCGGCCTTGTCCACCGTGAATCGCCGTTGCTTTGAATCACGACCTCCGGCGCGAAGCGCCGAATGTGCGAGCGTGGTCGTGAACCGCTCGTCTACCAGCCGTACCTCGACCGGGGCGATCCGGTCGGCCAGCTGAATGGCAAAGGCCCTTGCGTCGGCCGCCGCCCGGCCAGCCTGTCCGGACAGGCTGGTCGGCAGGCCGACAATGACCTCGATCACTTCTCGCTCCGCGCTCAGCCGGGCGATCTCGGCAAGATCGCCTTCGCCACGGCGCACGGTAACCAAAGGGGTCGCCAGAACGCCGCCTGGGTCACAGCCGGCCACTCCGATTCGAACCGATCCCACGTCGATGGCGAGCCTAATACCCGGTCTCAAGGCACAATTCCTACCGGGTTTGGTCTCAGAATCGACACAACCTGGCAGCGACATGGTTTCACGTTACGCCACCCGACGGACCGATGCCGGCAATAACGCCTTGAACCGCATCAAACGCCTCCTGGATCGCGCGTCCAGTCCGTTCGCCGAGCATAGCCCCGCCACCTTGGGCAATGTCGTCTTTTCCGCCACCGCGCCCGCCGAGCGCACCCGTCGCCGGGCCGATTAGGGAGCCCGCGCGCAGGCCCTTGGCCTTCGCCGCCTCGTTGACCGTGACGACGACGGCCGGACGGTCATTCGGCATGCCCGCCGTCACCACAACACCAGGACGGCTCGAGGGAATCTGGCCCCGGATGTCCAGCGCCAGCTTCCTTATCCCGTCCGCCGCGGTGCCGTCAGGAAGCCGGTGCGAGACGTAGGCCACACCGCCGAGGTCGATCGCCTCTCCGGCCAGCTTCGCCGCGGCGTTCGCCAGCTGAGCGGACTGCATCCGCTGCAGTTCGCGCTCGGCGTCGCGGAGCCGGCCGACTATTGCGGCCACCCGGTCCGCGAGTTCGGCCTTAGGCGCCCTCAGCTGCTCAGAAAGCTGGCTCACCAGCACGCTCTCCTTGGCCAGGTACCTGAACGCGTCCATGCCGACCAGGGCCTCAACCCGCCGGACGCCAGAGCCGATCGACGACTCGCCCAGGATCTTGACCAGGCCGAGCTGGCCGGACCGCGCGACGTGCGTGCCACCGCACAGCTCGCGTGAATACTCCCCGACCTCGACGACGCGCACCTCGTCGCCGTACTTCTCGCCGAACAGCGCCAGCGCACCCATCGCCCTGGCCTCGCCGATCGAGGTGTAGAACGCCCGAACATCGAGGTCGCTGATCAGAACCGAGTTGACCTCGTCCTCCGCCTCGGCGAGCACGGGCGCCGGCACCGCTCCGATCGCGGTGAAGTCAAACCTGAACCGCCCGGGCGAGTTCTCAGAACCTGCCTGCGCCGCCGACTCGCCGAGCGCGCCGCGGAACGCCCGGTGGACCAGGTGCGTCGCGGTGTGCGACCTGGAGATGGCGCGTCGCCGTTCCACGTCGATCTCGACCAGCACCTGGTCGCCCACGGTGATCTCACCCGAGGTGATCCGGCTCCGGTGCACGATCAGGCCAGGCACCGGTGCCTGGACGTCGAGGATCTCCACGGACGCCTCGGAGCCCGCGCCGCTTCCGACGAGGCGCATGGTTCCGGCGTCGGCGAGCTGGCCGCCGCCTTCCGCGTAGCAGGGTGTCCGGTCAAGCACCACGTCGACCTCGGTCCCCGCACCCGCCGCCGGGACCGAGACCCCGCCGGTCAGCAGGCCGATGACGGTCGCTTCTCCTGAGATCTCGTCGTAGCCGGTGAAGACCACCTTGCCGGACCGCTCAAGCAGCTGCGCGAACACAGAGATGTCGGCGTTGCCGGTCTTCTTCGACGCGGCGTCGTCCTTGGCCCGCTTCCGCTGCTCGGCCATCAGCCGCCGGAACTCGGTCTCATCGACCGCCAGTCCCTGCTCGGCCGCCATTTCCAGGGTCAGGTCGATCGGGAACCCGTAGGTGTCGTGCAGCTGGAACGCCTGCGTCCCGCTGATCGCCTTCTCGCCACGCCGCTCCGCCTCGGACACGGCCGCGTCGAACATCGCGGTGCCGGTACGCAGCGTGCCGAGGAACGCGCCCTCTTCCGCGTCGAGCACGGTGTGGATGTTCGGCGCGTCCCTGAGCAAGTCGGGGTACTGATCGCCGAGCGCTCCGATCGCCACGGAGACCAGCTCATGCAGGTAGCGCTCGTTCTGGCCGCTGTGCCGGCCATGGCCGCCCTGACCGCCGTCACCGCCGCGCTGGCTGCCCGCGAGCAAGCGCAGGTCCCTGATACTGCGCCGGACGATGCGGCGAAGCACGTAGCCGCGTCCCTCGTTCGACGGGATCACGCCGTCGGCCACGATCATGACCGCCGCCTTGATATGGTCCGCGACGATCCTGAGCGAGACATCGGTGCGCTGGTCTCGCCCGTATTTCTGGTCGGTCAGCTCGGCCGCCCGGTCCAGGACCTTCCAGGTGGTGTCGATCTCGTAGATGTTGTCGACGCCCTGGAGCAGGATCGCCATCCGCTCCAGACCCATGCCGGTATCGATGTTGCGCGACGGCAGCGAACCCTGAATGTCGAAGTCGACCTTGCTCCGCACCGCGCTGAGCTGGTCTTGCATGAAGACCAGGTTCCAGACCTCAAGGAAGCGGTCCTCGTCGACCTCGGGGCCGCCCTCGCGTCCGTACTCGGGGCCGCGGTCGTAGTAGATCTCAGAGCAAGGTCCGCCCGGTCCGGCGACGCCCATGTGCCAGTAGTTGTCGGCCAGCCCGCGCCGCTGGATCCGGCTTTCCGGCACGCCGACCTGGTCCCGCCAGATCCCGAACGCCTCGTCGTCGCCGGTGTAGACCGTCGCCCAGAGCTTGCTCTCCGGAAAACCGAACCCGCCGTCCGACTCCGACCTGGTCAGCAGTTCCCAGGCGAGCGGGATCGCCTGCTCCTTGAAGTAATCGCCGAACGAGAAGTTCCCGAGCATCTGGAAGAACGTCGCGTGCCTGGTGGTCTTGCCGACCTCGTCGATGTCGGGGGTGCGCACGCACTTCTGCACGGTGACCGCACGCGGCCACGGCGGCACCCGCTGGCCGAGGAAGTACGGCTTGAACGGCACCATTCCGGCGGGCACGAGCAGCAGGGTTGGGTCCTCGGCGACCAGGCTGGCAGAAGGCACCACCGTGTGCCCGCGCTGGGAGAAGTACTCAAGGAAACGGCGGGCAATCTCAGCCGACTCCATCAACGGCCATCCTTCGTCTTGTCGATTTGCGCCCGGGCCAGATTCAGGTTCAGGCGCGCCTGGTCAATGCGCGCTCGCAGTCGGACCGGATGTCGCCACGGTCGCTGGCGCGCTGATCTATCAGGGTATTGCCTGCCCCGGGGTATTGCCGATTCATATTTGCGATCAGCCGATCTCCCGGCGGGCCGGCGCCTGCACCTGGCTCGCGTGCGCGTCCAGGTACTCATCCATGCCCTCGCGCACGTCGCCGAGGAACGCGCCGATGCTCGCCCGCCGTTCGCCGCCGAGCCCGGCCCAGGCCGCCCTCCGAGCGCGGTAGGCCCCGGCCTGGCGCACGATTCCGGTCGCGAGGCTCAGCGCCAGCCCAGCCGAGGTCCGCAGCCCGCTCGATACCGCACCCTGCTCCTGCGGCCGGCTCACCCGCACCGCCTGCCGTGTCACCTGCCCCGGCCCGAGTTGACCGGACCCGAGCTGACCGGTGAGCGACTTCGCGGCCCGATCGAGCCGCCGGTATCCCGCGACGCCCAGCACCGCGCCGACACCAAGCCACATCATCCTGCGCATCACGACCGCACCCGATCCCGGCCCGGCAACTCTCGGCGGACAGCCCGGTCGGCTACCCCGGTCCGGCTACCCCGGCGCAGGACAAATGCCCGTCGCACCCCGTAACTGGCCGCCGCGAACCGCAGCACCGGCGCGCCAAGCCCGTTGGCGATCATCCGAGCCGAACCGGCCACGGCCGACACTTGCTCCGACAGGTCGGACATGCTCGCCGAAACCGCCTCGACGCTCTCCGTCAGCGCACCCGTCCGAGCCAACTGCTCATCGGCCCGGTCTACGGCCGCCTGCGCCCGGTCGATCAGCGCCTGGGAGGCATCGGAGTACCCGGTCAGCACCGTGCTCGCCTGAGTGATCAGCCTGGCGAGCCGCAGCAGCACGTAGACCGCCGCACACACCCCGATCGCGAAGAAGGCGGCAGCGATCAGCGCGGCCAATTGCCCGGCATTCATCAGCCAGGCCTCCTTCCACGACAAAGTTGCTGACGGCCAGCACCCTTTCGCCGACCCTATCGCCCCCCGCTTAACTCCTCCCCCGAACACCCACGATCCCCGCCAATCCCAAGATCATCCGCCCCCGACCCAGCCACTACGGGGAAAGTTCGTAGTGCTCTGCGCCACCACGAACTTTCCCCGTAGTGCCAGCACCCTCGACCTGCGCGTGACGGCTGGGGCTTACGTGGTTGGTGGGGCCGGAGGGGACTCGTCGCCCGGCTCCCGCTCCCGCTCCCGCTCGCTCGGCGTGCCGTCCAGGACGGACTTGATGCGGTCGGTGCGGTCGGCGTACCGAGCCTCGGCGCCGTGCCGGGTCGGCTCGTAGTAGCGGCGCCCGGCCACCTCGTCCGGCAAGTACGTCTGCCGGACGATCCCTTCCGGGTAGTCGTGCGGGTACAGGTAGCCCTTGCCGTGCCCGAGCCGGGCCGCACCTCGATAGCTGGCGTCCCGGAGATGCGCGGGCACCGTCCCGGTCCGCCCGGCCCGCACATCCTCGCCGGCCGCGTTAATCGCGCGCACCACAGCGTTCGACTTCGGCGCGAGCGCCAGGTGGATCACGGCCTGGGCCAGGTTGATCCGCGCCTCGGGCAGTCCGACGAACTCCACCGCCTGCGCCGCGGCGACCGCCGTCAGCAAAGCCGAAGGATCGGCCATTCCGACATCCTCGCTGGCGTGCACGATGATCCGCCGGGCAATGAACCGGGCATCCTCTCCCGCCTCGATCATCAGCGCCAGATAGTGCAGGGCAGCGTCCGCGTCCGAACCCCTGATCGACTTGATGAACGCGCTGATTACGTCGTAGTGCTGGTCCCCGGCCCGGTCATAGCGCACCGCCGCCCGGTCGACCGCCCGCTCGAGCACCGCCTCGTCGATTACGTCGCCGGGGCCCAGTCCAAGCGCCGCCGCCTCCAGATAGGTCAGCGCCCGCCGGGCATCACCCCCGGCCAGCCGCAGCAACTGCTCCAAGGCGGCCTCATCCAGCCGCACAGAACCGCCAAGACCGCGCTCGTCGCCCAGCGCCCGATCGAGCAGCAGCCGCAGGTCGGTATCGGCCAGCGGGTGAAGCCTCAGCAGCAGCGACCGCGACATCAGCGGCGCCACCACGGAGAACGACGGATTCTCGGTAGTCGCCCCGATGAACGAAACCCACCGGTTCTCCACCGCGGGCAGCAGCGCGTCCTGCTGCGCCTTGTTGAATCGGTGCACCTCGTCGACGAACAGCAGCGTCTGCTTGCCCGTCAGCCCCAGCTCGGCCCGGGCCGCCTCGATCGCCGCCCGGACCTGGGCCACCCCGGCCGACACGGCGGAAACCTCGACGAACTTCCGGCTGGTGACCGATGCCAGCACGTAGGCCAGCGTCGTCTTGCCGGTTCCCGGCGGCCCCCACAGCAGGACCGACATCGGCGCGTCGTTCTCGGCGAGCTTGCGCAGCGGCGACCCGGCGGCGGTCAGCTTCGGCTGGCCGACGACCTCGTCCAGGGTCTGCGGCCGCATCCGGACCGCGAGCGGCGCGACCCCGGCTGCCGCCTCATCGGCAGCGGCGTCAAACAAGCTCGGGCCGCCGGACCGGTCCCCGCGATCCCGGCCGGCCCCTCTAGGCGGTACCACCAGCCCCGCCAGAGCCAGAACCAGCCCCGCCAGAGCCAGAACCGCCAGAGCCAGAACCAGCCGCGCCAGAGCCAGAACCGGCCGCAACGACCGCGTCGATGCCCGCCTCCTTGCGCTGCGCCGCCGTAATCGGCGTCGGCGCCCCGGTCAGCGGGTCGTGCCCGGACGCCGCCTTCGGGAACGCGATCACGTCCCTGATCGAGTCCCGCCCGGTGAGCAGCATCAGCAGCCGGTCCCAGCCGAAGGCGATCCCGCCGTGCGGCGGCGGCCCGAACCGCAGCGCGTCGAGCAGGAATCCGAACTGCGACTCCGCCTCGGCCCGCGACAGCCCGATCACGTCGAACACCTGCTGCTGAACCGACTGCTTGTGGATCCGGATCGACCCGCCGCCGATCTCGGTGCCGTTGCACACGATGTCGTAGGCGTCCGCCAGCGCCCCGTCCGGCGAGTCCGCGAATTTGTCTGTCCATTCCGGCAGCGGCGAGGTGAACGGGTGATGCACCGCGGTCCAGCCCCCGTCACCGTCGTCTTCGAACATCGGCGCGTCGACCACCCAGGTGAACGCCCACGCCTTGGGATCGATCAGCCCGCACCGCGCGCCGATTTCCAGCCGGGCCGCTCCAAGCAGGGAACGAGCCGCCGCCGGCGTCCCGGCCGCGAAGAACACGCAGTCCCCAGCCGACGCCCCGACGGCCGCAGGCAGCCCGGAACGCTCCTCCTCCGACAGGTGCTTGACCACAGGCCCGGCGTCAGTGACCGCGCCATCGGCGCCCACGAGCACGTAGGCCAGCCCTCGCGCCCCCCGCGACTTGGCCCAGTCCTGCCACCCGTCCAGTTCCTTACGGGACTGCTCAGCGCCGCCAGGCATCACGACGGCCCCCACATGCTGAGCCTGGAACACCCGGAACCCGGTCCCGGCGAAGAACGCCGTCAGATCCGCCAGCTCGCATCCGAACCGCAGGTCCGGCTTGTCGGACCCGAACCGCGCCATCGCATCGGCGTACGTCATGTGCGGGATCGGCAAGCTCACCTCGAACCCGGCGATCTCCCGCCACAGCGTCTTCACGATGACCTCGGCCACCTCCACGATGTCGGCCCTGGTCACGAACGACATCTCGATGTCGATCTGGGTGAACTCCGGCTGCCGGTCGGCCCGGAAGTCCTCGTCGCGGAAGCAGCGGACGAGTTGGAAGTAGCGCTCGAGCCCGGAGATCATCAGCAGTTGCTTGAACAGCTGCGGCGACTGCGGGAGCGCGTACCAGCTGCCCGGCTGCAGCCGCACCGGCACCAGGAAGTCCCTGGCCCCCTCCGGAGTCGACCTGGTCAGGAACGGAGTCTCCACGTTGACGAACCCGCGCTCGGCCATGATCTCGGCCAGCAGGTAACCCGCCTTGGACCGGGCCCGCAGTGCGGCCGCCATCTCGGCCCGGCGAATGTCCAGGTACCGGTACCGCAGCCGTACTTCCTCGTTGAGGTCACCGCCGCCCTCGATCGGAAACGGCAGCGGGTCGGCTTCGGACAGCACCTCGACCGCGCTCGCGACCACCTCGATCTCGCCGGTGGGCAACTCGGGGTTCTCGTTGCCCTCGGGCCGCCGCCTGACCTCGCCGGTTACCAGCACGCAGAACTCGGCGCGCAGCTCATGCGCGACGTCCTCCTGCCGAAGCACCACCTGAACGACACCGCTCGCGTCCCGCAGGTCAATGAAGACCACGCCGCCGTGGTCCCGCCGCCGCGCTACCCAGCCGGCCAGCGTGACCTGCTGGCCAGCTTCCGCCGCGCGCAGCGCGCCCGCCTCATGGGTGCGGATCAAAACCACCACAGCCTTTCTGAAAAATTCAAGATCAAATTCTTTTAGGCATAAAGCTTTGCGCCGCCCTGCCGCCTAGCCGCGCGAGGCCGGTGTCACAGTCCGCGAACCGGACCAGCCTTCGGCGCGAGGCCGGCGAGGAACGGATTGCTCGCCCGCTCGGCGCCGATCGTCGTCAGCGGCCCGTGGCCGGCCAGGACGACTGTCGCATCAGGCAGCGGCAGGCAAACTCTGGCCAGACTATCGAGGATGGTCTGGTAGTCGCCGCCAGGCAGGTCAGTTCGCCCGATTGACCCGGCGAACAGCAGATCGCCGGTGAACAGCGCCCCGGCGCCGTCCCCGCCAGCGTCCTGGACGACCAGCTCGGCGTCCAGCCGGAACGTCACCGACCCCGGCGTATGCCCAGGAGCGTGGTCCACGACCAGCTTGACCCCGGCCAGTTCCAGCTCCATCCCGTCGGCCAGCTCGAGCACGTCGGCGGGCTCGCTCAGCGTCAGCCCGCCGAACATCTGCTGGCCGGGCCCCAGCGACAGTCCCTTGGCCGGGTCGGTGAGCAGTTCCCGGTCGGCCGGATGAATGTAAGCGGGGATGCCGGCGTTGTCGCACACCGGTGCGATCGACCAGATGTGATCGATGTGGCCGTGGGTCGCCAGCGCCGCCACCGGCCGCAGCTTGTGCCTGGCCACGATCTCCTCGATGCCGGGCGCCGCGTCCTCGCCCGGATCGATGATGAGGCAGTCCTCGCCGGGGCCGGGCGCGATGACGAAGCAGTTCGCTGCGAACGAACCTGCGGGGAATCCCTCGATCAGCACGAGCACTCCTAACCGGCCGCTTGTAACGTTCATCAGGCTACAGAGGAGTTACAGGTCGGCTGCGGTTGGTGCGTCGAACCGATAACGGAGTGCCTACACACTTGCTTCGCCCGGATACCATGCGCGAAGTTTTGGAAGAGCACCACTACCGGTTGATAACGGGAGGGCTGGGCGGGTGGCGGGTAAGCAAGAGCGCCAGCGCAAGCTTGCCAGGGAGCGGTACGAACGGCGGCTAGCAAGGGAAGCGCAGCGTCAGGAGAGCATTCGCCGGACCACGAGGTGGACCACCGGCGGCGTTGTGGTGCTCGTCATAGTGGCGGTCGTAGTGGTCGGCGTGCTCGCGCTGACGCACTCCAACAACTCAAGCGCCAAGGCGCTGTCGTCGCCGTCATCGTCGCCGTCGGTGACGCCGACGCCGACGCCTACGCCGACTCCGACCCCGACTGAGGTCAAGGAGCCGGCGACGCACTGCACCTACACGCCGGCCGGGCAGGCCGCGCGCAAGGTCGGCGTCCCGCCGGCCACTCCGGACTTTAAGGCCACGTACCAGGCGACGATCAACACCAATCGGGGCGCGATCGTCATTGACCTGCTGAACAGCAAGGCGACTTGCACGGTCAATTCGTTCGTATTCCTGGCTCAAAAAGGCTTCTTCAACAGCACGCCCTGCCCGAGGCTGGTGACGACCGGCATCTTCGTGCTGCAATGCGGCGACCCGACCGGCACCGGAGCCGGCGGCCCTGGCTATGAGTTCGAGAGCGAGAACCTGGCCGGGGCCACGTATCAGTCCGGCACGCTGGCGATGGCAAACAGCGGCACGCCAAATTCGAACGGCAGCCAGTTTTTCATCGTGTATAAGAACACGCCCCTACCACCCTCCTACACCCCCTTTGGCACGGTCAGCTCTGGACTAAATATCCTGACGGCCGTGGCGAAGGCCGGTGTTAAGCCACCGCTCAACCCGGCGGGCGGTGGCCACCCGAAGGAGAGTGTCACCATCGAAAGCATCACGATCAAGAAGACCTGACGTACGAGCACAGTTGACAACGCAGCTGGGCTGGTCGGGCTGTCAGGTACTAGGCGGGAGGTAATCGGTGAGCGCGGAAAATGTGAGCGCGGAAAACCAGCCGTGGGGCCGGGTAGCCGAGGACGGAACCGTCTACGTGCGCACCGCCGACGGGGAGCGCGTCGTAGGGATCTGGCAGGCCGGGAGCCCGGATGAGGCCCTGGAGTTCTACACCCGCCGGTACGACTCGCTGGCGACCGAGGTAAACCTGCTGGAGCGGCGGATCAACACGACCGACCTGGCTCCGGGTCAGGCGAAGTCGACGATCGCCCGGCTGCAGGCCTCCATCGACGAAGCCAAGGCGATCGGTGACCTTGACGGCCTCAAGCGCCGCCTCGAGGCGCTGACCTCGCAGGCCGATCATCGCCGCGAGGAGCACAAGGCGGCCAGGGACCGGGCCAGGGTCGAGGCGATCGAGCTCAAGGAGCGGATCGTCACCGAGGCCGAGCACATCGCGGCCGAGGCGACGCACTGGAAGTCGAGCGGTGAGCGGCTGAAGGAACTGCTCGATGAGTGGAAGGCCGCGCCGCACGGCGACCGCGCCGCCGAGGCAGGGCTGTGGAAGCGCATGTCGTCGGCCAGGACCATGTTCGCCAAGCGCCGTAAGATCTACTTCGCCGCCCTCGAAGAGGAGCGCGAGGAAGTCAAGGACCGCAAGCAGCAACTGGTCACCCGGGCCGAGGAACTCGCCTCGTCCACCGACTGGGCCGCGACCGCGGCCGCCTACCGCGATCTGATGGCGTCGTGGAAGGAAGCTGGCCGGGCTGACCGGGCCACGGAAGACGAGCTGTGGAAGCGGTTCAGGACCGCGCAGAGCTCGTTCTTCGACGCCCGCTCGGCGACGATGTCGGCGAAGGACAACCAGCTCAAGGAGCGGGCCACGGCCAAGGAGCAGTTGCTCGCCGAGGCCGAGCGGCTGCTGCCGATCACCGACCCCAAGGGGGCCCGTTCGGCGCTGCGCGCGATTCACCAGCGCTGGGACAAGATCGGCGCGGTGGCCAAGGAGGCCCAGGAGCGGCTGGAGGGCGGCCTGCGCCGGATCGACGAGGCCGTGCGCAAGGCCGAGGACATCCAGTGGCGCCGTACTAACCCCGAGGCGCTGTCCAGGGCACGGGACACGGTCGAGCAGATCCGCAAGACGATCGGCCAGCTCGAGCGCCAGCTGGTCCAGGCGACCGAGCGCGGCGACGAGGCCGCCTGCGAGCGCCACCGGTCAGCGATAGCCACCAGGCAGTCCTGGCTCACCGAAGCCGAAAAGACCCTAGCCGACCTGACCGGCTTATAGCGTCAGCTGACGACGCGCCTGGCGTCATACACGCCGTCGACGTTGCGGACGGCCTTGAGCACGTGGCGGAGGTGCTCAGGGTCGCCCATCTCGAACGTGAACTTGCTGAGCGCGACCCGGTCCCTGCTGGTGCTGACCGCCGCCGACAAGATGTTGACGTGCTGCTCGGAGATCGACCTGGTCACGTCCGACAGCAGGCCGGTCCGGTCGAGCGCCTCGACCTGGATCGCGGCGAGGAACCTGGAGCTCTCCTTCGGCGCCCAGTGCACGCTGACCACGCGCTCGGGCTGCGAAGTGACCAGGTGCTGCACGTTAACGCAGTCCACCCGGTGAACGGAGACTCCGTTACCCCTGGTCACGAACCCGGTGATGTTGTCCCCGGGCACCGGCGTGCAGCACTTGGACAGCCGCGCCCACACATCGGCCGCGCCTTCCACCGACACGCCAGAGTCCCCAGGAGCCGCCTGCGGGCTCTGCGGCCGGGTGAGCATCGTCGCCTCGGCCATGTCCTCGGTGGCGCCGTCCAGGCCGCCAGCCGCGCTCACCAGCTTGCTGACGACCGACTGCGCGCTGACATGACCGTCGCCGATGGCCGCGTACAGCGTCGCCAGGTCCTGGTAGCGCAGCTCCCTGGCGATCTCCTGCAGGGCGTGCGCGGAGGCTAGCCGCTGCAGCGGCAGGCCCTGCTTGCGCATGGTCCGCGCGATCATCGCCTTGCCGGTATCGGCCGAGGCTTCGCGGCGCTCCTTGGAGAACCAGTGCTTGATCTTGTTGCGGGCGCGGGCGCTCTTGACGAAGCCCAGCCAGTCCTGGCTCGGGCCCGCGTCCACGGCCTTGGAAGTGAGGATCTCGACGGTCTCGCCGTTGCCCAGCGTGGACTCCAGCGGTACCAGCCGGCCGTCCACCTTGGCGCCCACGGTGCGATGCCCGACCTCGGTGTGAATCGCGTAGGCGAAGTCCACGGGAGTGGCACCGTCCGGCAGGGCGATGACCTCGCCGCGCGGGGTGAACACGTACACCTCGCCGCTGCCGACCTCGAAGCGCAGTGACTCGAGGAACTCGGCCGGGTCCGCGGTCTCCCGCTGCCAGTCCACCAACTGGCGCAGCCAGGCCAGGTCGGCCGGGGTGTTCCCGGTGGTCATCTCCTCGCG
>Ga0134128_10006202_pt1 | contig 14493 bp, 13 predicted proteins | sample KB31754_FD_96462 | JGI IMG/M metagenome (GOLD analysis project Ga0134128, IMG submission 96462) | Terrestrial soil microbial communities with excess Nitrogen fertilizer from Kellogg Biological Station, Michigan, USA - KB3-175-4 | ecosystem: Environmental > Terrestrial > Soil > Unclassified ... | reverse complement strand
GGGCGCGATGTCGGCGAACGATCCGCCGTTGGACAGCGCCGCGGCGTACACGGCAGCGAACGCGGCACCGGTCTGGGTCGGGTTACCGTCGATCGCGACCTGGTTCTTGTAGTCACTGCCGAGCAGCGACTTGAAGGTGGTCGGCGCGACCTTCACCCTGGACGGGTCGTAGCCGATGGCCACGTAGCCGCCGTAGTCGGCGTACCAGTCGCCGTTGGCGTCCTTGGCGGACGCCGGGATGTCGTTCCAGGTCGCCACCTTGTAGGGGGCGAAGTAGCCGGCCTGCTGGCCAGTCGTGGTGAATGAGCCGCCGACGTCAACCACGTCCGGGGCGCTGCCCTGGCCCTTGAGCTGCTTGATCGCGTTCAGCTCGTCCTGGCTCGAGCCCTCCGGGTTGGCGTCGGTGATCTGGATGCCGTACTTAGCGGTGAACGCCTTCATGAGCGCGCCGTAGTTCGCCCAGTTGGCCGGCAGCGCGATGACGTTGAGGTGGCCCTCGGCCTTGGCGGCGGCGATGAGGGCGTTCATGCCGCCTATGGCGGCCGCCGAGGTGGCGGTGCTGGCGTTGGCCGACGCGGCAGGGCTGCTCGACGAGCCGACAGCCGCGGAAGAAGAGCTTGCGCCCGTCGCGGCGGGCGTACTGCTCGTGGAACTCGAGCTGCACCCGGCGGCGAGCAAGATCGACCCGACCGCGGCGGCAGCCGCCACGATCGCCTTTGATGCGCGCAAAGTGACCCTCCCATGCCCGCCCGGGGGCTAACCGGGCAGACTTAGCATCTTGGCTAGACAGGCCAGTATGCTCGCGAAACGCGCTTAACGGAAGGTTGCTTACTAGTGAAACGCAGGCGCCCGCCGCGTCACGATTTGCGATGTTCCACTTGGCGGGATTCATGCCGCTTTCGTTAAGCGCGGAGTCATTTCCACATCGTGGGCCCGCCAGGGAAATGCCAGCGGACCGTCGGCGTTGGCCCCCCAACCTTCGCCGACGGTCCGCATGGCTGCCACCGCCGCTGGCTCTCAGCGTCCGCCGCGGCCTCCGGTGATGGCGTCCCCCTCAAGCCGCCATCACCGGCTGCCCGGCTCGGGCCGCGGTCCCCCGTCCGCGTCCCGTTCCCCGTGCGACGACGGCCGCCCCCGTCCGGTCATCGTCGCGCTGCGACGACGACGGTCCCCGTCCGGTCGTCGTCGCTCCCCTCCCTGCCGGCCGCGTCCTCCGCGCCGCCGTCAGGGGAGTCGGAAAAGCCCCAACAATAAAAAGGAAAAATCTATACAGAACGGATGCGGGCTCCTGCGCCCCGCCCGCCGCCGCCGCCCGGCTCGGCACGCCGCTGCCGTGCGACGCCCGGCCGTTCCCGCTGCTGCTTACGCTCCCGCTCGCGGCGCACGTGCAACCGCCGCTCGTCCTCGGTCGTCCCGCCCCACACGCCGTCCACCTGATGCGTCGCGAGCGCGTACTGCAGGCACTGCCGCCGCACCTGGCAGGTGGCACAGACCGCCTTCGCCTGGGCGATCTCCCCGGCGCCCGGCCCGCGCGCCGTCACGGGAAAGAACAGTTCAGGATCCGTCTCCCGGCAGGCGGCCAGTTGCCACCAGTCGCGCCGCTCCTCCTCAAGCGCGGCACGCTGGGCTGGTAGCCGAGTTACAACCATGCGCAGACCCCCGAATCACTCCCGTCCTAGATTCACTGGTGACTCTCTGTTGCGCATCGGTAACACTACCTACACGGCTTACCTATATGAATCGCGTCTTCAAAGGCTGCTTAGCGTCTGTTTATGCAGGGACAAACCCGATATCTGGCGGTCCGCCATCGGTATGCCCACCGCTGCGGTCGTCGGCAGACATCGAACGACATGGTCGCTCTCCGTAACCGAACTCGGCTGGTCACCCCAAGCCCGGCGAACAGCCGCGCGGCGTTGTCGTGGCAGGCCGCGCGCAGCCAGGGCGTGCCGAGCCCCGCCTTCTCCAGTGCCTCAAGGGCGTCGGGATACGGGTGCGGTATGTTCGGGAAATCGGTCCCAAGCAGCACACGGTCGCCGAGATCCCGCAGCCGGGTCAGCTCGGCCGCGGGGAACGCGCCGTCGGCTTCGTCCTCGATGAACGCGGTGAACGCCATCGTGGTGTCGAGCAGCACGCGGTCGTGGCGCTCTGCGAGCGCGAGGAACTCCGCGTACTCCGGCATGCCCAGGTGCGCCACCACCATGCGGAGCCCTGGATGGCGCCTGAGCAGCGCGCTCACCGGGCCTGGCCCGGTGAAGCGGCCCGCCACCGGCCCCGAGCCGCAGTGCGTCACGACCGGGACGCCGGCCTCGGCAAGCAGCCCCCAGGCCTCGTCGAGCAGCGGGTCGTTCGGGTCGAAGTCACCGACCTGGATATGGCACTTGAACACGCGTGCGCCCTGGTCGAGCGCGCGGCGCACGTCGCCGGCGGCACCCGGCTCGGCGAAGAACGTCGCGCTGTGCAGGCAGTCCGGGGTGCGGGCCGCGAAGTCGGCGGCCCATTCGTTCAGCGCACGGGCCATGCCTGGCTTGTGCGGGTAAAGCAGCGACGTGAAGGCGCGGACGCCGAAGGCGCGCAGCGCCGCCACCCGGGCCTGCTCGTCTTCCCGGTACACGATCGGCCACGGCCGGCCGATCAGCGGGCCCGCCGCGTCGAAGTAGGCGCGCACCGCGGCGAGCAGCCGCTCCGGCATGAAGTGCGTGTGCACGTCGATCAGGCCGCCGAGGCCGAGCCGCGCGCGGAACGCCGCGGCCCGCCCCACGTCGGCCTCCGCAGGCGTCACCGGCGGTCCCGCGGCGCGTCTGCCCGCTTGGCGGCCTGCGGCCGGATGACCGGGCCGGCGGCCTCCGGCCTCATGACCTGGCTGGCGGCCTCCGGCCGCTTCTTGCTGTTATCCGACCGGGCGGCCAGGTCGTCGAGAACCGCTCCGCTCGCGTCGAGGAAGACCTGGGCGCACAGCGAGCCGCGGGCCGCCGCCTCGTGCAGCGCCGCCCTGTCGCTGGTGAACCGGCAGGCCGTGTACTGGGTCATCGACTGGCCGGGCTGCGGCACCGCCGGGGTTCCGCTGACGATGACGGCCGTGTAGCCGGCCAGGATCAGCACGTGGCCGCCCCGGTCGGCGGTCCGCTCGCCGATGCGGGCGCCGACGGCGAGCTCCACCCCCAGCTTGACCCGCCCGGCCCGGCGGGCGGCGCTCACCTCGTCCTCGCCGCCGGCCAGCGTGATGGCCGGCAGCCCCCAGAGTCCGGCCAGCGGATCGCCGGGATCCTCGGGCCGCCGCACGATCAGGAACTCACCCGCCGCGGGACCGCGCACCACGACCGCCACCGAGCGCTTTGCAGGCTTCATCGCCCCCATCATGCCACTCGGCAGCCGCCGCCAGCGCGGCACGCTCGCGCTTCTTGCTGTTATCTGGATCGATAGCCCGCACGTGGACGGTTTGGCAGGACGCGCTATGGTCAGGTCATGGGGATTGTCCCCGCGGATGCCGCGGTGCGATCGGCGCGGACCTGGCGGATCATGGGCGGCTTGGCCGTCGCCGTGCTCGCCGCCGATCAGGTAAGCAAGTCACTGGTGCTCGCCGCGAGTCCGGTGGGCTATGCCGGGAACGGCTGGATGTCGGTGCACCTGGTCCGCAACACGGGCGCGAGCGGCGGCCTCGCCTCCGGCCACCCGGTGCTCGTCACGCTGTCCGCCCTTGCCGTCACCGCGGCCGCCGCCTGGTTCGCGCTGCGCGCCCGCAGCCGCGGCGTGGCGCTGTGCCTTGCGGCGGTGCTCGGCGGCGCCGCGGGCAACCTCGCCGACCGGATCTTCCGCGCGCCCGCCCTCGGGCGCGGCGGTGTCGTCGACTGGATCCACTTCGGCTTCAGAAGCGGGTCGCTCGACCTGGCCGACCTCGCGATCCAGTTCGGCGCGCTCGGCGCCGTCATCGCGATCCTGGTCAGTGACAGGGCAAGCACCGTAAGGGAACCCCGCCCTCGGGAAGAACACCCCTAGCCCGGAGAGCCGGGGCGCCGGCGGGAACGGGCGGCGGCTGATAGTGCGCTGATAAACGGCCTTCAGCCACCACTCAGTTTCACCGGGCATAACAGAGTCATGATCGCGAGCCGGACCGCGCAGGCGTCCAGCGTACCAGGCGGAGACCCCGCTTGAGCACGGCGACCCGCCGGCGCGACGCGCCGCTCACGAATCCGCCCGGCCGCCTGCCGCGGCCCGCCGTGCGCGCCAGGCCGCGTGCCGTCCTCGGGGTGATCGGAATCGGGGCGGCGGTCGCGGTGTGCCTGTGGTGGCACGGGACCCCGTCACTGCACGGCTTCGGCGACTTGCTGACCAACGCGGGCCGGATCACCGGCCTCGAGGCGGGCTACGGGGTGATCGTCCTCGTCGCGCTGATGGCCCGCCTGCCGCCGGTGGAGCGGGGCGTCGGCGCGGACCGCCTCGCCCGCTGGCACGCGATGGGCGGCAAGTACGTCATCGGCCTGATCGTGGCACACGCGCTGCTGACCGTCTGGGGGTACGCGGTCACCGCGCACACCTCGGTGACAAGCCAAGCGTGGACGCTGCTCGACAGCTACCCCGACGTGCTCATGGCGACGGGCGCCGGGCTGCTGCTTGTCATGGTCGGCATCGTCTCCGCGCGGGCCGTGCGACCGCGCATGCGCTACGAGACCTGGTACTACCTGCACTTCTACACCTACCTCGCGGTCGCGCTCGCGTTCAGCCACCAGTTCGCCGACGGCGCCGAGTTCAAGTCGAACGCCGCGGCGCGCGGGGCATGGTCCGCGCTGTACATCGCGGTCGCCGCGGCCATCGTCTGGTACCGGTTCGTCACCCCGGCCAGGCAGGCGGCACGGCACAAGTACCGCGTGCTCAGCGTCAGGCCCGAGGCACCGGGCGTGGTATCGATCATGATCGGCGGACGGGGACTGTCCGCGCTGCGAGCGGAATCGGGCCAGTTCTTCCGCTGGCGTTTTCTCGCCCGCGGCCTGTGGTGGACGTCGTCCCCGTACTCGCTGTCCGCCCCGCCCCAGCGAGACCGGCTGCGCATCACGGTCAAGGCGTCCGGCGACCACAGCCAGGCGCTGCGGCGGCTGAAGCCGGGCACCAGGGTCATCGCCGAGGGCCCTTACGGCGCCATGACCAGCGCGGCGCGCCGCCGCAGCAAGGTGCTGCTCATCGCCGGCGGTGTCGGCATCACGCCGCTGCGCGCGCTGCTCGAATCGCTGCCGGCCGCGCCAGGCGACCTCACCCTCATCTACCGGGTGAGCAGCATGCGCGACGCGGTGTTCCGTGAGGAGCTCAAGCAGCTCGCCGACCGCCGCGGCGCCAAGGTCTGGTTCGTCGCCGGCAGCCGCACCGAACTGGACGGAAACCCGCTCGCCGACGGTGAGCTGACCCGGCGGATCCCCGACCTGGCCGAGCACGACGTCTACCTGTGCGGGCCGCCGGGGCTGACCGCCGCCGTCACCCGCGAACTGCTCGACGCCGGAGTACGGCGGCGGCACATCCACCACGAGTCCTTCAAGTTCTGACCAGCCCGCGAGGCGGAGAGAGGCATGGCATGCGCCGCGTCATCCTGGCGATCGTCGCCACGGCCATCGGGCTGGTCTTCCTGCTGTCGTTCAAGACCCACACGCAGGCGGCACTCGGCAGGCCCGCCGCCGCGCTTGGCACCCCCGCGCCGGGCGGCGGCGCGGGCAAGGCAGGCACCCCGAGCACGAGCGCGGGCCCCGCCGCGAAGAAGACCGACGCCGCGGGCAGCCCGACGAGCGTGGGCCCGTCGGGCAGCGCGGCCAAGACGGTGACCGGCGAGGCGATCGACACCATCTACGGCCCCGTCCAGGTGAAGATCACCGTCAAGGACGGCAAGATCACCGCGGTCACCGCGACCCAGTACCCGGTGGACACGCCGCTCGACTACCAGATCAACTCCTACGCCATCCCGGCGCTCAACTCCGAGACCTTGCAGGCGAGCAGCGCCAATATCGACGCGGTCTCCGGCGCCACCTACACCTCGCAGGGCTACATCGGGTCGCTGCAGAACGCCGTCGATCAGGCCGGACGGTAACGGCGGCGCCTAGTACCTGGCGGCGACCGGCAGGTCGATGGCGGGAAACCTGGTGAGGATCTCCGTGCCGTAGTCGGTCACCACGACCTCTTCCTCGATCCTGGCGGCGGAGATCCCGTCGGCGGCCGGGCAGTAGGTCTCCATCGCGAAGACCATGCCGGCCTTCAGCTCGACCGGGTGCCCGAGGCTGTTGAGCCGGGAAATGATCGGCCGTTCGTGCAGGCCAAGGCCCAGGCCGTGCGCGAACTGCAGGCCGAACGCGGCCAGCTCGCTGTCGAAGCCGAAGTCCTGCGCCCGCGGCAGCGTGCGCGCCACCGTGTCGGAGGACACGCCCGGCTTGATCGCGTCGAGGGCCCCGTCCATCCACTCGCGCGCCTGCCGGTAGGCGTCGCGCTGCGCTTGCGTCGCCCACCCCACCCCGAAGGTGCGGTAGTAGCAGGTGCGGTAGCCGTTGAACGAGTGGATGATGTCGAAGAACGCCTGGTCGCCGGGACGGATGATGCGGTCGGTGAAGTTGTGCGGGTGCGGGTTGCACCGCTCGCCGGAGATCGAGTTGACTGCCTCGACCTGATCGCTGCCGAGCTCGTAGAGCCGCTTGTTCGCCAGCGCCACGATCTCGTTCTCCCGGCGCCCGGGCCTGAGGAACTCGGCGATGTCCTGGTAGACACCGTCCACCATCGCCGCGGCCTGGTTGAGCAGCATGATCTCGTCCGGCGACTTGATCACGCGGGCGTCGAGCATCGGCTGCTGCGCGTCGGCGACGGCGATGCCGTGGCGCTGCAGCTCGAACAGGAACGGCGGCTCGACGATGTCGATGCCCAGCGGCGCGTCAGCCACGCCTGCCTCGGCAAGCAGCGACTTGATCTCGGCGACTGCGTCTCGCATCAGGCCGGCCTCGGGGGCGACGGCGCCGCGGAAGCCGAGGAAGCCCGGCCGCCAGTTCTCGTCAGGCAGCCACTGCGAGTACAGCTTGTGATGCCTGACCGCCGAGCCGAAGTCCCACTCGACGGGAGGCCGGTCCCGCAGCAGCAGCGCGTAGCGGATCATCTTGTCGCCGAGCGCGCCGCCGATCCAGGTCTGGGTCGTGTACCTGATGTTGTAGAAGTCGAACAGCAGGAAAGCGCCGCAGCCGGTCGCGCGCAGCGCCTGCTGCGCGCGGTCAAGCCGGTACCGGCGCAGGCGGCCGAAGTCGACGCGCTCCTCGTAGTCGACGCCCATGTGGCCGGGCGCGCCGATCGGCCGCACCCCTGCCGGACGCTGCGACGGCCGTTCATATCTGCCGCCGGCCGGTTCGGGCATTACGCCTCCTCGGGTGCGAGCCCGTCGTCGACCGGCGCGTTCTCCGCCTCGATCTGGTACCCGGACCTGCGGGCCTGCTCGAGCACCAGGGTAGCGAAGTCCTCCTCGGTGTACCCGGCGCCGATGGCCTGCGCGACCATCATGTCGGCCGCGGCCGCGAGCGGCATCGGCACGCCGAGGTCCTTGCCCGCCGACAGCCCGAGCTGCAGGTCCTTGCGGAGCAGCACGTTCGTGAACGTCGGGTGGAAGTCCAGGTTGACCAGGGCCGGCGACTTGTAGCGGGTGAACGCGGAACCGAGCACGGAGGCGTTGAGGAACTCGAGGAACGCCGCCCGGCTGACCCCGCCCCGCTCGACGAGCACGGTGATCTCGGCGAGCGACTGGATGACCACGCCGAGGAACACGTTGTGCGCGATCTTGACCAGCCGGGCGGTCTCTCCCTCGCCGACGTAGCTGACGCCGCGGCCCCAGGTCGCGAGCAGCGGCTGCGCCGCGTCGAACGCCGAGCGCGGGCCCGAGGCGGCCACGGTGAGCTTGCCCGCCGTGATCACCTTGGGGTTGCCGCTGACCGGGGCGGCGAGGAACTGCACGCCGTCCGCCTCGACACGAGCGCGGACGCGCGCGGACGCCTCGGCGGAGACGGTCGAGGAGTCGACGACAAGCTTCGGCCTGCCGCTGGAGGTGAGCAGCCCGCCGGGACCGTCGATAACCGCTTCGAGGTCCTTGTCCGCGGAGACCATGATGAACACGATCTCCCTGACCGCGAGGGCGGCCGGGCTGGCGGCGATCTCCGCGCCGAACTCGGCGAGCGGCTCCGCCTTCGCCCGCGTCCTGTTCCATGCCGCCACGTCATAGCCGGCGGCCAGCAGGCGCAGGGCGAGCTGATAGCCCATACGGCCGGTACCGATCCATCCGACGGTAGGCGCGGTCATGCTTCCTCCTTGCGAAAACCCAGCACGGAAACCCCCGTCGATGAGCAGTGCCCAGCAGAGCAGCATTTAGTGAGCATCGCTCAACAGGTAGATTTGCAATCGTTTGCAATGCTATCGTTTGCAAACTCTGCCGACAACTGGGATCGAAGTAAAGTCCGGCCCGGCGTCAGGTGAAGATCTCCGGGTGCCTGGCCAGCTCGCTGCGGGTGCGGCGGATGTGCATCACGAGCACGCGCTCGGCGTCCTCCTGGTCGGCCCGGCGGATGCAGTCGATCAGCAGCCGGTGCTCCAGGTGGGTCGCGGCCAGGCCGTCCCGGCCGGCGGCCAGCAGGGTGAACTCGCGGCGGTAGTGCTGGGTGGCGTTCCACATCCGCGCGATGATCTCCCGCGTCTCACCAGGTACCGCGGCCGCGTACCCGGCCCAGTGAAACGCGCGGTCGGCGCGGAGGAACGCGGCCACGTCGCCGTCGGCCGCCTCCATCGCGGCGGCGAGTTCCGTCATCCGCGCGACGGCGCCGCCGTCAAGCGCGGGCAGCGAGGCGCGCAGCAGCAGCGGCTCAAGGCGTTCCCTGATCTGGTACAGCTCGGCGCACTCGGCCAGGGTCAGCCTGGCCACCCAGGCTCCGGAGTTCGCCACCAGGGTCACCAGGCCCTCCGCCTGGAGCACCCGCAGCGCCTCGCGGACCGGCATGCGGCTCACGCCGGACCTGGCCGCGATGTCTTCCTGCCTGATCCGCTCTCCCGGCCGGTAGCTGCCGTCGAGTATCGCGGTGCGCAGCGCGTCGGCGATCCTGGTGCTCGCGCCGCCATGGCCGTCGACGCCGGCCCCGTCCGCCTGGCCGCCCGCCCTGCCCTGGCCGTCAGGGCCGGCCGGGCCGGTCACCGCCCGGGGTGACCCGGGTGCCATAGCATCACCGCCGCGTCCCGCTCGTATGCCTTGCCACCCGGGTAGCTGACCAGCTCGAACTGCATGCCCCACGGCGCGAGGAAGTACCGCCAGCGCTGCCCCGCCGAAGCGTTCCTGCTCGCCACCGGGCCGGCCAGCAGGCGGACGCCCTTGCTCCGCAGGTAGGCGCACGCCGCGTCCATGTCGTCGACATAGAGCGCGACATGGTGGCCGCCAAGGTCGCTGTTGCACGGCACGTCGCGCTGGCCGTCGTGCGCCTCGTACTCGAAGACCTCGAAGTTCAGCCCGAAGCCGCAGCGGTAGAAGCGGATCTCCCGCACCGCGCGGCGCGGGTCCACGTTCAGGTGCTCGCGCATCCAGTCGTCGTCGTGCCGCATCTCCGGCAGTGTGTACGCGAACTCGCAGCCGAGAACGTCCACCAGGAATCCGTGCGCCTGCTCCATGTCGGGCACGGTGATCCCGATGTGGTCGCCGCCCCGCAGCCCCGGTATGCCCATGGATCCTCCTGTCCGGTGACTGTATCCAATCAGATCGTAGATCAACAGCTTTTGCCCGAACGGGAGCGGCTGACTCTTGATATGTATCCAATCTCCGGTTAGCGTGGCGAGCGTTCACCAGCGGAAGACCACGGGAGATGCGGCATGCCTCGCGTCAAGCGGCTCGCGCCTGCGGCGGAGTGGAACGAGCTGTCGACCACGGCGGCGGACTGGAAGGCGGCAGACCCCGCGCTGCTCGCCACGATGCTCGGCCAGCTGCACCTCATCCGCGCCTTCGAGGAGACGGTGCTCGAGCTGGCCGGCGAGGGCCTGGTGCACGGCCCCGCGCACTCCTCCGTCGGCCAGGAGGGCGGCGCGGTCGGCTCGATCGTGTCCCTGCGGTCCACGGACGCGGTCAACGGGTCGCACCGCGGTCACCACCAGTTCCTCGCCAAGGCGCTCACCCATGTCACCAAGGGCTCGCTCGCCCTGGACGACCTGGTCACCCCCGCGGTCGGCGAGGTGCTGCGCCGGACACTCGCCGAGATACTCGGCCTGGCACAGGGCTACTGCGGCGGGCGCGGCGGCTCGATGCACCTGCAGTGGTTCGAGGCCGGCGCGCTCGGCACCAACGCGATCGTCGGCGGCGGCGTGCCGATGGCCCTCGGCAACGCCTGGGCGCAGAAAAGGTCGGCCGCGCCCGGCTCGGATTCCGACCTGACCGTCACGTACTTCGGCGACGGCGCGGTCAACATCGGGTCGGTGCTCGAATCGCTCAACCTCGCCGCGGCGTGGCGGCTGCCGGCCTGCTTCTTCATGGAGAACAACGGCTACGCGGTGTCCACCACCGTCGAGGAGGCCACCGGCGAGCCGCGGCTGTCGGCGCGCGCGCCCGGGTTCGGCGTCACCGCCTGGCGGGTCGACGGCATGGACCCGCTCGCGGTGCACCTGGCCATGGAGCGGGCCGCCGAGCGGCTGCGCTCAGGCGCAGGGCCCGCGGTGATCGAGGCGCTCGTCTACCGGTTCTTCCACCAGAACGGGCCGTATCCGGGATCCGCGTTCGGCTACCGGACCAAGGAAGAGGAAGCCGGCTGGCGTGCCCGCGATCCGCTGGACCGGGTAGCGAGCGAGATGATCAAGCTGGGCCTGATCGACGAGGCCGGGGTGGCCGGCGTCCGGTCGCAGGCGGTCGAGGCGATGAAGTCCGCCGCCGCCGCGCTCGTGGAGCCCGACCCGGCGCCGGACGCCAAGCCGGGGCAGCGCCGTATCCGCCCCGGACTGTGGCCCGACCCGGCGTTCGTCAACGTCGGCATCCGCGGCGACCTGTCGGAGATCGCCGGGGCACCGACCGCCGAGCGGCCGGAGTTCACCGGTCAGCTGCGGCACGGGAAGTTCATCGAGGCGGTCGCGGCGGTGATGGACCGCCGGATGGGCGCCGACCCGCGGATCGTCGTGCTCGGCGAGGACGTGCACAAGCTAAACGGCGGCACCAACGGCGCGACCAGGGGCCTGGCCAGGAAGTATCCCGGCCGCATCCTCGGCACGCCGATCAGCGAGAACGCCTTCGCCGGCCTCGGCGGCGGCCTGGCGCTCGACGGCCGGTTCCGCCCGGTCGTCGAGTTCATGTACCCGGACTTCCTGTGGGTCGCCGCCGACCAGGTGTTCAACCAGATCGGCAAGGCCAGGCACATGTTCGGCGGCAGGAACCCGGTGCCGCTGGTGCTGCGCACCAAGGTCGCGATGGGCTCAGGCTACGGATCGCAGCACCTGATGGACCCGGCGGGCGTGTTCGCCACCAGCGCCGGCTGGCGGATCATGGCCGCGTCCACGCCGTTCGACTACGTGGGCCTGATGAACGCCGCGCTCGCGATCGACGACCCGGTGCTCATGATCGAGCACGTCGACCTGTACGGCACCGACGGCGAGATTCCCGTCGACGACCTGGATTACCAGATCCCGTTCGGTAAGGCGGCGGTGCGCAGGGCGGGTTCCGAGGTCACCGTGCTGACGTACCTGTCCATGGTGGACCGCGCGGCGGAGGCGATCGAGGCGGCAGGCATCGACGCCGAACTGATCGACCTGCGGTTCCTCGACCGGGCATCACTCGACTGGGACACGGTCGGCGCATCGGTCCGCAAGACCAACGCGGTGCTCATCGTCGAGCAGGGCAGCCTCGGCACGTCCTACGGCGGCTGGCTGGCCGACGAGATACAGCGCAGGTTCTTCGACTGGCTCGACCAGCCGGTCCAGCGGGTCACCGGGGCGGAGTCCTCGCCGTCGATCTCCAAGGTCCTCGAGCGGGCCGCGGTCGCTTCCGTCGCGGATGTCGTGGCAGGGCTGGAGCGGGTGCGTTCCGGTTTCGGAGGCCACGGAAAGGCGGCCGGCTGATGGGCGCGGTCAGGGCTGCCGCGCTGCTCTGGGCTGCCGCGGGGGCAGGGGTCGCCGGGCCCTTGGGGCAGATTTCCGCCGGCGCTCCTGCGGAAGGCCGGCGGAAATCTCCCCGGCGGTCCCGCTCCTCCTTCCGCGGACGGCCGCCCCTGGCGGGGCGTGCCTCCACGTTCGTCCGGAGGTTCCGCTGATGGCTACCGTGGTGCGAATGCCTAGCGTGCTGGCCGGGGCTACCGAGGCGGCTCTCGCGCGCTGGCTTGTCGCGCCTGGCGACAGCGTCAGCGTGGGGACGCCGCTCGCGGAGATCGAGACGGAGAAGGCGCTTGTCGAGTACGCGGCCGAGGAGGGCGGCGTAGTGGGGCGTCTTGTTGTCGGCGAGGGCGATACCGCCGGGATTGGCGAGCCGATCGCGGTGCTGCTCGCCGCCGGCGAGAGCGATGCTGATGCGGAGGCTGCCCTTGGCGGCTCGGTGCAGGCTGCGCCACGGCGTCCCGCATCGCCTGCTGTCTCACCGGCGTCCGCCATTCCCCCGGCGCCGGCGGTCTCCGCGGCATCGGCTCCCCAGGCATCGGCTCCCGCGGCATCGGCGGCCGGGGGCGGGCCGGCGAACGGGCATCAGGGCAGCGGTCGGGGCGGGCGGGTCTTCGCTAGTCCGCTGGTGCGGAAGCTGGCAGGGGAACGAGGCATCGACCTCGCTAGCCTGGACGGGACTGGGCCTAACGGGCGGATCGTGCGGCGCGACCTTGAGCGTTATCTTGCCGCCGGATCCGGCGGGGCGGCCGTCCCGGCCGCGGGCGACATGGCGGGCACCGCCGCTGGGGCCGGCGCTGGTTCCGGGGCTGGTTCCGGGGCTTCGGCGGGCGGGGAGGCGGAGCCCGCTGCCGTTCTGGACGGGGCACTGGATGCGGCGCGGACCGGGGGCGGCGGGACTACGGCGGCGGGTGACACGCTGATTCCGCATACGCCGATGCGGCGGGCGATCGCGCGGCGGCTCAGTGCGTCAAAGGCGACGGTGCCGCACTTCTACCTGACCGCCGAGTGCGCGGTCGACGAACTGCTCGCGCTGCGCGCGCGGGTCAACCAGACGTCACCGGTGAAGGTCTCGGTCAACGACTTCGTGATCGCCGCGGTGGCGGCGGCACTGCGCGACGTGCCCGAGGCCAACGTCACGTGGACCGACGACGGGCTGGTTCAGCATCGACATGTCGACATATCGATAGCGGTCGCGACCGACGCCGGCCTGGTGACGCCGGTGCTGCGCGGCGTGGAGGGAATGCGGCTGTCGGCGATCGCCCGGGAGTCGGCGGACCTGGCGCGGCGGGTGAGAGACAGGAAGCTGCGCCAGCACGAGATCGAGGGCGGCTCGTTCGCGGTCTCCAACCTGGGCATGTACGGGACGGCTGAGTTTTCCGCGATCATCAACCCGCCGCAGTCCGGCATCCTCGCCGTCGGCGCGGCGCGGCAGCAGCCCGTCGTCACCGGCGGCGCGCTCGCCGTGGCCACCGTCATGCGGTGCACGCTGTCCGTCGATCACCGGGCCATCGACGGCGCGCTCGCCGCCCGCTGGCTCGCCGCCTTCAGCGCGCGCGTGGAGAACCCGCTCGCCGCGCTTATCTGACCGCGGCGAGCGGGCCTCATCAGCCCTGGAGCAGCGCGATCGCCGTCCAGGAGACAGGGGGAAGCTCGATGGCGAGGATCCCGTCGGCGAGAGCAGCGCTCGCGTTGGCGGCCGGTTTCACCCGGTCCTGCTCGGCGAGCGTGTTCTTCGCGTAGACGTCGGCGTCGGCCAGCGTGAGCGCCTCGGCGACCCGCGTGCAGCCGAGGCTGCGCACGTCGACGGTGACCCGCGCGGTCTGCGTCAGGTCCCGGTTGACGAGGAACACGGCGGCGCGGCCGTCGTCGGCGGTCGCGACGGCGTCGATGACGCACGCCGCGCCGTGGCGTGCCGTGTCGTACGCCGGCGCCTCGATCACCGGGCGGATGACCTCGCCGGACGCGAGCCGGCTCGTGATCGAGAACGGGAAGAAGGTCGTCTGCCGCCAGGCAGGCCCGCCTGGCTCCGTCATGATCGGCGCGATCACGTTGACCAGTTGGGCGAGCGACGCCGAGGTGACCCGGTCGCTGTGCTTGAGCAGCGTCATCAGCAGGTTGCCGACGACGACGGCGTCCGCGACAGAATAGACGTCCTCGAGCAGGCGCGGCGCGTAACTCCACTCGCGGTCGCCCGCGGCGGCGGCCTCGCGTTCCTGGTGCTCCTTGAGGTACCAGACGTTCCACTCGTCGAAGGAGACCTGCATCTTCTTCTTCGACCGCTTCTTGTGCCCGACATGGTCGGCCGTCGCGACGACGGTGTCGATGAAGTAGTCCATGTCGAGCGCCGAGGCGAGGAAGGAGCCGAGATCGCCGTCGAGTTCCTGGTAGTACGCG
>Ga0134128_10006199_pt1 | contig 14494 bp, 16 predicted proteins | sample KB31754_FD_96462 | JGI IMG/M metagenome (GOLD analysis project Ga0134128, IMG submission 96462) | Terrestrial soil microbial communities with excess Nitrogen fertilizer from Kellogg Biological Station, Michigan, USA - KB3-175-4 | ecosystem: Environmental > Terrestrial > Soil > Unclassified ... | reverse complement strand
GACTATTCAGCCGACTATCAAGGCCGTCCCCAGGAAGCGGACTACCAGGCCTGGCCCGCCGACTATCCGAACCGTCCGCATGAGACCTCCGGATACACCGCCTGGCCGCATCCGGGACAGCAAGGTCCCGGCGGGCCCGGACCGGGTGGCGGCGGTGCGGGGCAGCCCGTTCCTGCCCCGGCCGGTTATGCAGGACCGTCGCTGCGCGAGCGTGATCCGGCCGTGGCGCCGAGGCACGCCCGGACAATGCCGCCACTGCCGGTGCCGACCTCGGGGCTGTCGCCAGACTTGCGTGCCGACGATGGACTGCGGCTAGTCCATGATCCGCGTATGCAGGACTGGCCCACCGACACTCTGCAGGTCGTCAGCATGCTGCTGACCGGGGCCGAAGGTGAGGCATCCAAGATCCGCGCTGAGGCGCATGAGCATGCGACCTCTGTCCGGGCCGAAGCCAGCGCCGAAGCAACCGCCGTCCGAGCGCAGGCGACGGTCGAGGCGGCCAAGCTGCGGGAGGCGGCCGAGCGGGACGCCGACGCAATGCGATCCTCGCTTGCCGCCATGTCCTCCGAGCTCGGCGAGGTAGCCGCCTTCGTCACGCGCCGGCTGTCCACGCCGGACTCACTGGTTGCCGAGCCCAGGACGGCCCTGGCCAACCCCGAGACCGCTCTGGCGCAGGCCGAGTACGGAGCGGCCGAGTCTGGGACTAGGACCGGAGAAAGAGGTCGTACGGGCACGACCGATCGGCCCGGTTCTTCGCGCCCCTCCAGCACCCGGCCAGCTGGGGCCAGGCCGCCCGGGTCCCGGCCGGCGGGTGGCCGTCCCACGGTCGAGGCCACGGCTGGTACGGCTACCATGCCCGAAGTCGAGCCGAAGACGAAGCCGGGAATTGCTCCGCCCGCGAAACCGGGCGGACCTTCCCGGCAGCAGCGGGCGGCCAAGATCGTGATGATCTCGTTCCTCAGCCTGTTCGCGCTCGGCACAGTGTCAGGAACCGTCGAGATGTTCCTGCACGGGGCGCCGTTCTTCGTCTTCCGCTCCGCTGGTACTGGCGCGACGCCAGGCGATGGCACCCAGGAAGATCAAGGACCCGGTCAGCCGGATGCCAATCACCATGCCGTCATTCAGCACCATCCCAAGCAGCACCAGCAGCACCAGCCCAAGGGGCACCACCAGCCACAAAAGAATAAGAAGGCCAAGAAGCCTAAGAAGCACGGCCCGGTCAAGCACCAGCCAGCTAAGGCCAAGAAGCACCATACGGCCAAGAAGCAGCCAGCCAAAAAGAACTAGCCCCCCACGCCGCTGGGCCCAACCGAACACCGGGGGAGAGCACGCGCTGACCAACCAGCGAGCAGTACCGCGAAAGGTGTGACACCCATGCCGAAGACCGCCGTCGACGTCTGGATGGAGCAGGATTTCGTCTTTCCGGCCGGGACCTTGCGAAAACAGTCGGCCATCCTCTTCCTGCTCAGGTTGCCCGCATTTGTCGGCCTGTTCTTCATCGCCCACCCGGTCTTCATCGCCAACAGCGACGTGCTGGACAAGATCGAGGCCGACGTACTAGGCACCGCCGGCGAGATCTGCCTGTTCATGACCCTGGCGGTCACGCCAGTAATCACCGTCACCCGAATGCGCTGGATCGCGCCGCTGCGCCGCTGGTACGGCATCATGTTCGCGATAACGGCGCTCACCGACGCGACCATCGCGTCGATCACCACGGGCTTCGCGGGCGGCGTGTTCGGCCGGCTGGCCGGGCACTCCTTCCTGCTGGTCGGGTTCTTCATGGTGCTGCTTACCCTTCCGCTGCTCGCGACCGCCAATACGCCGGCCCAGCGCTGGCTGGGCAAGTACTGGAAGCAATTGCAGCGGATGACCTACGTGGTCTGGGGCCTGCTGGTCCTGCACCTGGCGTTGCTTGAAAGCCTCGGCATCGACAGCGAGGACGGAGACAGCGTCCCGCTCTTCCACCAGAAGCTCTACCAGGCCCTCGCCTGCTCGATCCCGCTGCTCGTGCTCAGGCTGCCGCCGGTGACCCGGTGGATCGCCAAGGAACAGAAGGCCGGAAATCAGGCCCGCGTGTACTGGGTGATCTCGCCGCTAGTCGCCCTGTTTGTCCTCGGGTTCGTCTACATGTGGAACGAGGAGATCTTCAAGGGCATGATGGCGATCACGCTGCATGTCATCGACGACTGAACGCTTTCGGATCATGTTCTGGTCATGCCTGGTTAACACCCCAGGCAGAACGGCACCGCAGAACGTCACCAGCTAACCCTCAGATCACCACGCCAATGCCGAAGCCGTCCGCCACTAGCGATTGCGTTGCGTTAGCATCAGCTACGCTAAGTAATCACACTAAGCAATCGCACAGTGGCGGAGGATACGCACGATGACTTCAAAGGTCCGACGACTAACCACGGCACTGTTGCTGGCCACCCCGGCGGCCGCCGCCGTCCTGGCCGGCCTTTACCCGGCATCCGCTAGTGCCGCCCCAACCGCCCGCTCCCGGCGGGCCGCCGTTCCCGTTTACTGCCATTCCGGCGGAATCAAGCTCTGGGAGAATCTCGCTACCTGCGGCTGGCCCAACTCCGCGAACACCGGTCCCCAGCTGGCCAAATGCCCGGGCGGCAAGCTTGCCCAGCGCGGCAACGGCACTACCCCGATCGTGCTGAGCACCGCACACCAGGTCATCAGCTGTGCCGACCTGCGCGGCCCGGTCGAAATCACGGCCGCCGGCGTCACGATCAGGGACTCGATGGTGACCGTCACGAATGGCAGCGGGGTCAGCGGCAGCGCGGCTGTGACCATCGAGATCGGCGGGAGTGCCACTATCAACCACGTCGCGATCGACGGCGGCAGCACCGTGCACGCCTGCATCTGGCACGAAGGCACCCAGATGCAGGCCACCGCCGTGAACTGTTTCGCCGTGAACGACGCGATTTTCGCCTGGGCAACGACCAACCCGAGCACCGGCGGCAACAATTACACCATCAAGGACAGTTACTTCCACGACTTCACCCAGGCGACCTCAAACGGGCATGACGACGGGTTCCAGACCGAGGGCAGCAGCCATGGCCTGATCACTCACAACACGTTCCGGATGACGCTGAACTCAACCAGCGCGATCTCGGTCTGGAACTCGCGGACGGACTCCAATGACATCACCGTGAGCGACAACCTGATCGCCGGCGGCGGCTTCTCCGTCTACGCCGAGGACTACAACCCCGGCGATGGCGCGCCCGGCCATCCGTCCCCGGTCGGCGGCTTCAGCGTCACCAATATCCAGTTCGACGACAACTCGTTCAGCACCATCCTGTCCGGCTGCGTCGGCAAGTACGGCGTCTGGTTCACTCGGCCAAGCTGGGAGCCGTACCACGGAGGACCGACCGACGGCTGGCATCGAATCGGCAACGTCGTACTGGAGACCGGCGAGAACGTCGACAACGGCAACCCGCACAACAACGGCAAGGTCTGCGGCTAATGCCCGCGGCTAGCCGGTCGCCCGCTCAGCTGACCGGATCGGCCGTCGAACCTCGTCGAGCACTCGCCCGATGGCCGTCACGATCGCCTCCGGCCTGAACTCGTTGATCGCATGGTGGGTGTCCGGCAACTCGATGTGGGTGCCCCTGGGCACCGACCTCGCCACCTCGGCCTGCGCGGCGGTCCACCTGGCCCGGTGCTCAGGAGCCGCCCCGACCGTGGCGCTCAGCACCACCACGGGAACGTCAGGCAGCGGTGCCATCGACCGGATCTGGTGGATCTCCGGCACGCAACTGGTGAACAGCAGCGCTTCGTCCAGAACCATCCGCGCCTGGTCCGGCGTCGAGTAACACGACTCATACGCCGCGAGCAACATCGTCCGCACCCGCTCATCGGAGGTAAGTTTCTGCACATAGGACGTGTAGAACTCATGGACTAGCTCGCTCAGGGTGCCGTCAGCCTGCCGGCGCATGGCCAGCTGTCCGGTCTCGACGCTGTCCTGGTGGATCTCCGGCGGCAGCTGTGACCAGTAGATCTCGTCGGCGGGGTCGATCAGCACCAGCCCGGCGATCAGTTCGGGATGCCGCACCGCCGCGAGCTGTATTAACAAGCCGCCCCAGCTGTGCCCGGCCAGCACGCACGGCGTCCCGGTCGCAGCGGCGACGGCCGCCAGGTCGTCGACCTGGCTCAGGACGGTCAGCGGCGAGACCGGATCGCTGATCCCGATTCCCGCGCGGTCATAGGCGATAACCCTGGCCCGTTCGGCGACCGCCGCCAGAACCGCAGCGAATGCCAGCGTCGCCGGCTCGCCCATACCGGACTCAAGCACTACGACCGGATCGCCGGACCCCGCTTCGATCCACCGAATTATCCGGTCATTACGCCACAACTCGCCAGTTGCGACACGGCATGGCAGCAATTCATTAAGAGCCCGGCAAACCAGATCGGCCATAGGCCCTATCCAACGACACTTTGGTTATCGCTACCAGAGGGCTAACGCAGTAGTTTCTTAGAAAATCAGCAGAAAACTCAACATTTGGTCGAAACGCATTGCGGTGGCTGAGTCGCCATTCCAGAGCGACTCAGCCACCGCGTTGATCACGAATACGGCAGGCGCGGGCCTAATCGGGGCGCTCAGCCCGCGTACTTGGCCACCAGCTTGCCGACAGCCGGAAGTGCGGCCTCGATGTGCTTGGCGGCGCCGCCGCGAACGGCGTGATAGGCCTTGATGATCGTGGGCCGGTCGGACTTAGCGGCGTGGTCGTCGCTGACCGCAATCAGCGACGCCGCCACCTGCTCGCCGTTCTTGGCCAGGTAGTCGCCGAAGTCGCTGCCACCAGAGGCGTTGAAGTCGGCCCAGTACGACTCGAGCGCCGCCACGATGTCCGGCAGCATCATCTCGACGGTCTTGCGGATGTAGCCGGACATGAACGCGGAAGCGGTCTTGTAGGCGACCTTGACCGCCGCACCCGAGACGCCGGAGGACTCGGAGACCTCGTTGTCGATGAGCGCGATGCAGTCGTCGACGACGTGTGGCTTTTTGTCTTCTGTGAGCAGGATCTCCTGGAGGGTCGTGGCCATGAGTGTGCGTATCTCCTTGTAGCTGAACTAGTGATTTGATCCCGCGAGCCTGCGTCGCCGGCCCGAAATGCATCTGACCCGGCTTGCCCCGGTAACGAGCGTGATTAGCGTACTGTGCCGGGCTTGCCCGGTGTGGCCTGTGCTTACTTTCTGTCCCCGCGATGAGTTCGGGGCGCGGGGAACGTCTACACCAGTAGCGAGTAACTGCGAAGGGGCAAAGATGACAAATACTCCGATGCCGGAGATCGTGTCGCCGGAACGGTGGCAGCAAGAGCGTGACGAACTGTTGAAGGCCGAGAAGGAGGCCACCTGGGTGCTGGACGCGCTAGCGGCCCGTCGCCGTCGCCTCCCCATGACCAAGTTCGACCCGGCCAAGTACGAATTCGCCAGCAGCGCCGGCCCGGTCAGCCTTACCGACCTGTTTGACGGGCGCCGTCAGCTGGTCATCTACCAGTTCATGGACGTCGGTCCCGACAGCTTCTGCCCCGGTTGCACGAACTTTACCAATAACATCGTGAACCTCAAGGAACTAACCGAATACGACGCGAACTGGGCAAATGTATCCAACATGCCGCTGGCTCAGATCGAGGGCTACAAGGCCAAGATGGGCTGGACGGTGCCCTTCGTCTCATCGCACGGCACGACCTTCGCCGCCGATTGCGGCGCCAACGATAGCTTCATGCTGAGCGTGTTCCTGCGCGATGGCGAAGACGTCTACCGGACCTGGAACACCACGGCTCGGGGCGCGGACCGGCTCATGTTCGTGACCAACATCGCCGACCTGCTTCCGTACGGGAGGCAGGAGGAATGGGAAGTCTCCCCGGACGGCTGGCCCCAGCACCCCACCTATGGTTAGACGACAACGGGGCGGGCCTGCAGGCCCGCCCCGCCTCGTGAGCAGGCGTCAGATGATGGCGGTCTTGTAGTCGTAGTGCCGGGCGAGGTAGCTCAGCGTGGAGGCGTGCAGCAGGTAGTCGCCGTCGAGCGCGAACTGCGTGCTCCACGAATTCCTGACCTTGATGTAGGTGTTAGCCAGGTCGACCGAGCCGTTGCTGAGCTGTGCCATCTGCGGGATGCCGTGCTGAAGCGTCTCATGACCGCCGGCGACCCCGGACGCGATAGCGGCGTGGAGCGCGTCGATGCTGCCGTCTCCGTCGACGAATCCCTGGCTGTCGGGATGGAACCAGGAGTTGAACCATGGGCCGCCCTGCATGACCGTCGTCGTCTGCAGAAGCGTGATCGCGCCGGTCACGCTGGACGCGGCTTTGTAGCTAGAGGCGAAACCCAGCTTCATGAACTCCTGGCAGACGTACAAGCCGTTGGACCCGCAGTCGGTCGGCGGCCATTCCTGAGCCGGGTCACCCGTCTGGTCGGTGACCAGGTGGTAGAGGAGGATCGCGAACTTTTCGTCGTTCACGGCTTCGGTCGCCGACAGGCTGATCGCCTCGGACACGCCGCTGAGCTTCAGGCCGGTGATGTCCTTGCCCGCGGCGATCCATCGCTCGGCGATGTGCGCGGTGCCGGTGTTGCAGGTGCAGGAGCCGAGCGCGTCCGTCTTTACCGCCCCCGGGACGAGCGTCGTCACGTCGATGCCCTGCTTGCCGAAGTCTTCCTGGTCAAGGACCGGGATCGGGATCTGGTGGTCCACTTCCTTGAGCACGGAATCGCCGTGGAACTCCAGCAGGTCGAACCGCAGCGGCTCGGCAACCGCTACCTGCCCGAACTTGGTCTTGGTCGGCCCTTCGTACATGATTGCCCCCAAATATGGATGGGTCCCCTATGATTAACGCAAGGCAAATTGGCCCGATCTGCCTAATGATTTGATGAGCCTATAGGCACGGCGCCCCCGCCGCCAGTGGTCAGCATGGTTTATTGCCGATTCTCCATTAGCTGTTTTGGCTGGTCCATCGCGGTAGGAATCCGAACTTCTGGGCGTGATCCGCGCCAACCGCCGACCGGCTTTGCGCAGTCGGCCGCCCGCGCCGGATCCTGCGGTGCCGAGGAAGGTCACGTTCTGGAGTAGTGACTACTCAATCGCGCTAGGGCCTCTTGCCCGACCGGGAGTTGAAGCCGGCAATAAGGAGCACGATGCCGAGAATCAGCGTGACGATGCCGAACCCGGTGGCAGATGACGCGTCGTTCGCTGCTCCGCTGGCCAGCAAGATGACGCTGAGCAGGAGGGAGGCGGCGGCCAAGACGAGTACGCCGGGGTTTCGCTCCGCCTTTTGCACCTCGCCCTTCTGGGCGACAGCGGGCTTCGCGCCTGTCTGCTGCCACCAGTTCGCGCTGGTGCCCTGGCCGCCTTGGGCGGAAGCCGGCCGGGTGACCGTCACCACGTCGGGGATCGAGCGGGCCTGTCGCTCAAGTGGCGGCGGCTCTGGGAGCGTCTCGGTCGGCGGGACGATGGGGATCGACGCAGTGCTGGCCGCAGGGGGATGACCCCCTGGAACCCCCGCGGCTTGTCCTTGCGGCCCGACCTTTTCCCACCACGGCTGCACCCGGACCGGCAGCAGGCCGTCCAGGCGGACGGTGGGCATCCAGCCCGGCGCGCAGAACTCCTGCAGGCGCTGCGCCAGCGCCTGCACCGTCGGGTCCTCGATCCTGCCGATCTGCTTCCACGCATCGGTCTCGAACGGCGGCCGGAAGTCCGACTGCTCGAAGATCAGGTTATCGCCCTTGTACAGCGCCATCCACAGGCCGGGCTCTTTCCAGAGCGCGACGAGAGACAGGTAAATCACCAGCGCCGAGAACGTGTCGCCGAGCGGACCCCAGCCGGTCGCGGCGGTCCGATCCGGGTGCTGGTAGTTCTCGTGGCCGATCTCGTCCGGCGGCGACAAGGTGGAGAACAGCGGAATCCAGGCCCCGTCCAGATCGACCAGCCTCAGCTGGCCGCGGTCGTCGACGATCACGTTGGCGTGCTGCAGGTCGCCGTGCGCGAAGTCGGCCGCCTGCATCGCGGCGACGAGGTCCCGCCACCGGTCAGCGAGTGTGCCGAGGGCGCTGGCGCGAGAGGTCTCCACCAGATAGGCGACGTATTCATCGAGGATCCGGCCCTCGATCCAGTCCATCTCGAGCACCGGCCAGCGGCGGTTGGCGAGCTCGATGCCTTCCTCATGCCAGATCACGTCGGCTACGTGCGCGGTGAGCTGGTTGTCGGCGACGTACCCGGCGAGCTGGGCGTAACGCTCCCGCGACGAGGCTTCTTGCCTGGTGTAGCAGCGCACCGCGCGGGTCGCGCCGTCCTTCAGCGTCGCCTGGAACACCACGGCGCTGCGGCCAGACGCGAGCACTGGCCCCCAGTCGTCCTGGGCGAACCGCGCCTCCCGCAGGCTCGGCAGCGTGAAGGCGGTGCTCGAGCGCTGGACGGCCGTGTGGTAGGCGCGGATGTCGGGATACTGGATGGTTACCGGCATATCAGCACCGCCGAAGGACGTTGGGCGACGAGGCGCACGCGAAGGAGCGTGACATCGTCGTTGACCATCCGGCCGAGCTGGCGCTCGGCCGCTATCAGTTCGTCAAACTCGGCCGGCCACATGGTCGCCAGCCGGCGCCAGAGGCCGGCCTGACGGTTCGCATGGCTGGCGATGATCCAGTGGGCAAGCGCGTCGGTGGCCGCGAACATCACGTCCCCGGACCTCAGGTCGCCGCGATCGAAGGCCAGGCGGCTGTCCATCCGCTCCAGGCTGGCCCGCATGGTATGCACGACCTCGGGCGTGGTGCCGAAGTCACCGGGCCCGAGCTTGGGGAAGACGCTGAGCAGCCGGTCGTTCCTGACATGGAAGAGCACGGTGTCGCCGAGCGCGACCGCGTTCCAGACTGGACTGGGACCGTCCAGTCCGGAGATCTCGCAGCCAAGCATCGTGGCGAAGGCGCCGTGCCGGCGGAGTTTCTCCCGCTCGATCGCATCGCCTGAGGCCGGTGCGCTCGCCAGCCACCGGTCCTGCATGGCCGCGAACCAGGTGTGCATCCCCTTCGGATCGAGCCTGGGCACGCGGCCTGACTTGGCGGAGCCGAGTCCCATGAACGCCTCGCTGAGCTGATCGACCCAGCGCCGGACGTCGTAGGCCTCGGTCGCGCCGTCGAGCACGATGAACCGGGCCAGGGACTGGGACGAATCCTGGCCCGTGATGACGCCGTCCTCCCACTCATCCGGCCCGTTGCCGTCCTTGTGGGTGGCGAAGGCCACCATCTGCACCTGCATCAGGGCGATCCGATCCGCCGCTCAGTCCCGCGCCAAGTCAAGCCGGGTGCCCACCTCGAGGAACTTGACCAGCATCTGCGAGTTGGCATTGAAACCGAAGCCGCGGGCGCCCGGCTGCGCCGGCACGCTGTGCGACCTCGCGCTGGTGACCATGCGCTCGGGCAGGGGGCTGCTGATCTTGAACAGCTCAGGTCCGGGAAAGGGCAGCCCGGACGAGGAGGCGGGGAACAGCAGGCCAGCGGCGCCGGTCGCGGGCGAGATGAAGATGTTGAATAGCAGCGTGTTGCCGTCGTTGGTCGCGATGCTGGTCAGCCGCTCGGCCCACTGGTCCAGGTTGGCGCCCTGGTAGGGGTTGTCGGTCACCATGCCGTCGGTGATGTTGATGACGATCGGCGGAAAGGAGTTCGGATTCACCGCCGCCCAGTCGTAGACGTGCGCGCCGGCTACGGCGATGGCCTGGCACATCGGCGTCTGGCGGCCGTGCATGGGCCTGACCCAGATCGGCAGCTTGCTCGGCGGTCCGCCGAGGTCTTCGGACGGCACCTCGCGGAAGGCGATCGGATTACTGCGCAGGTCAGGCAGGGGGACCAGCATCTTGCCGGCCAAGACGCCGTCGAAGGCCGGCGCGACCCCTTCCTCCTGGGAGCCTGGCTTGATGCCGTACCCGAAGATGCCGATGTCGAAGTAGTAGCGCGCCTTACCCGGCTCGACCTGCGAGCGCAGGCACAGCTCGAACAAAATGTCGTTCACCGCCGAGGCAGCACCCTCAGCCAGCGTTTGCTGCGACGCTCCCCACGTCTGCTTCATCGAGTCGGAGCGGTCGAGCAGGAAGACGATGCAGCCGCGGTTCTTGCGGCTGATGGGTTGTTCGTACACGCCGATGCCTTTCGTTATCTCCGCTTGGTGCGCAGCTTCGGCCGGACCTGAACCGGAGGCCAGGCGGTGCCGGGTCGCCAGGACCACTGGCAGTCGCAGGCGTAGCAATGGAACTTCCATGCCTGCGAACCCTGGTCGGCATCGAGTTCGAAGGCGCCGCACCTCGGGCACTGCGCGATGAAGGCCGCGTCCTGGTAGCGGTCAAGATCATGCGGGCGCAGGGCGTCCCGCTCGCCGGCCGGGCCCGGTCGCGGCTTGCCCGCGAGCTCCCACCAGGGAGAACTGGGGCCAGCCTGCCCCGCGATCGGCAGCACGAGCACCGGATCGCGCAACTCGCCTGGCCGCCTGGCCTGACCGCCGCCGTGCTGACCGCCGTGCTGACCGCCGTGCTGAGGAGCCGGGTTCGGCCCGGACTGCTGGCCGAACCCGGCTGAGGGTGCCTCGACCGCCATGCTCATCAGGCGGCGGAGCGCAATGAACGCGGTCACGCCCCCGATGACCACCGAGACCACGACGTCGACGCCGACCGGAACGCGTCCGTGATCGACGGCGACGCCCGCGAGGCCGCCGACGACCGACGCGAGAACGACGAGCGTTATCCAACCCAGGCCGCGTTGTGAGGTCATGAGGACCTCGACGGGGACGGCGACGAGGAACTCGGCGGACTAGTATTCGCTGGCCCGGGCTGGCCCGTCTGTTTGACGAATTCGAAGCTCATCGTCATCGGACCGGAGCCGACCTTGGCCGCTTCGCAGTCCCAGGACCCGTGCGGGAGCGCGTGAACCTTGGATAGGGCGATTCCATAGCTTTTCGGGACCTCTACGCACACCTGGTAAGAACCGGGCGGTGCCTCGAGGCTGTAATGACCGTCGCTGTCAATCTTTCCCAGCCGGAACAGACTCAGCGACTGCCCATTAAGGATGGCTACCCGGTAACCGGACGCAGCCTTGGCGGACGCGAACGCCGTTACGCCCAGCGGGAAGCTGTGACCTGGTGTTTTCACAGACGGTGAGGCCTTCGGAGAGTGCGACGGCGCCGGGTGCGGTGAGCTGGAGCTATTGCCGAAAAGCAGGCCGAGAACCAGGACCGCCGCGAACGCTGCCACCTGGCCGCTCACCGGCGCGAGAACCCTAATACGGTCGTCCGGTTTCATGCCATTAATTCCCCCTCGGTGCCGACCCCGCCCAGCGAAAAATAACATAACTGCGAGTGCTTTCGCATATCTATGCGCGCACCACTAGATGGGATGGAACGCGGCCTTAAGGGAGGTTGGCGGCGCTATTACCAGCGCAGACTTCTTTGGGGATAGACAGGCAGCCCGGTACCATGACTGGTGATGGACTACCTGGCGTTGCACGACGGGATGCTGCAGCTCGTCACGACTGATGGCGACACGCTGGTGCCGCACGGCGAGCCTTTCCGCGAGCGCCCTGAGGTCGTGCGACGGTCCGGAGTACCGCTCGGCGTGGTCACGGCCGATCAGATCCCGAGCCGCTGCCGGTGCTCCTGGTCCTACACCGGCGGCAGGCTCACGCTGAAGTACTCCAACACCGCCTGCCCAGTCCTACGCGAGCACGTTCCCGCCTAGGCCTCCCCATGGGCTAGCACTAGCGCAGCTCGAAGTCCCAGAAGATCAGCATTGGGCTGCCGTTGTTGGCCGCGTAGTGGGCGGCTGGATACCAGCCGCGCAATGTCCAGATGTCCGATGGGTGCTCGGGCAGTACCCGCTCGGCCGGCGGCGCGTCGGCCGGGTCACGGTGCGGGACGCGCAGTTCCTCGCAGTGACGCACCTCGAAACCGAGCGGCAGCGCGGCGGTGAGGTATTCGCTGGTCATGCGGGGGTGGTGCGGCATGTAGCCGTAGCTGTCGTCGGGCAGCGCCTGGACCATCGCGTAATCCATCCGCGAGTCGGCGATCACCAGGTGCCCGCCCGGGCGCAGCACCCGCGCGAACTCCGCCATGACCGGAGCGAGTTCGGGCACGTGGGTGAGTGCCAGCGAGATCGTGACGAGGTCGACCGCGCAGTCCTGCACCGGCAACGCGCGCAGGTCGCCCAGGCGGAAGTCGACGCCATGGACCTTGGCCTTGGCGACGGCGAGCATCTGGGCTGATCCGTCCACCCCGATGACCGAGTGACCCTTCGACGCCAGGTAGGCCGCATGGCGGCCGGTGCCGCAGGCGGCGTCCAGGGCCGGACCGATCGGCCGGCGGTCGATGATTGGCCGGATGATCGGTTCCTTGAGGTCGAGCAGGTCATTCGGGCCGTCGTAGTGCTCGGCCCAGACGTCGTAGGCGTGCTCGGCGGTGATCGGGTGAACCGTCGCGCCCTCGCCGAACTCGTCGGCTGAATCCAGCATCGCGCGGATCTCGGCGATTCTGGCCTCGGTGAACTCGCGGTCGTACTCACCGTTGAACGCCCGCATCAGCGCGATGCCTTGCAGGCCGAGCAGATAGCCCAGGGGATGCTGGTAGATCACGGGACGATGCTAAAAGCCGCCGTAGCGGGCGGGCCACTGGATATCGGGGCTGGCGACGAGGATCGGGTAGGTCTCGATCTTGCGGAAGCCGGTGCTCTCCGCGACGGCGACCGAGGGCGTGTTCTCGGTCCAGGAGTCCCAGTGCGGAGTGATCTGGTGAGCGGCGCAGTGGGTGAGGAAGGCTTGGGTCGCCGCCGTGGCGAAGCCACGGCGGCGACACTCAGGTACCGTCTCGATTCCGATGCCGCACTGGCCCGCGCTGACGTACTCGGCCGTGCACCAGCAGGCGATCGAGCGGCTGTCGTGCACGCAGAACCCGAAGCCGGCTGTCCTGAAGTCCTCGATCGAAGTCCAGCAGGATCCGATCTCGGCTTCGACCTCCTCGAAGTTGCCCAGCGCACCGAGTTCGCCGAAGCTCGCGCCGATCTCGCTGATCGTGAACCCGGGCGGCAGTTGCGGCGGGTCGATCCGCTTGGCGGGCTGGTCCAGCCGGTACAGGACGCGTTCTCTGCGCTGGAGCGTATAGCCAGGCAGCCGCAGCGTCGGCTCGCAGGCCGCCGCCTCGCCGACGTAGAGCTTGATCAGGCTGGGAGCCGACTGTTCGATCTGGTGCCTGAACACCTCCTGCCACTGGCCAGCCTTGTCGGCCTGGCCGGCCACGTAGACGCAGTGGGCGCCGTCCCAGATCAGCGCGGTTTCCGGAACCCGGCCATCCACCCAGATCCGGGCCGGGCTGTGGCCGGCGATCATCGCCTCGATCACGAACGACAGGTGTTCGGCCACGAACAACCGCCTGATCCGATGCGCGTCGGAGTTTGGCAGCGAAATCATGATTTAGACCATAGGCCGAGTCGGCCTTCCACATACGCCTAAACTCCGCGCAATGCGTTTCGCCATAAAAAATCTTTCCACCGCCCAGCCGGTCGCACGTGGACCGCCACTGCCTAATTTGGCTGCCGGCGATGCCCACGCGCTAGCGGAGGTCTTCGACCGATTCGGAACGGCGGTCTACGGCGCGGCCATGCGCATCATCGGGGACGCAACCAGCGCCCAGGACGTTGTACAAGACGTGTTCGTGGAACTGTGGAGCCGTCCTGATCGCTACGACCCGGACGCCGGACCGTTGCGCACCTGCCTGCTGATGCTGTCCAGGCACCGGGCCGTGGACCTGGCGCGAAGCGAACTGCGGCGGATCGCCCGCCAGGAACGGCACGGCCGCCTGGACCCGCAGGTCGATCTTGGTGCCGGCCTGTGCTGCGCGGGCTGGACGGGCAGTGCCTGATCGGTCATCTGATCGGCGTGGAACCCGACCTGGGCCTCAGTCTCCCGGCGATCTCGATGTGGCGCGGGCCGATCACACCGAGTCGACCTGGCCAACTGCGATCGCCCAGGCCGGCCGCCCCTTCAGCCAGACCAGGACCGACTGGCGGCACGCCGTGCTGGGTTCCGGTTCACTCTGCACTCGCTGTGATCGGCCGGCGATAGCGGCGACGTACTCATGGCGAAGCTGCGCGACTAGGGCGCAGCGTGCACGGAGGGGACCAAACATGAGCGTGCTAGTCATCGGGAAGTGCCCGTCCGCGTCGGCCTGCCGGGTGCCCGTCCGCGCGGGCCTGCCGGGTGCCCGTCCGCTTGGCACGCCGCCACTGGCACCGCCTCTGCCGGGCCTGGGCCAGGACGGGGCCGGCTGCCATCGCCTCGGCGGCGGAGCCTGGGCTGGGACTGGGCTGGGCTGGGACTGGGCTGGGCTGGGACTGGCCTGGGGAACGGAGGAGCGGGCCTGCGCAATGCGTATCAAATGAAAGGGATTGAGTCCTTTGCCTGGGCTGGCATCGTCTGAGGGCCGGCTGTTGTTGTGGCGGTTCGGTGCGGCGAACGATCGTCT
>Ga0134128_10006198_pt1 | contig 14495 bp, 11 predicted proteins | sample KB31754_FD_96462 | JGI IMG/M metagenome (GOLD analysis project Ga0134128, IMG submission 96462) | Terrestrial soil microbial communities with excess Nitrogen fertilizer from Kellogg Biological Station, Michigan, USA - KB3-175-4 | ecosystem: Environmental > Terrestrial > Soil > Unclassified ... | reverse complement strand
GTCCAGTTCAATGACCAGACCACGCTCAGCACGGCCAGCGCAATCCAGGCGGCGCGCTCGGGGGCGTGACTTTTCGACATGGCGCGAAGGCGAATGCGAAGACAGGCGTAGGATAGTGCGTTGCGGTTGCGTTCCCATCATCAACACGAGGAGCTCGCGATGAAACGGCATCTTGCGGCTTGCCTGCTGGGCACGTTGTCCCTGGGCGCGATGGCGGCACCCGCATCGCCAAACACGACGAATCCCGACTGGCACGTGGTGCAGCGCTTTCAACTTGGCGGCGACGGCGGCTGGGATTACCTTGCCTACGATCCGGGTGCGAAGCGGCTCTACATCAGTCGCGCCGATCGCGTGCTGGTGCTGGATGCAACCAGCGGCAAGCGGTTGGGCGAGATTGACGGCCTTTCAGGCGTGCACGGCATTGCGATGGCCGACGACCTCGGCCGCGGCTACATCAGCAACGGGCGCGCCGACACGGTGACGGTGTTCGACCCGGGCACCCTGAAAACCACGCAGACCATCGCGGTGAGCGGACACAATCCGGACGCGATCCTGTATGACCCGTTTTCCAAACGCGTGCTCACCTTCAACGGGCGCAGCGACGATGCCAGCGTGATCGATGCCACGAACGGCAAGTTGCTCGGCACCATCAAGTTGCCCGGCAAGCCGGAATTCGCGGTCAGCGATGGCAAAGGTCATGTCTACGACAACATAGAAGACAAGAGCGAGCTGGTGGAGATCGATCCCAAGGCGATGCAGATCACGCACACCTGGGCACTGAAGGATTGCGAGGATCCTTCGGGCCTGGCGATGGATATCGCGCATCGACGGCTGTTCTCGGTGTGCCAGAACAAGACGATGGCGGTGACCGACGCGGATTCCGGCAAGCTTGTCGCCAGTGTGCCGATCGGTGACGGCCCGGATGCCGCCGCGTTCGATCCGCAGCGGCAACTCGCTTTCAGTTCCAATGGCGAAAGCGGCACGCTGACGGTGGTGCACGAAGACGATGCGGATCACTATCGCGTGCTCGCCAACGTGGCCACCCAAAAAAGCGCGCGCACCATGGCGCTGCAGCCGGGTGGCGATGTGTATCTGTCCGCCGCGCAATTCGGCCCGCGTCCGGCGCCCAGTTCGGACAATCCGCATGCGCGACCGCCGGTGTTGCCCGGGAGTTTCACGATTCTCGCGGTTGGTGAGTGACCCATGCGTTTTTGATGAGCACGGCCATGGATGGCCGCTTTCGCGCGCAGGGATAGCGCATTGACATGAAAATCCGCATCGGCATTTCCGGCTGGCGTTATCCGCCCTGGCGCGGCGTGTTCTATCCGAAGGATCTGGTGCAGCGTGATGAATTGCATTACGCATCGCGCTGCTTCCCCACGATCGAATTGAACGGCTCGTTCTATTCGCTGCAGACCCCGAAAAGCTATGCGCGCTGGTACGCAGCCACGCCGCGCGGCTTCGTGTTCGCGGTGAAGGGTCCGCGCTTCATCACCCACGTGCGCCGATTGCGCGAGGTCAAAGCGCCACTGGCCAATTTTTTTGCTTCCGGCGTGTTGGCGCTGCGCGAGAAGCTCGGCCCGATCCTGTGGCAGTTTCCACCCAACTTTCATTACCGCCATGATGTGTTCGCTCGCTTTTTCGAGCGTCTGCCGCGCGATACCGAAGCGGCATTGACGCTCGCGCGTGGACGCACAATGAATGCCATCCGCGGCCAAGAGCTTCGTAGCCGCGCGCGGTTGGCGGTCGATCCCAAGCGGCGGCTGCGACATGCGATCGAGATCCGCCATCCGAGTTTTCTCAACGAGGAGTTCGTCGCGCTGTTGCGCGAACACGGCATTGCGCTGGTGGTGGCCGACACCGCCGGCAAGTGGCCCTACGTGGAAGATGTCACCGCCGATTTCATCTACATGCGTCTGCACGGTGACGTGCAGTTGTACGTCAGCGGCTACACCGATGCCGCGCTGGAGCGCTGGGCTTCGCGCATTCGTGCCTGGAGCACGGGTTTGCAGCCGCGCGACGCAGTGGTGATTTCGACCAAGCAGCCCAGGTCGCGCAAGTCGCGCGATGTGTATTGCTACTTCGACAACGACGCAAAGGTGCGCGCTCCCTTTGACGCTTTCCGGTTGTCGGAGCTACTGGGCCTGCATTCGCGCTCGCGGCTACCGCGCTCGACGACGATGAAGGTCAAGGCTTCGTCCGACGCGGCGAGGTTGGCAGGCAAGCTGGCGCGCTGAGCCGGTGTCTCGATTGGCATCGGTTGCGCCAGCGGAGGCAGAAGCCGAGGCAGGGTTGTCCGCCGGGAGCGCTGGATGCGCGAGCTTGGCGTACCTGCTCAGGATGGAACCGCCATTATCTGCGTGAACCGCGCAATTGCTCGATCGCGAATGTCGCAATTTCTTCGCCGCCGGTGCGCCGCGGTTGACCTTGCGGCGGCCCCCACGCGTGCATTTCGATCACTTCCCAGGTTGCCGGAATGAAGCCGTCCACCCGCATCGTTTCGTAGGCGTCGAACATGCGCGCGAACCGGGCCTTGCCGGTGAGGCCGCGCTCGCGATTGGCATCGGCATTGGTCGCGCCCAGTCCCTTCAATTCACGCAGCAGATCGCGCGGCGACTGATAACGCGACATCAGGTGGTCGGCGTCCAGCACCGGATCACGCAGCCCGGCCGCCAGTGCGGCATCGCCGAGGTCGTGCATATCCAGAAAGCGGCTGACATGCGGATGGGCATCGTCGGCAATCGCCCACGCCTGCCGCAATTCGCGCAAGGTGTCCGGGCCAAGGCTCGATATCGCCATGAAGCCGCCCGGCTTCAGCACCCGCGCGAATTCCGTGAACAGCTCCCGCGGCGTCTCGCACCACTGGATGCAGAGGCTGGAATGCAGCACATCCACGCTGTGATCTGCCAGCGGCAAGTGCAATCCGTCTCCGCACACGCGCGCGAACGGCCGCACCCAGCCGGCGTGGTGACGCGCCGCCCGCAGCATCGGCAACGCGAGGTCAAGCGCGATCACCTGTGCGGTGCGCCAGCGTCGCTTCAGCAGCGCCGCGCCGCGGCCGGTGCCGCAACCCAGATCCAGAATGCATGCCGGCGCACCCTGGTAATAATCCAGCCGCTCGATCAGGCGCGACTGCACCCGCCGTTGCAATCCGTCGTTGTGCTCATAGCTGGCGGCCGCGCGCGAAAAGGCGCGCCGTACCTGCGCATGATCGAACCGATAAGAGTTCACCGGGGCACGCTCACGAATGCAGATCCGCGTGCTCGCGTTCGAGCAAGGGCCGCAATGCCGCAAGCACCGCCTCCGCATGGCCGATGAAAGGCGCGTGCCCGCCACCCTCGATCAGCGCGAACGCGCCGCCGCCCTGTTGTGCACTCCATTGCATCGCCTGCCAGGGCACCAGCCGATCACGGCGACCAGCGACCCACACGCTCGGCTGCGCAAGTTCGCGCAGTCGTGCGCGCAGGTCGGTGTGTTCCAGCATTGCCAGACCCTCGCACAACGCGCGTACCTCGGGCGCCTCGTCAAAAGCATGGCGGCGCAGGCGGCGCAGGTCCTCCCGCGCGCAGTCGCTGCCCAATGCTTCCAGCGCAAGAAAGCGCTCCAGGGTTCCGCGATGATCTTCGCGCAGATCGGAGGCGAACTGCTGCAGGATTTCCGGCGAGATCGCGTGCGGCCAATCCGCTCCGCGCACGAATCGCGGCGAGGAATCCACCATCGCAAGCGCGTGCACCTGCCGTGGAAAATCCAGCGCTGCCTGCAACGCGATCAGTCCGCCCAAGGACCAGCCGAGCCAGATGGCTGACGGTGTGGCCTGCGCGATCGCGCGCGCGCAATCGGTGATTTTCAGCGGGACCGCACTCGCGCGCGAGCGCCCGTGTCCCGGCAGATCCACCAGATGCAGCGTGCAGCGATCTTCCAGCCGCTCGGTCAGTGGCGCGAACACCGCGCCGGACATCGCCCAACCGTGCAACAACACGATGGAGGTCTCGCCGCGGCCGCGCGTTTCGATGAAAAGTTCAGACATGACCGCGCATCATAGCGGCGGCGATGCTTTCGCCGCTCTTTCACGCGCGCGGGGCGCAGCGGTGTGCAACGCATCGAGCAGCCGATCCACGTCGGCATCCTGGTGTACCGCGGACAACGTTATGCGCAGGCGTGCGCTGCCCGCCGGCACCGAAGGCGGACGGATCGCGCCGACCAGCACGCCCGCCTTTTCGAGTTCCGCCGCCGCATACATTGTGGTTTGAGCGTCGCCCAGCAGGATCGGCTGGATCGGCGTGCGCGAATCAGTCAGTGGCAGGCCGAGTTGTTGGGCGCCGGTGCGAAAACGCGTGATCAATTCGCTCAACTTTTCGCGCCGCTCGGTCGCCGCGCGCGCGATGCGCACCGCCGCGTGCGCCGCGGCAGCCAGCGCCGGCGGCATCGCGGTGGTGTAGACGTAGGACCGCGCAAATTGGGTCAGGCCTTCGATGAGCGCGCTGCTGCCGGCGACGAACGCACCCGCGGCGCCCAGTGCCTTGCCAAGCGTCGCCATCAAGACCGGAACCTGTTCTTGCGGCAACCCCGCTTCCGCGGCACTGCCCGCGCCCTCGCTGCCGAGCACGCCCAATCCGTGCGCATCATCGATCATCAATGTCGCCCGCTCGCGCGCGCATAACGACGCGAGTTCGCGCAATGGCGCGATGTCGCCGTCCATGCTGAACACGCCATCGCTCGCAAGCAGCGCAGGCATGTCTCGCGCACTCGCCAGTTGCCTCGCCGCGCCTTGCGCATCGGCGTGGGGATAACGCTTGAGCGCGCAGCCGGCGAGCTTTGCCGCGTCCAGCAGGCTGGCGTGATTCAACCTGTCCTGCACGCACAAGCCGTCGCGCGGCAGCAAGGTCTGCAGTGCACCGAGATTGGCGGCCCAGCCCGAGGAGAACAGCAACGCGCGCTCGCGTCGTGTCCAGTCGGCCAGTTCCTCTTCCAATGCAGCGTGTTCGCGATGATGGCCGCAGATCAGATGCGAGGCGGCCGCACCCACGCCGCCTTCGTTCGCCGCATCACGCAGCGCGGCGATCACTTCCGGATGCCTGGCGAGTCCCAGGTAATCGTTGCTGCTGAAATTCAGCAGTTCGCGGCCATTGACCACCAAGCGCGTGCCATGTGCATGCTCGACCGCGCGCAGGCGGCGGAGCAGGCCGGCGTGCTCGCGTTCGGCAACACGCGCGGCGAGAAGTTGCAGGAGATCGGGGCGGCTCATGGCTCGTGTAGGAGCGCGCCTGCGCGCGACCACGGAGCTCCTGGCCGTGGATCGCGCCTGCACAGGCTCCTATTCGCAAGCACCAGCGAATTCATGCTCAACGATGTCGCAATGCGTGGTCGAGCCGTGCGGATCTTCCACATTCACCTGCATCGGCTTCAAACCCAGCCTCCCGAACAATTCGCGGTCATGGGCGACATCCGGATTGCCGGTCGTCAGCAATTTTTCACCGTAGAAGATCGAATTGGCACCGGCGTAGAAGCACAGCGCCTGCAGCTCATCGCTCATCTCCGCGCGTCCGGCGGAAAGCCGCACCACCGAGTTCGGCATCACCAGGCGCGCGATCGCCACGGTGCGCACGAATTCGAACGGATCAAGCTCCTTCGTTTCCGCCAGCGGGGTGCCTGCCACGCGCACCAGCCGGTTGATCGGCACCGATTGCGGATGCTCGGGCAGATTCGCCAATGTCTGCAGCAAACCCGCACGCTGCTCGCGGGATTCGCCCATGCCGACTATGCCGCCACAACAGGTCTTCATGCCGACGTCGCGCACGTGCTCCAGCGTATCGAGGCGATCCTGGTACTCGCGCGTGTGGATGATCTCGCCATAAAATTCCGGCGCGGTGTCGAGATTGTGGTTGTAATAATCGAGCCCCGCGTCCTTCAGCGCTTCGGCTTGATGCGCCGACAGCATGCCCAGCGTGGCGCAGGTCTCCATGCCGAGTGCGCGCACCTCGCGGATCATCGCCGCGACTTTCGGGATATCCCTGTCTTTCGGCGAGCGCCACGCCGCGCCCATGCAGAAGCGGGTAGCGCCGGCGTCGCGCGCCACGCGCGCGCGCTCCAGCACATCGTCCAGTTCCATCAACTTCTCGGCTTGCACGCCGGTGTGATACCGCGCGGCCTGCGGGCAATACGCGCAATCTTCCGGACAGCCGCCGGTCTTGATCGAGAGCAGGGTGGAAACCTGCACCGCGTTGGGATCGTGGTGCGCGCGATGCGTGTCGTGCGCGCGCTCCAGCAGATCATTGAAGGGCAGCGCGAACAGGCTCAGGATTTCTTGGCGTGTCCAGTCGTGGCGTAGGCCCTGCATCGCTTCGATTCCACCTATAAAGTATCGGCACAGTGTCAGAGGCGGGCAAATGGCTGTCAACCTGAAACCTGGTGCATTGGTTGACGGTGCCGGCGCGGCGCTGGCTGTGCTGCTGCCGTCGGGTTGCATGCTGTGCGGCGTGCGTGGCGAACATGGCCTGGATTTGTGCGCCGCGTGCCTTGCGGAGCTGCCGCGCAACGATCGTTGCTGCACGCGTTGCGCACTGCCACTGGATACGCCGACCGCGTTGTGCGGGCGCTGCATCCGCCGCGCGCCGCCGTGGGATGCAGCATGGTCGCCGTTCCGTTACGAATATCCGCTGGATCGGCTGGAAGCGCGTTTCAAGTTCGCCGGCGATCTCGCCGCCGGTCGCTTGCTGTCGAAGCTGTGGATCGAGACGCACGTGCCGGGCGAATTGCCACACGCGATGATTCCGGTACCGCTGCATCGCTCGCGATTGCGCAGCCGCGGTTACAACCAGGCACTGGAGCTGGCAAAGCCGCTGTCGAAATCGCTGGGCGTGCCGCTGTTGGGCGACGTGCTGCAGCGCACGCGCCCCACCGAGGCGCAGACCGAGTTGACCGCACTGGCGCGCCGACGCAACGTGCGCGGTGCGTTCGTGGCGCGCTTCAAGGATGAAATTCCCCGGCACGCAGCGGTGCTGGACGACGTATTCACCACCGGCGCCACGCTGGCCGAATGCGCGCGCGTGTTGAAGCGCGCGGGCGTGCAGCGGGTGGATGTTTGGGCGTTGGCGCGCGCACCGGTGCGTACTTAGTTCGCTTGCGCGTGGCTCCCGCCAAAGCGGCTTGGTACGAGCCGCCTTGCCGGCGATGGGCGCCAAACGCCATTTCAACGCAATGCCAGCGAAAACAGGATTCCCGCCCACAACGCGCAGCCGACCCAGTTGTTGTTGCGGAATGCGGCGAAGCAACGCGCGCGGTCGCGGTCGCGCATCATCCACAACTGCCAGGCGAACAGCGCCAGCACGACCAGCAGCGCGGCCCAGTGCGGCCAGCCCAGATGTGCGCGCGAACCGACCAGCGCCATGCACAGCGCAAACGTTGCCATCAGCACACCGACGATCACCAGATCCGCATCGCCGAACAGGATCGCCGTGGAACGCGCGCCGGCCTTGATGTCCTCCTCGCGATCCACCATCGCATATTCGGTGTCGTAGATCGTCGAATACAAAATGTTGCCGAGGAACAGCAGCCACGCCAGCGGCGGCAGCGAATCGGTGACCGCCGCGAACGCCATCGGGATGCCCCAGCCGAACGCCGCGCCCAGCACCACCTGCGGCAGCGAGGTGTAGCGTTTCGAAAACGGATACAGCGCGGCCAGTGCCGCGCCGGCGAACGACAATTCGATCGTCAGCGTATTCGTGAATGCCAGTACCAGCGCGAACGAAATCAAACTCAGGACCACGAAGACCAGCAATGCTTCGCGTGGCGTCACCCGGCCGGCGGCGAGCGGCCTGCCGGCGGTGCGCTGCACCAGGGGATCCAGATTGCGATCGGCGTAATCGTTGATCGCGCAGCCGGCCGAGCGCATCAGGAACACGCCGAGGGTGAATACCAGCAAAGGCTTCCATGGCGGAAAATCGCCTGCTGCCAACCACAGCGCCCACCAGGTCGGCCACAGCAGCAGCAACGCGCCGACCGGGCGGTCCATCCGCACCAGCACCAGATAGTCGCGCGCCTTGCCGCGCCAGCGCACAGGCAGCGCATGCAGCAGGAATTCGATCGCGCGCGTCGAGCGCAACGACGCGTCTTCCGGGTGCGCGGTGTTGGCGGCGCGTCGCGGCGGCAACGGCAGGCGCGGACGCGCGACGGGTGCCGGCGGACGGCGTTTGTGGCTGGGTGGCTTGTGCGGCATCGAAGCCGCGATTGTCGCGCAAAAGCGCCGCCGTTTCCCGGATGATCGCTTCAGCAACACGATGACCGCCGCGGGTATGATCGCGCGGGTCTTTCGTGGTTCCGGGGAAAATGCACATGAGCCTGTTCGCGCAACTGACGCGGCATAAATCGGTCGAGGCCTTGCAGGCGGAAGCCGGTGAGCGCCGCGATTTCCGCCGCGTGCTGGGCGTGTGGCAACTGACCGCGATCGGTGTCGGCGCGATCATCGGCGTCGGCATTTTCGTGCTGGCCGGGCAGCAGGCGGCGACGAACGCCGGCCCGGCCGTGGTGCTGAGTTTCATCGTCGCCGGCATCGGCAGCGCCTGCGCGGCGCTCGCCTACGCCGAATTCTCCGGAATGATCCCGGTCACCGGCAGCGCCTACACCTACGGTTACGCGGTGCTCGGCGAATTGCTGGCCTGGATCATCGGTTGGGATCTGTTGCTGGAATACGCGCTGATCGTTGCGGTCGTTGCGATCGGCTGGTCGGGGTACGTGCAGGCCCTGATCGCGCAAGTGTCCGGTGCGCATCTGCCGATCTGGTTGCAGGGCGCTTACGACCCGGCCAGTCCGCACTCGGGCAAATTCTTCAACGTGATTGCCGCGGCCATCACGCTGCTGATCGCGTGGATGCTCACCGTCAGGACCGAGTGGGGCGCGCGCGCCAACACCGTGATCGTGGGCATCAAGGTAATCGGTGTCGCGCTGGTAATCGTCGTCGGCGCGTTTTATGTCAACCCCGCCCATTGGCACCCATTCATCCCGGCGATGACGACAGACAGCGCAGGTGCGACGCACTTCGGCTGGGGCGGCGTGCTGGCGGCTTCCAGCATCGTGTTCTTCGCGGTCTTCGGTTACGACACGCTGACCACCGCGGCGGAAGAATCGCGCCACCCGCAACGCGACTTGCCGCGCGCGGTGCTGTTGTCGCTGGCACTGTCGATGGCTCTTTATCTCGCGGTGTCGTTGGTGCTGACCGGCATGGTGCCGTATCCGCAACTGAATTCGCCGGCGCCGGTGGATGCGGCTTTTGCCGCACTGCACCTGTACTGGGTTCGCGCCATCATCAATGTCGCTGCGGTGTGCGGCCTCACCAGCGTGATGTTCGCCTTCATGCTGGGTGCCGCGCGCATCTGGTTCGCGCTGTCGCGCGATGGCCTGTTGCCGCGCTGGTTTTCGCGCGTGCATCCCAAATATGGCACGCCGGCGCGGCCGACCGTGATCCTTGGCGTGTTCACCGCGCTGGTCGCGGGGTTCCTGCCGATCGGCGAAGTGGCGGAACTGGTGAACATCGGCACGTTGAGCGCGTTCATCGTGATTTGCCTGGCGGTATTGATCCTGCGCGCGCGCAAACCGCAATTGCCGCGCAGTTTCCGGATGCCGCTGATCTGGATTTTCGCGCCGCTCGGGGTGTTGTTCTCGCTGTTCCTGATCATCGGCTGGCCGTGGCCGGCCAAAGAGGGCGGTGTCACCCTGATCGGCGGCCTGCCGATGATCACCATCTGGCGCTTCGTTATCTGGATGGCGATCGGATTGATCATTTATTTCGCTTACGGCATCCGCAAGAGCGCGCTGGCGCCGAAGTGATCCGGGATCGGCGCGCGCAAGCTTTCGCCGGGGCGCGCCAAGCAAGCGACATCGATGCGGAGCCCACACATGAACGCATTGCCCGATCGGATTCCGGTGGCGAGCATGGTGCGCAGCCTGCTCGGCATCGGCGTGCGCTACGTTTCCAGCGGCATGCTGACGATGGTCTTGCTGCTGTGTTTCGGCGCGCTGGTATTCGTCCATATCGCGCTCCTGGGGCCGGATGTGCGCTGGCTCGGATGGCTCCACGGGCTATTGCCGGCCAGTGTCAGCAGCGGCGCCGCAACCACCACCATGCATGCGGAGGATCTCGGCACGCTGCTGACTCGTGCATACACGCTCTTGAGCCTCGCGCTATTTATCCTGATGATGTTGTGGCGATGGTTGCGGCAGGCATTGCGTGCGGACCATGCCGTTGCCGGCGCAACGGCCTCGCCGACCGCGGGTGCCGGCTCAGCATCGTCCGGCCGCATTCCCTTGCATGTGCGGCGCCGGTTCGGGTTCGCACTTGGCCTGGTCAGCGCGATTTATGCGCTGGCGTTCATTGCCATCCCGCACGCGCGGATGGCCGCGGGCTCCACTCATGCCGGGATGTTTTTCGTGTTCGCCATTCTTTACATTTTCAGCGTGGTCTTCACCGCGTTGTACGTGGCGGCGGGCTTGGCTGCCGATCTGATCATGGATGGCGCTTAGGGATGCCCGGATCTATTCCGCACCGGCGTCGCCGGTAGGCCATTCGGCCCATCCGCGCGCGCGGCGCGGGCTGCTAAAGTCGATGACTGCCGCTGTTCGGCGGCACGCTCCGTCCGCATGAGGTATTCCATGTCAGTCGCCCGTCCGTCCGCCTTCGCACCGGCTCGCATTGCCGCCGCGCTGGTGCTCGCGCTAATCACCGGCGCCGCATTCGCCGATGCAGTCGACGCGAACATCCCGCCGCCGCAGGACACGCCTTACCACGGCACCATTACGTTGAGCGTGGATGCGAGCGACACCTCCCAAGGCATCTTCCGCGCGCGCGAGACGATGCCGGTGCACGCCGGCGAACTGACCCTGCTGTATCCGAAATGGTTGCCGGGCAACCACTCCCCCAGCGGCCCGATCGACAAGCTGGCCGGGTTGAAGATCAGTGCAAACGGCAAGCCGTTGACCTGGACGCGCGACAAGTACGACGTGTACGCCTTCAACGTGAACGTGCCGCAGGGCGTGTCCAGCATCGATCTGGATTACCAGTTCCTGTCGCCGCGCGCGCATGCGGAAGGCCGCATCGTGATGACCGATGCGATGCTCAACCTGCAATGGAACGCGGTGGTGTTGTATCCGGCTGGCTTCTATTCGCGCGACATCACTTACGCGCCCAGTATCAAGTTGCCGCAAGGCTGGCAGCTCGGCACCGCGCTTGAGACCGGTTCGAGATCCGGCGACACCGTCGTTTTCAAGCCGACCATGCTCAATACGCTGGTGGATTCGCCGATCTACGCAGGCGAATATCTCAGGCGCGTGGATCTGGACCCCGGTGCGAAGGTGCCGGTGCACCTGGACGTATTCGCCGACGCGCCGAAGGATCTGGAAATGTCGCCCGCCCAGGTGCAGGCGCATCGCAACCTGGTGGCGCAAGCGTACAAACTGTACGGCTCGCATCATTACGACCACTACGATTTCCTGTTCTCGCTGTCGGACCAGATGAGCGGCAACGGGCTGGAGCATCACCAGTCCAGCGAGGACGGCACCGGCGCGGACTACTTCACCGACTGGAAGGGCAACGCGCCCGGCCGCGACCTGCTGGCGCACGAATACACGCATTCGTGGAACGGCAAGTTCCGCCGCCCGGCGGATCTGTGGACGCCCAACTTCAACGTGCCGATGGGCGATTCGCTGCTGTGGGTGTACGAAGGCCAGACCCAGTACTGGGGCTTCGTGCTGGCCGCGCGCTCGGGCTTGTGGGATGCCGATCAGTTCAAGGATGCGCTGGCACTGGTGGCGGCCACCTACCAGGACAACCGCCCCGGCTTCGAATGGCGCAACGTGCAGGACACGACCAATGATCCGACGATCGCGCAGCGCGCGCCGCTGCCTTATCGCAATTACCAGATGAGCGAGGATTACTACAGCGCCGGGCAACTGATCTGGCTGGCGGTGGACGCGAAAATCCGCTCGCTCACCAACGACAAGAATTCGCTGGATGATTTCGCCAGCGCGTTCTTCGGCGTGCACAATGGCAGCTTCGTCACCGATACCTACACCTTCGATGATGTCGTTGCCGCACTGAACGGCGTGGCGAAGTACGACTGGGCGACGTTCCTGCGCTCGCGACTGGATGCGCATCGGCCGCCGATGGACGGCATCGCCGCGTCGGGCTGGAAGCTGGTCTATACCGACAAGGAAAGCGATTACCAGAAGGCGCTCGAGAAAAACCGCAAGTACGACGACTTCGTCTACTCGCTGGGCCTGACGCTCTCCGGCAAGGATGCGGAAATCGGCGACGTACGCTGGAACAGTCCCGCGTTCAAGGCCGGCATCTCGCCGGGTGCCGAGCTGATCGCGGTGAACGGCCACGCTTACAAGTCGGAACTGCTGAAGGACGCGATCACCGCGGCGAAATCCGGCAACAAGCCGATCGAACTGCTGATCAAGCACCAGGACGAATACAAGACCGTGCCGGTGGATTACCACGGCGGCTTGCAGTATCCGCATCTGGTGCGCGCTTCGGGCCCCGATTACCTGAGCCAGATCATCGCGGCGAAAAAATAGGAGCCTGCACGACAACCGATCGGAGCATCACGGCCAAGCAGGAGCCTACTTGCAGGCGACGATGCGACGAATCATCCGTCACGGCGGACGTCGCATGGCGGCGATCCGGAATCCAGTTTCCCGCTCGATCGAAGGCACTGGATTCGGGATTCCACCTTGCGGGTGGCCCCGGAATGCCGAAAAGGTTTGACGCAACGCGGCGCGCGCCGTGCGCTCCTCTTCGGGCGACAACGTCTGCAAAATCGTGATCTCACCCGCGACACGTTTCGCCACCGGTACGCCGTCGCGGAACACGATCCGCGAGTTGCTCAACACGGGTACCTTGTCGCCGGCCGATAAGCCGCCGATCAGATTCAAGGGGTCGGCGCCGCTGATCGTGATCAGGTTGTCATCGTGCGCCTTGCGCGCGCGGCGCAGCGCGCCGATTGCTTCCGGTAACGCGAACTGTTCGCCGACCATGCCGGCGACGAAGCGTCCCCCGCGGATTTCGCCGCGCGCTTCCAGCCGCTGATAGACGCGCCGCAACTCGCGCCACGGCGGCAGCCACGCAGCTTCGCGCTGCAGCAACGTCCAGAACACCACGCCCCAGCGGCGCAACAGCGTGCGCGCGATGTGTTCGACAGGTTCTTCCTCCGTCGCGGGCGGGGGAGGAGAAAAAGCGCCGCGTTTGATCAGGCTCCAGCGCCCCGCATCCTCGATCCCACTCAGCATCGCGCGGTGGGTGCGCCGCGTGCGTGTCGCGCGCCGTTTGTTTGCGGGAGTGAGCAGCGCGCGCAGGCCGGAGAAGCTGTCGGCGCTGATCATGCCCGCGCCCACCAGCTCGGCCAGCGCGTCTTCCAGCTCGACGTGCAACAGCCGCGTACCACTTTGCATTTCGTCGAAGAACGACGCGCCGTGCTGCGCAAGGTATTCGGCGACCGCCTGCGCGCGCGACGATAGCGCCGATGCCTCCTGCACGGCTTGGGCGCCGAGCGAACCCCACAACGCGAGCGCGCGCCGGGGCAGCAGCACGATCGGCGAGGCGCGCACCGGTGCGGCATGGCCGCCGTTGTTCGCACGCAAACGCGTCCACGCGACGCGGCCCGACGCACACAGGCCGTCCAGCCAGCCGATGTCATAGTCGGGCAAGCGCGCGGGCAGCAGGTGCGATTCCCAGGCGCCCGCCGGCGCTTCGAAACCTTCCAGTTGCGCCAGCACGGAACCGAGCGCTTCCGCGCCGCGCAGCCGCGAATCGGGTGCCAGATGCTGCCACTGAAAAAGAAAGCGCATGAATTCGCGTGGCTCGACCGGCTCGATCTCGCGACGCAGCCGCGTCAGGGTGCGGCGATGGATGCGCGCCAGCAGATGGCGTTCGCACCATTCCTCATTTTGTAGCGACGCATTGGGCATCCTGCCGCAATCGTCGGCACATCCTTGTGCCGAACCAGGCGTCATGGACGTGAAGCGCCCGCGCATCACGAAGCCTTCGCGCTCCAGCGCACCGAGCGCGAGTTCGATGTCCGCCTGCGGCACAGCGAACGTTTCCGCGATGGCGCTTGCCTGCACCGGCCCCAGGCAGCCCAGTCGCGCGCGGACGATCTCGACCAGCGCCTGTTCGCGTGTCCATTTCCTGGCCGCAAATTCTGGTGGCGCCTCGACGACAGGCTGCACGGGCGCATCCGCATGCACCGCGCGCCACATCGGCAGCGTTTCGGTGGCGACCCAAAGCGTCGGCTGTCCGCTAACCGAATCCCGCAACCCTCCGCCGTTGACGAGGGAGGGGGTCAGTCTGGTTGCGCGTCGCGCCGCTGCAAGCGCCTCCAGCCACTCGGCCCATCCCGCATTGCGCTGCACTTCATCCGCATTGACCGCACCCAACGCCAACAGCGTTTCGTGCATCTCGTCGGCATCGCGCGGCTGCGGCCACGCTTCTTCGCGCACCGCTT
>Ga0134128_10006196_pt1 | contig 14496 bp, 15 predicted proteins | sample KB31754_FD_96462 | JGI IMG/M metagenome (GOLD analysis project Ga0134128, IMG submission 96462) | Terrestrial soil microbial communities with excess Nitrogen fertilizer from Kellogg Biological Station, Michigan, USA - KB3-175-4 | ecosystem: Environmental > Terrestrial > Soil > Unclassified ... | reverse complement strand
TGAAAAGTTTGGATTTTTGCTGGAAGCGCTGCAATACGGCGCCCCGCCTCATGGCGGCATCGCATTTGGCCTGGACCGTGTTGTTACCATGATGGCGGGTGCCGAATCGATCCGGGACGTCATTGCCTTTCCCAAGACCCAGCGTGCTCAATGCCTGCTGACCCATGCGCCCAGCGTGGTGGGTGAAATGCAGTTGCGGGAACTGCACATCAAGCTACGGCACGTGGAAGTACTGAAGAGTTAAATTGTGGAGCCCGGATAGAAGGCAGTGATTATCCGCGAACTGGAGTACTTCCTGAATTTCTGCCTCCGCGGGAAAAATGTATAAGATCCCGATCTCCGTTCTGGTAGTGATCCATACGCCCGATATGCAAATTCTGTTGCTTGAGAGAGCCGATCATCCCGGATATTGGCAATCAGTGACAGGTAGCCAGAATCAGGGCGAAACACTTTCGCAAACCGCGGTCCGGGAAGTGGCTGAAGAAACGGGGCTGGATGCAACCCGCTACCGTCTGACCGACTGCAATGTTTTGAACGAATACGAGATTTACGAGGAATGGCGCTGGCGGTACGCTCCGGAGGTGACGCACAATACCGAGCATGTTTTTGCCCTGCTTCTACCAGAACCCATTGCCGTCTCGGTGGCTGCGCGAGAACATTTGAATTTTGTCTGGCTGCCTTGGCGCGAAGCGGCGGAAAAAGTTTTTTCTTCGAGTAATGCGGAGGCGATACGGACTTTGGCCCTGGGCTGGAGCTAGGCCAGGAGAACCGATGTCAGATATTCTGGTCTTATATGGTCTTAGTATTTTCTGATAAACAGACCCATGAATGGGAGTAGCCATGCGAGCAGAAGCCATTGCATTTGAACGTTATGATACTTTGCAGGATGATGCCTGCGAGCAGCGTATCATTGAGGCCAAAGCCGCGCTAGGAAAGCGCGCGGTGATACTCGCACACCATTACCAACGGGCGGACGTTTATAAACATGCCGATCTCACCGGCGATTCCCTGAAGCTCTCGCGTCTTGCCGCCGGAACGGATGCCGATTATCTGGTTTTTTGCGGCGTGCATTTTATGGCTGAGGTAGCCGACATCCTTTCCAAGCCGGAGCAGATCGCTATCCTGCCCGACTTGGCGGCCGGCTGCTCGATGGCTGATATGGCAAATGTTTCCAAGGTGGAGCGGGCCTGGCGCGAACTGGCAGAGGTACTTGAGCCTGACGAGATAATCACGCCGGTAACTTATATTAATTCCGCTGCCGACTTGAAGGCCTTCTGTGGCGAGCATGGTGGTATCGTCTGCACTTCCAGCAATGCTGTCAAGATATTGCAATGGTCTTTTTCCCGTCGCGAAAAAGTACTTTTTTTCCCGGATCAGCATCTTGGACGCTGGAGTGGCCATAAGCTGGGAATTCCGCTGGATGAGATGCCCGTGTGGGATTTTGACGAGCCGATGGGTGGGCTCACACCGGAACAAATCAGGAAAGCCAAAATCCTGTTATGGAAAGGGCATTGTTCCGTACACCAGATGTTCCAGCCGCAGCACATACTTAAATTTCGCAACCAGCACCCTGATGGAAAGGTAATCTCACACCCGGAATGCAGTTTTGAGGTGTGCAAGAATTCTGATTATGTCGGCTCAACAGAGTACATCATCAATACTATCCGCGATGCGGAGAAAGGAACACGCTGGCTGGTAGGCACGGAGCTGAATCTGGTTGGCCGTATTGCCGAAGAGTTCAAGCCTGAAGGGAAAATAGTGCAGTTCATGTCGCCCATGGTATGCATGTGCTCCACCATGGCTCGAATTGATCCCCAGCACCTTGCGTGGACGTTGGAAAATCTGGTGGCAGGAAAAGTGGTGAATCAGATCAAAGTGCCGGTAGCTGAGGCGAAACTTGCGAAGGTTGCGCTGGAGCGGATGCTGGAGGCTTCCTGATAATGAAAAAATACCATTTTGCCATGGGGCTACCTGGGAACAGGTTTTTCGCGTCCTCCCGGGCCTGAATCTCGAACTTCCGGGCAATCTCTCTCGCGAAACCTGCCGTCCATCACATGCCTCTTAAGCTGCATATTGCCACTTATAATATTCACAAAGGATTTTCCCATTTCAAGCGGCGCATGATGGTGCATCAGCTGCGCGAAAACTTGCGGATTCTCAATGCCGATATCATCTTTCTGCAGGAGGTTGTCGGCCAGCACAAGGGGCATGCCGCACGCTTCGATAATTGGCCTCTGCGCCCGCAGCATGAGTTTCTGGCGGATTCGGTGTGGACCGATTTTGCCTATGGAAAAAATGCGGTATACGATGAAGGTCATCACGGTAACGCGATCTTGAGCCGCTACCCTATCACGCGCTGGGACAATGAAGACGTTTCCGCGCATCGTTTCGAGAGTCGCGGCTTGCTTCACTGCGAAATGAGCATCCCCGGCTGGCCGGAAAATCTGCATTGCGTATGTGTTCATCTGGGGTTGTTCAAGCGTGGACAGAAACAGCAATTGCAGGCGCTGGAACAGCGTATTGAGCAATTGGTACCGCCCAAGGCGCCGTTGGTCATAGCCGGAGATTTCAACGATTGGCGGGAAATGGCGAGTCGCGTGCTGGTGAAGCGTCTGGACCTCAGCGAAGTCTTCGAGTTGACAGGAGGAAGAGCCGCACGTAGCTACCCCTGCGCGTTACCATTATTCCGCCTCGATCGCATTTATGTGCGCGGTTTTCACGTGGAGAAGGCGCAGGTGCATCAAGGCCGTCCCTGGTCGAAGATTTCAGATCATGCAGTTTTGTCGGCAAAGATGGTTCGCAGGTGATGGTACCCGAAATGCATGGCCAGATCGAAGCCGCCGCCTTGCTGAAAGCGGGTGGAGTGGTCGCTTTTCCCACGGAAACGGTTTATGGGCTTGGGGCGGATGTCTCCAATGTTTCCGCCGTACGGCGTATCTTCGAAATTAAAAGACGGCCCGTGGATCATCCGTTGATCGTTCATTTTGCGGATCCATCCCGATTGGTCCATTGGGCGCGTGAAGTACCGGATCGGGCTTTGCGGCTGGCTGAACACTTCTGGCCAGGGCCCCTGACGTTGATATTGCCGCGCAGCCCCCATATCCTTAAAAACGTAACAGGGGGGCAGGACACAGTCGGCCTGCGGGTACCGAACCATCCTGTTGCCCTGGCATTGCTGAATGCATTGGGAGCGGACGGAGCGCTCGCAGCGCCCTCGGCAAACCGGTTTGGACGCGTCAGTCCGACAACGGCAGCCCATGTGCATGAGGAACTGGGCGACTCCGTGGACATGATTCTGGATGGCGGCTCATGCAAAATTGGTTTGGAAAGCACAATTGTCGGTTTTACCGATCATACTGCCATTGTCTTGAGACCCGGCGGTATTTCACTGGAAGCATTGGAAGACGTGCTGGGCGAAAAGGCTGTCGTAGCCGGGGGAAAGAATCACACTGTGCGCGTGCCGGGCGCCCTTGCATCCCATTATGCTCCGGTTACGCCACTGGAACTCTTGCCTACGGGTTCCTTGTGGCGGCGTGCTCTCGAATTGGAAGAGAGAGGATTACGGGTGGTTACCGTGACGTGGTCAACTCAAAATCCTGATCGTCCGGAAAAGGATAACTTGTTCCATTTCCCCATGCCTGCGGAACCTGCTGCCTACGGCAGTCTGTTGTATGCCACATTGCACCGATTCGATCACGAACACTTCGACTATTTGCTGATAGAAGCGCCTCCCGATAATGTTGCCTGGATGGCAATCGCAGACCGATTGCAACGTGCGAGCTCCGCTCCTGATTTTACAAGTGCCTCCCATTGATTACAATTTCGCGCCAGAGGATATAGATATTAGTGATGCCATATACCAATAAAGTGACAGATATAGATAACCCCGTTCGAGCTGTACTGTTCGATGTGGATGGCACCCTGGCCGATACCGAGCGTGATGGCCATCGTCTCGCTTTCAATGCCGCGTTTGAAGAATGCGGGCTTGACTGGAAATGGGATGTCGAACTATATGGAGAATTACTGGCCATCACCGGCGGCAAAGAGCGCATCCGCCATTACATGGAGAAATACGCACCGGATGAGTTGAAGCGGAGCGGGCTCGGCGACTGGATCGCCGGGTTGCATAAGATTAAAACGAAGCACTATGTCGCTTTGCTTGAGCGTGGCGGGATTCCGTTGCGTCCAGGCGTTGCACGCCTGATCCGGCATTTGCGCGAGGCAAAAATAAAAATTGCCATTGCCACAACGACAACGCCGGAAAACGTAACCTCCCTGTTAAAATCCACGTTGGGGGAAGACTCCCCCGGCTGGTTTGACGTCATCGGCGCAGGGGACATCGTTCCAGGGAAAAAGCCCGCACCGGATATTTATCACTGGGTGCTTGAGCAACTTAGGTTGCCAGCGCACCAATGCATTGCGATAGAAGACTCGGAAAATGGCGTCAGGGCATCGCTTGCTGCCGGGCTTGACACGGTGGTTACGGTCAACGAGTATACCCGCCTGCAGGATTTCGGCGGGGCGGCAATAGTGTTGTCAGATCTGGGTGACCCAGCACAGCCATTTTCCATATTCGAGGGAAATTCCGGGGCCAGCCGATGGGTAGATGCGGAATTGCTGGCCAAGCTGAAAACTCGGCTCGGGAAACGCGCGGAATAATAATATAATCAGACGATTCATCAGCTAAAACTGAAATTGGAATTGTCATATATAAGAGGTAGTATTGGCATTTTCCTCTTCCCAGCACCCAGCAGGCCCTTACAAAAAAATGCTGCATCCCCGTGTCACCAACTATTCCCGGCGAACCCTTTACTTCTTTGAAAGTGCAGGGCTGGTCGTCATCGCGCTTGCCACGATATATGCGGGTTATCAGGAAACCATGCTGATGATTACCAATGCCAGGGTTACGCTGGCGGACTTGCTGCTGATGTTTCTCTATTTGGAAATCCTGACCATGGTGGGATTATATTTCGAGTCGGGCAAGCTGCCGGTACGCTTTCCGCTTTATATTGCAATGGTGGCCATGGCGCGTTACGTGATTGTGGACATCAAGGAAATGGATAATATACGGTTGTTGGGCGTTTCTGCCTCGATAGTGCTTGTCGCGTTAGCGGTGCTGGTTATTCGTTATGGGCATGTGCGTTATCCCTACCTTGAAGACTTGGAGGAGTTGGCGGATTCTACCTCTAAAGAAACCAATCTCCGCGACTAAAGTCGTGTAAGGCCCGAAGGGGCACTCCTGTTATTCAAAGGTCGGGGTAAACTCATTTGCTATTCAATTCGTTAAAGGCAAATGGTCGCGTGAAAGAAATTTCGTTGCGTCGCATGTGCCTGATAGTAGAAAAAGAACGTTCTGGGTAACGTTATATCGCTTGATTCGGATTTGTAGAGGTATGCTGAATGGAACCTTTAGTTGGCATTGTCATGGGCAGCAGCAGCGATTGGGAGATAATGAAGCATGCGGCCAGCATATTAAAAGATTTTGAGCTGCCTTACGAAGCTGAAGTGGTTTCTGCCCATCGCACGCCGGATCGCATGTTCGAGTATGCCGAAACCGCAATCAAACGTGGGCTCAAATGCATTATCGCCGGCGCGGGCGGCGCAGCGCATCTCCCTGGGATGATCGCCGCCAAAACTATCCTGCCGGTGCTGGGTGTGCCGGTAACGTCAAGGCAGCTTCAAGGTGTTGACTCCCTTCTTTCCATTGTACAAATGCCGAGAGGCGTTCCCGTTGCCACTTTTGCCATAGGGGAGGCGGGAGCATCGAATGCGGGCCTGTTTGCGGTTGCGTTGCTGGCGATAGAAGATGTAAAGCTTGCAAGACGCCTTGCAGAGTTTCGCGAAGCTCAGGCCGCAGCGGTCGTGGCGCTGGTGCCGCCCAAATTATGAGCATTATGCCGGGCGCGATGTTGGGGCTCCTTGGTGGCGGCCAGCTCGGGCGCATGTTCACCATGGCGGCCCAAAGTATGGGCTACCGCGTCACCGTGCTTGACCCGGCCGATGAAAGCCCCTCAAGTGGCATCGCTGAGCGGCATTTGCGTGCAGATTACCTTGATAGCAATGCACTGCATGAGCTTGGGTCTACCTGCGCGGGCGTCACTACGGAATTCGAAAACGTGCCGGCCGAGTCTCTCAGAATCCTTGCCGAACATGGCGTGGTCAGCCCTACCGCAAACAGTGTCGCGATTACCCAGAATCGCATCCTGGAAAAGAAATTCCTCGCAACCAATGGTTTTGAGATTGTACCTTATGCGGTAATTCAAAATTCGCATGATTTAAATGGGGCATTATTGCAAACGCATGCGGAACCATTGTCTGGCTTGCTCCCCGGAATTCTTAAAGTGAGCCGGTTTGGTTATGACGGAAAAGGTCAGGTCCGGATAAGCAATGCCGCAGAACTTGACAGTGCATTCACCAGCATGAGCCGGGAACACTGCGTGCTGGAACAACTATTGCCGTTAGAGGGCGAGGTATCTGTCATTGTGGCGCGTGGATTCGATGGTAAAGCGGTGACTTTCCCGGTATCGGAGAATCAACATCACAACGGCATTCTCGATATCAGCATTACTCCTGCCCGGATATCGCCGGTGATGATTCAGCGCGCATGCGAAATTGCGATCAGCATCGCCGAGAAGCTCGATCATCGAGGCATATTATGCGTCGAGTTTTTTGTACTTGCTGATGAAAGGCTGGTAGTAAATGAAGTAGCGCCACGTCCTCATAATAGCGGCCATTATACCATTGACGCTTGTATAACCTCCCAGTTCGAACAACAGGCCCGAATACTTTGTGGCATGCCGCTTGGAAGCACGGCCATGCATGGCACGGCGGTGATGGTAAATTTGCTGGGTGATTTGTGGGAACGGGGAGAGCCGAGGTGGGAAGACGTATTGCGCCATCCCTATGTCAAATTGCATTTATATGGCAAGCTTGCCGCCCGTCCGGGACGAAAAATGGGTCACTATACCGTGCTTGCGGAAACTGTCGAAGCTGCGTTACAGCTTGCTCTGGAAATCAAACAGTCGCTCGCATCCTGCCTCAGTCAGGAACGGCTTAGCGCATAAAAGCGAATCATGGCTGATCACACTCCGTTATTTGAATCAAGCATCCAGAGTCTGCCCCTCCTGCATCGGGGCAAAGTGCGCGACATTTATGCGGTGGATGAAGATAAGCTACTAATTATTCAGACGGACCGGTTATCTGCATTCGATGTGATCCTTCCCACGCCCGTGCCGGGAAAAGGAAAGTTGTTGACAGCATTATCCCGCTTCTGGTTTGAAAAGCTCGATCACATCATCTCCAATCATTTGACCGGCATCTCACCTGAATCAACCGTAGCAGAGGTGGAGCGCGAGCAGGTTACTGACCGCGCATTTGTAGTAAAGCGCTTGAAGCCACTGCCGATAGAAGCCATTGTGCGCGGTTATGTCGCGGGTTCCGGGTGGAAGGATTATGAAAAAACCGGGGCAATCTGTGGCATTACACTTCCTGCCGGATTGAAGGAAGCCGCCAAACTAATGGGAGGGCCAATTTTCACACCTTCAACCAAAGCCTCGGCGGGCTCACACGATGAAAACATTTCGTTCGCGGAAGTCGAAAAATTACTGGGCCAGGACCTGGCGATGCAAGTGCGCGACAAAGCTATCGTTTTATACATGAAAGCAGCCAATTATGCGATAACGAAAGGCATTATTATCGCGGACACCAAGTTCGAGTTCGGTCAGGATGACAGGGGTACGCTTTATCTTATAGATGAGGCGTTGACGCCCGATTCATCGCGTTTCTGGCCGGCCGAGCAATACGTGCCGGGCAGAAATCCGCCCAGCTACGACAAACAGTTCGTGCGGGATTGGCTTGAAACCCAGGATTGGAACAAGAGGGCACCTGCTCCTGCATTGCCTCCCGATATTCTCGCGAAGACCACGGAAAAATATCAGGAAGCGCTACAGCGGCTGGCGATTTAAAGGAGCCCGATCAGCATCTTTGTTCCTAACAGGTAAAGCAATACCACGAAGACTTTCTTAAGCGTGGCAGCCTGCACGATATGTGTCGTTTTTGCACCTAAAGGTGCGGTTAGCGTACTTGCCAGCACCACCCATCCTAATGCGGGCAGGTAGACATATCCCAGGCTGTATTCTGGCAGGGACTGGGATTGCGCTATGCCGTTGGCGATATAACCGACAGCACCCGCTACAGCGATGGGAAAACCTACCGCGGCGGCGGTACCGATTGCATGCTGTAATCTGATATTGCACATGGAAAGGAATGGGATCGTCAATAAACCTCCACCAATTGCGACAAAGCTGGATACCGCGCCGATAATACTGCCTGCGCCGAACATTCCTACCCTGCCAGGAAGCGTTCGGCTGGACTTGGGAGTAATTTTTAGCAGCATCTGCGTGGCAGCATAATAAATAAACACGATGAAAATAATGCTCAAAAACTTGCTGGAGAGTGCGCTTACCAGCGTGGCGCCTCCTAGTGTGCCAATGATGATTCCCGGTGTAATACATTTTACGATTTGCCAGTTCACCGCCCCATGAGCGTGATGGGTACGGAGGCTGGAAACTGAAGTGAATATGATTGCCGCCATGGTGGTGCCAAGGGCAAGATGCAGGATGTGGTCGGGAGGAAAATGCTGGGCACTGAATATGGAGGTGAGCACCGGCACCATAATTAGCCCGCCACCGATGCCCAATAATCCCGCAAAGAAGCCGACAATTCCGCCTAGCAGCAGGTAAACCGGCCACCACTCCACGTCAAGTCTTGCTGAAATTGGCGTAATAGGTCTTGCATGCCAGTGTTCCCGGCAAATTGCCTGAGCCATGGGAGATATAGGAAACTGGCTGCAAGCGGATCATTATAAAATCCCCAGGATGAATTTCCACTCCGCTGGATCTACTGGCGTAATGGACAAGCGACTCCCCTTTTGCAGAATGCGCATATTGGCCAGTTCAGGGTAGCCCCGCAATTCCTTGATACCAATGAGGCGGGTTTTCTGGAGAAATCTCACATCCACGTTAAACCAGCGCGGGTTCTCCGACGTAGCCTTTGGATCAAAATATTTGCTGTGGGAATCGAACTGTGTAATATCGGGATAAGCAAGCTTGCAAACTTCGGCAGTGCCAACGATCCCTGGTTGTTCGCAGCTCGAATGATAGAAAAAAACCAGATCGCCGACGCGCATCTGATCGCGCATGAAATTGCGCGCCTGATAGTTGCGTACCCCATACCATGCAACAGTCTGTTGCGACATTGACGCAAGGTCATCAATGCTTACATCGGAAGGTTCCGATTTCATTAGCCAGTAACGCATATTTCATCCATAGTTAATGGCACCTCGTCATTCTGGGGAAGTATAACAGTCTGGCTTCAGCAAGCAAAAAAACTGTTTCTGACTTCTGGCATAGGTTTACACCAACACATAAAATTCGGCAGCATCAAATATGGACTTCAGGAATGTCAAAATTTCTTTGCTGATCATCTAAGATGAAGGCTTGTCATCCATGAGATTGTTGCGCCATGAAGAATCGAGAGAGTATAAAACATATAGATCAACAACTGCAGCGTCGCGAATTTATGAGTTATGCGCTCGCTGCAGGCATCGCGATGGTATGTCGACCGATTGGTGCGCAGGCAATCATGGGCCATACAGCCGCCCGCGCCAGCGAAGCCGATGCCACTAAACTGCGGTCACACGCTACCAGCTTATTAAGACTTTTTTTATGTGGCGATGTAATGACGGGCAGGGGCATTGACCAGATTTTGCCTCACGCCGGTAATCCTGTCCTTTATGAGAGGTATATGAGAAGCGCGACCGGCTATGTAGAGCTTGCCGAGGAAGCCAACGGACCAATTCGGAAACCCGTGGAATATTCTTACATATGGGGCGATGCCTTGGCCGAATTGGCGCGGAGAAAACCCCAACTGCGCATTATTAATCTCGAGACGGCCGTCACGCGTAGTGATGATGTAGCAGACAAGGCTGTCAATTACCGAATGCAGCCCGACAATATTCCGTGCATCAATGCGGCGAATATCGACTGCTGTACGCTGGCGAACAATCATGTTCTGGATTGGGGATATGAAGGTTTGGCCGAGACGCTTAGAGTTTTAAAAGCTGCTGATATAGAAATTGCCGGGGCGGGCATGAATCTTCAGCAGGCTCGGGCTCCTGCGCTGCTTCCCGTTCCTGGAAAGGGAAGGGTGCTCGTATTCTCATTCGGTTCGGAAACGAGCGGCATACCCCAAAGTTGGGCCGCTACGGCAGACAAGGCGGGAGTGAACTTATTGCCCGACCTTTCTTCGGAAACGGTTAGGGGCATTCGGGATAGCATAGAACAAACAAAACTCACGGGTGATGTCGCCGTTCTATCGATCCATTGGGGCGGAAACTGGGGCTATGAGGTTCCACGCGAACAACTCGAATTTGCCCACCGGCTAATTGATGAGGCAGGCGTTGATATCGTGCATGGCCATTCTTCACATCATGTGAAAGGAATGGAGGTTTATAAAGGAAAGCTTGTTCTTTATGGTTGCGGTGATTTTCTTAACGACTATGAAGGCATTACCGGCTACGAAGCCTATCGTGGCGATCTGGTCCTGATGTATTTTCCAAGCCTGGATCCGTCGACTGGCAACCTGATCAGCTTGCATATGACCCCGATGCAGATTAAACGCTTCAGGTTAAATCGCGCGTTGGATAATGATGTTTTGTGGTTGAAGAACGTCCTGAACAGGGAAGGCAAAAAATTTGGAACTTCGGTAGTACTGAGCGCCGATAATACTTTGATGCTGGGGTGGACATCGTCAAATTAACGCAAATGGCATTAGTTCCATGCAGCTGCGACGGTGAATGACCCCATTTGCTAAAGGATGTTTGAGTGGAACTGATTCTTGACGTCTATATTCTTGCAAGCATGCGTAGCGGTACACCTTATCGGTGTTTGCCCAGCGACTTGGTGAAGAGCACAAGTAAAATCTGGGGGAAGCTTTACCGCAAATATGGCGTGTATACGCTGGTTTACTTCGAAATGCACGATGAAATGACTGAAGCGATCCGCGCGAGAAACAACTCAAGAAATGGAACCCGTTGTGGAAGATTGAACTGATCGAGAAGGCCAATCCTGGCTGGAAAGATTATGGCAGGAGATTGTTTGGCACTGGATTCCCGTTTTCGAGGGTTTATTCAGCGCTTCCTGAATGAATTCAGGGTTGTCCCGCTCCGGGTAGTTTAAGGAACTCGTGCCGTGTCTTCGGTCCATAGGTGAGAAAGTGCGGCTCGGGGTGTTCCAGGTAAGCGAGCCGTTCATGGGCGATACGGTCGCGGCGGGTATATTTTTTCACTTCCTCGGCACTGATCGAATATACTTTCGCCGCGTTGAGCCCAAAAATATTGGCGCGAAGCTGTGGCGTGATTTCGGGATACCCATATTTCGCGCGAAATTCGGGCGTGATCTGGAATGCGCGGAATGCCTGGATCTGATCCTGCGGAGAGCCGTACCATATGGAGTCCGTGCCCCAGAGGACGTTGTTCTTGCCACAATACTTCAGGAGTTTTCCGAGCGCATGCGCCGCGGCCTCCGGGTCGCGCATCAGGAAGCGCCAAGTACTGCCAAGTTCGGCGTAAACATTACTGTTGGGTGCGACGCCGTTCTCGATGAGAGAGCGGATCAGGGTATCGATGCCATCATCTGCACCCCTGCCTTCGAAGGCTCGCTCAGGAACCGTGGTGACAAAGCCGGAATGATAGACCAGAAAAGCAATATCGGGGAAGCGCTTGGCGACAACACCGATATCACTGCATTGGCTATGTTCATAGGATTGTTTACCGAAGGGCAGCCCTTTATGAATGCAGATGACTCTTACGCCGAGCTTCCGGGCTCTCTCGATGAATTGAAGACCGATGTCATCCGACAGGAAATAGCCTTCACCGCTAGGACCGAACTGGGTATATGTTTTCCAGGCAGATACCCCCCAGCGTTCCTTTAATTCATCCATCGCTTCCAGGTCGCCAGGCTGGTTGGGATTTACGCGTCCGTGGAGCAGCAGGCGATGCATGCCCTCCATTCTGTCGACGATGTTGCGTACAGCGTCAGCTGTCTGGATGGTGAGTGGTTCGGCGTCCGGCTTGGAGGGGACGAAGGAGAGTACCATCATATCCGTATCGGAATCGAGGAACACGTCCTTGATAAACTCTTCGGGTCCAAGACAGCGCAGGTAACTGCGTGAGCCAGGCTCTCCTGCAAGTCCGCAGCCTGCCTTGGGCATCTGGCTTAACGGGTTGCTCCCGGTCGGGAGTTTTCGCAGCCACGCGCCATTTGGATCAACAAAATGGCCTTGTACGTCGAAGATGAACTCGTCCTTGCCGCCGCCAATCCGCACCAGCGCAAGCTTGGGATCAAGCGCGGCTTCGCTTGGCAGATCAAAAAAACCGCCGGTCCTGCCCGCTGCGGCATTCGCGGCATTGAAGGCAAGAAGCGTGGAGACGGCGCCGCAGGCTGAGATGAGAAAGTTCCTGCGTGAGACGGCCAGATGTTTCGCATTCACGTCGGCGGCCTCGTGCGCAAGATGGTTTGCCGCATGATTTATGGATGAAAGAGGCACCGGTTCGAACTCCCCGTTCGATGTCGTATCGAGTTTGATAGGGAGGCGCGTACCGTCTGGATCAATGCGGGAAGTAGATCGGCTCATGAAGTAGTCTTTTTAAACAGACAAAAAAAGCGGCATAGCCGCTTTTTTCTTCCAAACAAAGTCCCCGCAGATGCCGTCAGACCATTATCTTGAACCTTAAGGTCCAAGGTGGTCACTTGCCGGACACATCAGGCGCTTCCGTATAGGACGCGCACAACAGCATCACTGTGGCTGGTAACCAATTCTTAAAAAGTTGGTTCAAAGAATATGGGCCTAAACAAACACCGCAGGGAACAACTTTTAACCATTCGCCTTCAAGCACAATAACCGAATTGAACGCAAACTGGAAACTATTTAGACCGATTTAAGAACTCATAATCGGTTCTTCCGAAACCCGAATTAGAACAGTTTGTCCTGTTCCGGCATTACGGCATCAAGCGCCGCCTGCATGTAATCGATTCTACGCTTAAAATCTTCCATGTCAAAGCTTCCATTTTTTCTTGCGCCAAGCAATTCATGCGTGATGTTGAGTGCAGCCATGATGGCGACTCGCTCGGAGCCGACAACCTTTCCGCTATCCCTGATTTCACGCATCTTCCCGTCAAGATAAGTCACCGCTTGCAGCAACTCGTCGCGCTCTTCGTCAGGGCAGGTGACGCGGAATTCGCGTCCCATAATGGTTACATCCATGGCTGCGGCGGTTTTCATTCTTCACTTCCAGGAATCTGTACCAGGAGGGTTTCCAAACGACCGGTAGCGGCACTTATTTTTTCCGTCAGATGCTTATTTTCACTGACAGCGCTCGCTAGTTGCTGGCGCAAATGAATATTTTCTGATCGCAACTGCCGACACAATCGTACGAATTGATTTATTTTCTCTTCCAGGGACTTGAGCTCGGATTCCATAGCTCACTATAGTTCGGGAATCCTTGTTGAGTCAACTGGTAACAGGATTATTCAAATGTTATTTCAAGTATTCCTACCCGTCACATTGACCCGTTCGTAGGGGAAAAAACTTATCTGAACGTGTCAGTAGATTCCTCCTGATTCTGTTAGAATTCCCGCCACGTTTGAGGTGCTTCGGCCGCTGTACGGTCGAGTTAAACGGGAACCAGGTCGGAACCTCTGAACAACTCCTTCGCGGACTTTGTTCAGAGGTTTCTGGATGCCTGGGCTGCCCCCGCAACGGTAAGCAAGTGTGGGCGTATCAGCAATCTCTGCATAAGTATTCATCATACTTGTCCCGAGTCGCTAGTGCCACTGTGAATTCTCCAGTTCATGGGAAGGCGATACGTCATATCTTGCGAGCCCGGATACCGGCCTTGAACGCATTGGGAATTATCGCGTGGGCGGTATCCTGATCGATATTTTTCGCTCAAGTACCCCGCAACGACTCATTTATCGCAACGTCGAACGGCTTACCTATCCGACATGCCTGTTTGAAGGACGAAGCCGGCTGTTCCTGTTGTTGCCGCCTATCCGGATGGCTCATTAATCGACAGCTGCGGCAACGCGATATAGACCATCACGGATAGTTCCTGATATCAAAATGTTCATTGTGGTTGATGAAGTATTAACACTCGAAATACATGCGAGGAGTGGGGATGAAACTAGGCAGAATGCTAGCTTTAGGATGGATTCTGAATCCGCTTGGACTGGCAGTTGCAAACGATGTACCTGAAACAGCTCTACCGGAACTGACCATTTATGGCGGCAACCGTATCCCCAAAGGCGCAGAATTGACCAATCTTCGAATTAATTCCGTCAAATTGAAAGTCGAGGATAATGATTGGAAGACGGTATTGCAGGAACAGGTGCAGATCAATGAACTCGGGCCGGGCGGGCCAGTTTCACTTTTCATGCG
>Ga0134128_10006192_pt1 | contig 14499 bp, 10 predicted proteins | sample KB31754_FD_96462 | JGI IMG/M metagenome (GOLD analysis project Ga0134128, IMG submission 96462) | Terrestrial soil microbial communities with excess Nitrogen fertilizer from Kellogg Biological Station, Michigan, USA - KB3-175-4 | ecosystem: Environmental > Terrestrial > Soil > Unclassified ... | reverse complement strand
TTCCGGCTGTCGGACTACGACACGAGTGGCCTGCAGAGTGCCTGGGATGGCGGCTTCGAATACCAGCCGCAGGACGGCCTGAGGCTGCGCGCGATGTACTCGCGGTCCGTACGGGCGCCCAACATCGGCGAGCTGTACTCGCCCCGCAGCACCACCTTCTTCTTCGGTCAGGACCCCTGCGACGTTTCGGTGAATCGCGTCTCGAGCACCCGGCTCAACAACTGCCTCGCGCTGGGAATCCCGGTCGACTTCAAGGCTCCGACCGACGAGCAGACGCTCGCTGCCGTGGTCGGCGGCAACCCCGGGCTGCAGCCTGAGATCGGGAATACGTGGACCGCAGGCTTCGTCTGGCAGCCCTCGCTACTACCTGCTTTGTCCCTTGCCGCGGACTATTGGGACATCGCCATCAACCATGCCGTCAGCTCGGTGCCGCCGCAGACGATCGCGAATGATTGCGTCGATTCTGACGTCGGTGTGGCATCCAACCCAAACTGTGCCCTCGTAACACGCGATCCACTCACGCATGCCATTACCGCGATCGCGGCCACCGAGCAGAACATCGCAAGTCTCCATACAGCGGGGGTCGACATATACCTCGGATGGCGCCACGATGTGCAACTGCTTCACCTTCCGGCAGGGGATTTCGAGCTCTCGGGCGTGGCGACCTGGCTCAGGACTCTCGATCTGCTGGGCGACGCCGCCGACCCCGACACACTGGTCGTCCAGGGGGGCGTGGTGGGCAATCCGCGCTGGCGAGCCTCGACGGACCTCACCTACCGCACGGGCGGCTTCCGGATCACCTGGCGTACGCAGCTCATCGGCGATGCGCGCATCGCCTGGTTCCCCGGTATTCCTGCGAATGAGTACGACCTGCCCATGACGGGCACCAGGCTCTTCCACGACCTCGCGATGGAGTTGCGCCGCGGGCACATCACGCTGCATCTCAACGTCGATAACGTGCTGGACGAGACACCCGCGGCGCGGGGTTTCGAGATCCACAGCGGCACCGGCACGGGGGCGGCCATCTACCCCAACCTCGGACGCCTGTTTTCCGCCTCGGTTGCCTATCAGTTCTGAGCGTTCCAGCCACCTCGAGCATCGCAGTACCGGGAACAGCCTTTGCTGTTACCTCCTCAGTGTGGTCTCACTGTAGGGGAGGCATCACCATGGATGTCATTCTCGTCGTAATCCTGCTGTTGCTGCTCTTCGGCGGTGGCGGCGGCCTGTATTGGGGTTTCGGTGTCGGCTGGGGAGTCGGTCCCATCGGACTCATCATTCTGGTGATCATCGTAGCGTGGCTGCTCAATGGCTACCGCGGCCGGCGGGGTCCGCGTCTTTAGACCGCCGGGCCCGGAGCAGGCTCAGGGAGCCATCATTTCGCTGACGATTTCCCTAAAAGCCGGTGACGATGGAGCAACGATCGCCCAGTCAGGGGGGCGGCGCGCTCGCAGGAAGTCCACTGCGACGTTGTGGGCGATCGCGAACAGCCAGGTCGAGAAACCGGCCAGGTCCTGCCGATAGCGCTCCCGTGCCCGCCACGCGCGCCCGAAGGTATGGGCCGTCAGGTCCTCCGCATCGGCATCAGTGCCTACGCGAAAGCGAAAGTAGTTGTAGATGCGCGGCAACTGGTCCGCCTACAGCGCATCCCAGCTGCCAGGCAGAGCTCACACCAGCCGCGCCCCCTGGAGCGGGCAACCACTGCTACTTCGGCAACAGGTGCATGAAGGGCTTTGCCTCCTGCAGGGCACGCGCGTAGGAGGGGCGTGCCATCAGACGGTCGAGATACGCCAAGGCGTTGGGGTGTGTCTCGCGGAACGGACCGAAGAAGCGGTTGCCGTAGAAAAGGGCCGGCGCAGCCGCGCAGTCCGCCATCGTGAACTCATCGCCCATGGCCCAGGTCCTGCCGGCCATCTCGGCATCGACTGACTCGAGAGCGGTCACGAACGTCGCCTTCGCTTCCTCGACCCCATAAGCATCCCGGTCTGCCTCCGGCCGCCTGAGGTCGAAGGGGAGCTTCTGCATGGGGGTGTGCAGATAGTTGTCGAAGAACCGGTCGCGCAGGCGCACCTGCCAGGCGAGGTCGGGGTCATCGGGTATCAGCTTCACTTTGCCGGGGAAGTGGGTCTGCAGGTACTCGATGATGATGGTCGACTCGGGAATCACCCGGCCGCGCTGCGTATCGCGCAGGATCGGAAAGCGCCTGAGAGGGGAGAGTTGCTCCCACTCGCGCGCGACCGCCGGCTCGTCCAGCCGCTTCGCCGCGAACGGAATGTCGTTCTCGTAGAGCGCGATCAGCACCTTGTGGGTGTATGAAGACAGCGGGTGCAGGAAGAGCTCGAGAGACATTGCGCGCTCCATTGGTCAAGTGGCGCGTTGAGTCTCAGGTGCCCCGCCGCTGAAGTCAAGCGCCAGCTCCTCGCGGCTGCGCGTGCGCGACTGTGGCGCCGATGGGGCGTAAATGTGGCGGATTGTGGCGGTCGGATGTCAACATTCTGGATTCCAACTCCATTTCGCGGCCGGCGGTGCTCTCGCGCGCGAAGCCGTAGAAATTCAAAACAAACATGTGTTGTAATCAGATCGCCGTGCCGATGCTCGTCACGAGCGATGCGCCGGTCCGGAGCTGAAATTGGCTGTTGGTTGGACGCGGAGCCTGAACATGAAAATCCGTCTCGCTCATGTTGTGCGCTCGCTCGCGATCGGCGTGGCTGTCGCCGCGTTGCTGCTTCCGCTGGGATCCCGAGCGTCGGGAACGGCCGGGCCGCCGGCTTCGCGGCCGGCAGCCCAGCGGTCTGCCGAATTACAGCCTGCAGTGTCACAGCCTGCAGCGTCAAAGCCTGCGGTGGGGAAGGCCGTGCGGGTGGAGTCGTTCTCGCCACAGGGTTATGTACGGCGTGTACGGCAAGTCGTGGTCCGCTTCAGCGGCCCGATGGTTGCGCTCGGTGATCCACGGCTGGCCGACCCTTTCATCGTGAGCTGTCCGGTACACGGGAAGGGCCGATGGGCCGACACCGAATACTGGGTGTTCGATTTCGATACGGATCTCGATGCCGGCATCCGCTGCCGCTTCACGCTCGAGCGAGCCCTCAAGTCTTCGAATGGAGCGCCGGTTGCGGGACGCAGGAGCTTTGGATTCGAGACCGGTGGCCCGGCGATCAGCGAGTCGCTGCCGCGGGACGGCTGGGAAGAGATCGACGAGGCGCAGGTCTTTCTTCTGCGTCTCGATGCGCAGGCGAGCCTGCCGTCGGTCGCGGCGCATGCTTATTGCGCGATCGACGGCCTCTCCGAGCGTATCCCCGTGCGCGTGCTCATGGGTGCCGAGCGGCAACGGATCCTCAGCGAGCGGCGCGCGCTCGGCTATGACTACTTCCGGCTTCTGTGGAAGAACGGCGCGACCTCGAATATTCGTGCGCGCAACCGCGCCATGGAGCACCGGGAGGAGTTGATCACAGTCTTGCAATGCCGGCGTCGGTTGCCGCCGGGCACGCGAGTGCTGCTGCACTGGGGTGCCGGAATCACCTCGCGCTCCGGTCTTGCCACTCAGGACGATCAGCAGCTTGCCTTCCGCGTGCGCCTCGCGTTCATCGCGCAGGCCGAATGCACTCGCACCAATCCGCGCGCCGGCTGCGTGCCGATGCGTCCAATCACAGTCAGCTTCACCGCGCCTGTTCCCCGCACTCTGGCATTGGCCATTCGTATTCGGACTGCAGACGGCAAGGTGCTGGCCCCGACCGCACCGGCGAATGCCCGGCTGCCCACGTTGGAAGAGGTGAGCTTCCCCGCGCCATTTCCGGAGTCGACGACGGTCAGGATCACCCTTCCGGGCGGCTTCGCCGACGATGCGGGGCGGAAGCTCGAGAACGGTGCGCGCTTTCCGCTCGCGCTGCGGATCGATGCTTATCCGCCGCTCGCGAAGTTTTCCGGGACGTTTGGAATTCTCGAGGCACGTGAGGGCGGCGTTCTGCCCGTGACCTTGCGCAACGTCGAGCCCAACCTCGATACACGGGAGATTCAGCTGCCAGGCAAGATTCTGCACGTCGATGCCGACGCCAGTACCATCGTCGACTGGTTGAGACGGGTCGAAGAAGCTGACCGACCCACCGGCGAGTGGGTGGAGACAAGTGAGCAGGATAATCCGCAAGGACTGAGACCCAAGCTCGCGGAGCAGGAGTTTACCGAGGCCGAGGCTGGGACGACCCGGCCGAGGAGGGTCTGGCGCGATCCCAGCGGCAGCAGCTCCGTGTTCGGCCCCGGGGATTCGACGGCTTCGCTGACGATCAGCAAGCCGGCCGGAAAGCGCCCGGAGGAGGTGATCGGCATTCCGCTCGGGCAGCCGGGCTTCTACGTCGTGGAGCTCGCCAGTCGGGACCTCGGCGCCGCGACGCTCGGGGCCGGGCAAACGCGCTATGTGGCGACTGCCGCACTCGTCACCGAACTTGCCGTGCACTTTCTCTGGGGACGTGAGAGCTCGCTCGTGTGGGTCACGCGCCTCAGTACCGGGCGGCCGGTCGCCGGCGCGGCCGTTGGGATCAGCGATTACTGCACCGGCGAGACGCGCTGGCAGGGTCGAACGGATGTTGAGGGGACCGCGAGGATATCCGCGTCGCTGGGCGAGCCTTCCGGGTTCGGCGGGTGCCCATGGAATCATCCACTGCTCGTGCTCGCCAAGTCGGGACAGGACTTCAGTTTCACCGAATCGACCTGGAGCCGGGGGATCGGGCCGTATGAGTTTGGCTTGCCGGCGGGCAGCGCCTACTCGGCTGACATCTACCACACGGTGCTCGACCGGCCGCTGTTTCGCGCCGGCGAGACCGTCTCGATGAAACACTTCCTCCGCCGCCATGTCTCGAGTGGACTCACCGTTCAGCCCGGCGCAGCAGGATCGCACCGCATCACCATTCAGCACCTCGGGAGCGACCAGCGGTACACCTGGACCCTGGTGTTCGACGGCAGCGGGGTTGCGACGTCCCAGTGGCGGATCCCTGCAGAGGCGAAACTCGGCGACTACATCGTGCAGATCGACGATCACGAAAGCGCGGCGTTCAAAGTGGAGCAGTTCCGGCTGCCTTCGATGCGCGGCAGCGTTGGAGCTGCGCTGCAGCCGCTCGTCGCCCCGCGCGAGGTCCCACTCAACTTTCACGTGGCCTATCTCTCCGGTGGCGGAGCCGCCGGGCTGCCGGTCAAAGTGCGTACCGTCCTCGAGCCGCAGCCCGTGCAGTTCGCGGGGTACTCTGACTATGTATTCGGCGGCAAGCCGGTCGAGGAGGGAATCACGACCCTCGGGCAGGGGCCTGCGGATTTCGACTTCGATCCGGACCAGACGGAAGAGCGCACGTCCAGGGCCGAGACCACGCCGCTGACGCTCGACGATTCCGGCGCGGCGCGCCTCGTGCTCTCGCATCTGCCCGCCGTTCACGAGCCATCGCGCCTGACGGCGGAGCTCGAATATTCCGATGCCGACGGCGAGGTGATGACCGCGGCGGGCTCCGTGAATCTGCTTCCCGCTTCGATCAGCATCGGTATCCGCCCGGAGAGTTGGATCGGCAGCTTGGGCCAGCTGCGATTTCGCGTGGTGGCGCTCGGGCTCGACGGCAAGCCGCGGCCGGGAGTGCCCCTCGCCGTCTCCCTCTATCAGTCGAGCGCCTACTCCTATCGCAAGCGGCTGATCGGTGGCTTCTACGCGTATGAGACGACCCGCCAAACCAGGAGGCTCGCAGCCACCTGCCAGGGCGCCACCAATGCGCAGGGGCTGCTTCTCTGCGAGGTCTCTCCGGGTGCATCGGGCGAGATCATGGTGCGCGCACAGGCGCGCGACCCACAAGGGAACTCCGCCGGGGCGACTACATCGATGTGGGTTTTCGACGGTGATGGCTGGTGGTTCGGTGGTACGAGCGGTGACCGGATGGATGTGCTGCCGGAGAGAAAAGAGTATGAGGCTGGAGACACCGCACGCTTTCAGATCCGCATGCCCTTCCGCAAGGCTACAGCGCTGGTGACGGTCGAGCGGGAAGGAGTGATGAGAAGCTTCGTCACCGAGCTGCAGGGCAAGGATCCGATCATCCTCGTGCCGATCGAGGCTGCCGATGCGCCCAACGTGTTCGTCTCGGTGTTGGCGGTGCGTGGTCGTCTGAGGCACGCTGAGAAGGGCCTCGTGAAGTCGCAGGCCGAGGAGGTCACGGCGCTGGTGGATCTGAGCAAGCCCGCCTATCGCCTCGGTATCGCGCAGATCAGGGTCGGATGGCGGCCGCACCGGCTCGATGTGCAGGTGCAGCCGGCACTCAGCGTCTACAAGGTTCGCGACAAGGTCGGTGTGCGCATTCACGTGAGCCCGGCCGACGGCCACGCATTGCCACCGGGCGGTGAGGTCGCCGTGGCGGCGGTCGATGAGGCGCTGCTCGATCTCTCATCAAACGAGACCTGGAAACTCCTGCAGGCAATGATGGGCCGGCGGGGGCTCGAGGTATGGACCTCCACGGCGCAGATGCAGGTGGTGGGAAAACGCCATTACGGCCGCAAGGCAGTCCTTGCCGGCGGGGGTGGTGGCCGCTCTTCAGGTCCGGTGCGTCAACTCTTCGACAGCCTGCTTTTCTGGGAGCCGCGCGTCGCGCTGGATGCGCAGGGCAACGCCAGCGTCACGGTTCCACTCAATGATTCCCTGTCGGCCTTCCGCATCGTCGCGATAGCGGACGATGGCCCGCAACTCTACGGGATGGGTGCTGCGACCCTTCACACGACTCAGGATCTGATCCTCACTTCCGGGCTGCCGCCGATCGTTCGGGAGGGAGATCGCTACTCCGCGACCGTCACGGTGCGCAATACCACCGATCATCCGATGAGAGCCAGGGTCGAGGCCGCCGGCGCTGCTCTCATTGCAGGGCATCGGTCACAGACGATCGAGCTCACAGCAGGTCAGGCGCGCGACCTGGTCTGGCCCGCAACGGCTCCCGTCGGCGCGCACAGCGTCGATTGGGACCTCACCATTCGGGATGAGCGCGGTCCGGCAGCCGATCATCTCAAGATCAGCGAGACGGTAATCCCTGCATATCCCGTGCGTACCTATCAGGCGACCATAGCCCAGCTCACTGGCCCGCTGACGATCCCCGTAGAGCGGCCGCAGGATGCGGTTCAGGGCCGTGGCGGCCTGCAGGTGACGCTGCAACCGCGGCTTGCAGGCAGCCTCGCAGGCGTACGCGAGTACATGACGCTCTATCCCTACATATGTCTCGAGCAGCAGGTCTCGCGGGCTGTTGCGCTCCAGTCGCGCGGCGACTGGAATCGGGTCATGGCGATATTGCCCCTATACATGGATGGGGACGGCCTCCTCAGGTATTTCCCCATGGATGATCTCGCTGGCGATGACGGATTGACGGCCTATGTGCTGTCAATCGCCGATGAGGCAGGATGGCCCATCGGCGCTGATCATCGCGACCGACTGCTGCATGCGCTGGCGGCTTTCGTCGAGGGTCGTATCGTGCGCGATTCGGCGTTGCAGACAGCGGACCTCTCGATCCGCAAGCTGCAGGCGATCAACGCGCTCGCCCGCTACGGGGCGGCAGAGCCGCACATGCTCGACAGCATCACGCTCGAGCCCAATCTCATGCCGACTTCGGCGCTCCTCGACTGGATCGGCATCCTCGAGCGCATGCCCGAAGTTCCCCGCGCCGACGGCAAGCTGTCGCAGGCATACGGGCTGTTGCGGGCACGACTCAACTTTCAGGGCACGACCATGGGTTTCTCGACGCAGCGCACCGATGCCCTCTGGTGGCTCATGATCTCCGCGGATTCCAATGCAAACCGGATGATACTCGCTGCGCTCGATCGTCCGGACTGGCATGACGATATGCCGCGCCTCGTGCGCGGTGCGCTGGGTCGGCAGTTGCACGGTCACTGGAACACGACTGTTGCCAACGCGTGGGGTGTCCTCGCCATGAAGAAGTTTTCGGCGAAGCTCGAATCTGCTCAGGTGGCGGGTGCGACGCTGGTGCACTACGGTTCCGAGCGACGCGATGTGAGCTGGCCGCGCGCCGATGCAATGATTACCGAATTGCCTTGGCAGGAGGGCAGAGGGCTGCTCGACATCCGGCACCGAGGGAGCGGGGCACCCTGGGCGATGGTGCGCGCCATGGCAGCGATCCCGTTGCATCGGGCTCTTTCGAGTGGGTTCAGGATCGTGCGGACGATCACGCCCATCGAGCAGAACCGACCTGGAGTCTGGACGCGAGGCGATGTTGCGCGGGTGCATCTCGAGCTCGAGTCGCAGTCGGACATGACTTGGGTCGTGGTCGATGACCCGATCCCGGCGGGAGCCACCATTCTGGGTAGTGGGCTCGGCGGGCAGTCGCGCCTCCTGACACGCGGCGAGCGGCGGGGCGGTTGGGCGTGGCTCGCCTACGAGGAGCGGCGGTTCGACGGCTTTCGGGCTTACTACGAGCTCGTTCCCAAAGGCCATTGGACGGTCGAGTACACGGTGCGTTTCGATAATCCCGGCAATTTCCTGATGCCGGCGACCCGAGTCGAGGCGATGTATGCGCCGGAGATGTTTGGTGAGCTGCCGAACGCGCAGGTGACAGTCGAGCCAGGACCTGCCGTCAGATGAGCTCCGGCGTACATTGCATTCGAGGAGGCATGATCGTCGCTCGGGTGGCTGCCGCGGGTGCGTGGGTGGCCGGCCCAGCAGCCGTTGGGGTGATCGCCTTCACGCTGCTTTGGCCAGCGCGGGTACCGAGCTTTGAAGCAGTTCGTGCGTCGTACGTCCCCTCCGATGCCTGGCTGCTGGATCGCCACGGTGTGGTGATCGCCTCCCGGCGCATCCGTTACGACATTCGCCGAGTCGCTTGGGTATCACTGGCCGATGTGTCGCCGGCGCTCGTGACCTCGATCGTCCAGGGTGAGGACCGCAACTTCTGGCATCATCACGGCATCGAGTGGCGAAGTGCGGCCGGGGCCGCACGCGATGAGCTCGTCCACCATCGTCGGCGGGGGGCGAGCACCATCACCATGCAGCTCGCGACGCTGTTGAGAGGGCGCAGAGGCGGGAGCGGACTGGAGGAATGGATCGAGAAGCTCGAGCAGGTGCGCACAGCCCTTGCACTCGAGCGGTCGTGGACGAAGCCACAGATTCTCGAGGCTTATCTGAACCTCCTCGGCTACAGGGGTGAGCTCCAGGGGATCGGTGCAGCGGCGGCGCAGCTCATCGGCAAGACGCCCGCGGGCCTTTCGGCGCCCGAAAGCGCAGTCCTGGCGGCATTGCTGCCGGATCCCGGTGCCGCGCCGCAGAGAGTGATTGCACGTGCCTGCGCCCGCGGCCGAGGACTCCGCCCTGCTGTCGACTGTGGGGCCGTGCGTGCCGCTGCGCAGGAGATTCTCGCGTCCAAGCAGGTAATGGTCGGTCAGTCTCTGGCTCCCCAACTCGCCAACGCGCTTTTGACCCGCCCCGGGGAGCGGTTGCCCAGCAGCCTCGATGCCGGAATTCAACGGCTGACCCGCGACATCGTGCGAAGTCGTCTCGCTGCTCTCTCGGATCGCAACGTCCGCGATGGCGCTGCGCTGGAGGTCGACAATGCCTCAGGGGAGGTTCTCGCCTATGTCAGCTCAGCCGCTCCGGACTCCCGCGCTGCCGAAGTGGATGGCGTGCGGGCAGCCCGGCAGGCGGGCTCCACGCTCAAGCCATTTCTGTATGAAATGGCACTGGAACGGCGATATCTCACGGCCGCATCGCTGCTCGCCGACTCGCCGATCAGTCTCGACACCGCGAGCGGCGTGTATATCCCGCAGGACTACGACCACGATTTCAAGGGACTGGTGACCGTCCGGACGGCATTGGCCAGCTCGCTCAACGTCCCTGCGGTGCGCACATTGGTATTGACGGGTGTCGAGGCTTTCCGCGATCGGCTGAGCGCACTTGGCTTCAGCGGAATCACGCGAGACGGCAACTACTACGGCTATTCCCTGGCACTGGGGTCGGCGGAGGTAACACTCTGGCAGCAGGCGCAGGCCTATCGGGTGCTTGCGCGGGGCGGGGAATGGTCGCCGCTGTCACTGGTGCCGAGCCCGCCACCGGCCGCCTCGCTTCGGCTCCTTGCGCCCGACGCCACGTTCGTAGTGAATGACATCCTCAGCGATCCGGCGGCGCGCACCGTCACGTTCGGCCTGGACAGCCATCTCGATACCAACTTCTGGACAGCGGTGAAGACCGGTACCAGTGAGGACATGCGAGACAACTGGTGCATCGGCTTCTCGCGAGAGCTCACCGTGGCGGTGTGGGTCGGAAACTACGAGGGGGATTCCATGCGCGACGTCAGCGGTGTCTCCGGTGCTGCGCCGATCTGGCACGACATCATGGCTGCCCTGCATCGGGGAAACATCTCGGTGGAGCCGCCGCCGCCGGCCGGCGTGACTGCGCAGCTCACGCGTTTTCTGCCCCCTGTCGAGCCTCCGCGCCGCGAGTGGTACTTGAGCGGGACGAGGATGGCGGGTGCGCAGGTAGCGGTCGTGCCATCGGCCATACGGCCGAGCATACAGAGCCCTGCCAACGGGATGATTATTGCCATGGATCCGGACATTCCGGCCGGGCATCAGAGGGTGCTCATCGCGGTGCGCGGTGCGCGTCGCGGAATGAAGGTCAGGTTGAACGACCGGATGCTCGGGTCTGCGGTGGGCGAGCGTCTATGGCTGCCGCGACCCGGGTCCTACTATCTGACGCTCGAGGATTCTCAGGGGCGGCCGCTGGATAGGGTACTCTTCAAGGTCCGGGGCCGGCCCCGCGGATGAGTCGCAATCGATGAGAATCGGCTTGATTTCGGATACTCATGGGCTGCTTCGCCCCGAAGCGGTGCAGGCCCTGGCCGGCGTCGGGCAGATCATCCATGCAGGTGATATCGGCGGCCCCGAGATCATCGAGGGCTTGCGACGGCTCGCACCCGTGCACGCTGTCCGTGGGAACAACGATCGCGGAGGGTGGGCGGACCCGATCCCGCCACGGCTGGGCCTGGAAGTGGGTGGCGTGCGGATATGCGTTCTACATGACGTCAATGAGCTGGACGCGGACGCGAACGCACAGACGGCAGAATTTGGCGTCGTGATCGCAGGGCATTCGCACAAGCCGGGTGTCGTCGAGCGGGACGGGGTGCTGTTCGTGAATCCCGGCAGCGCGGGACCGCGGAGATTCACGTTGCCCGTGACCGTGGGGTACCTCATCGTTGCGGGTGGCACAGCGCGGGCGGAAATCCGCGAGCTGTTGTAATCGAATGATAGGTGTACGGGTATGGATTTGCGCATTGAGCGAGCGACACACGATGACCGTGACGCCATGGCGAAAATGCTCGACGCCTGTGGCCTCTCATCCTTCGGGATACTCGCTCCGGGCACTCTGTACTGGGTATGCCGTGCGGAAAGTGGGCTGGTGGGGATCTGTGGCATGGAAGTCGGCGATCGGTGCGCGCTCCTGCGCAGTGTCTGCGTGCTCGAGAGTCAACGCGGAAAGAGCATTGCCGAGCGACTCGTGGGCTACGCCTTGCTCGAGGCGACTCGCCTCGATCTCGAGGACGTATACCTCTTCAGCAAGGACACTGGCGGATACTTCGAGCGTCTGGGTTGGCGTGAGGTGCCGGTAGCGGAAGTTGCTGCCCGCCTGCCGCGGGCGCCGCAGGTTCGTCGCTACGAGGAGATCGGGTGGTACCCCGATGAGCGTGCGTTCGTGCGCAAAGGGGCAGCAAAATGATCAGAGCGGAGGCTCAAGTGTCACCGCAACTCTACGCGCGCGCGATAGGTGTTCTTTACCTGACCGTGATCGTCCTGGGTTTCTTCGCTTATGGATACGTGCCCGGGAAGCTGGTATCGGCCAACGTAGCCGTCACGGCCAACAATATCCTCGCCCATGCGTTTTTATGGCGTGCAGGCGTGGTCGCCGGCCTCATCGTGGTGGTTTGTGCCGTTCCGCAGCTGCTGCTCGAGTATCTGCTGCTGCGTCCGGTGCAGCGCAATCTCGCGCTGCTCGGACTGCTGTTCAACGTGATCTCTCTGGTCATCGAGAGTCTCTCAGGCCTCGGCCACCTTGCCGCGCTCGCCATCGTGGCGGGGCAGGACTCGCTCAAGGGCGTGGCGGTACAGCAGCTGCAGGCGTGGGCCTCGCTCGCCATCGACGTTCACGATGCGGACCTGAACGTCAGTTTCCTGTTTTTTGGCTGTGTGTGCCTGCTCTATGGCGTCCTGATCTTCCGCTCGAGGTTTTTGCCGCGGTTCCTCGGCGTGCTCATGGTGCTTGCCGGCCTCTGCTATGCCGGTAACAGCATACTGGTGTTCCTCGATCTGCATGTCGTCCCGATGTCAGGCGTTCCTCTGTTGCTGGTGCCCGCCGGGCTCTCCGAGCTGATCCTGTGCCTTTGGCTGCTGATCGTGGGGGTCGATGTGCCGAAGTGGCACCTCTGGTCCGCTCAGCGGGTCGGGCAGCCGGTGTAGATCATAAAGCCGCCACGCGGCGTCCGACTTCAGCCAGCACCGCATCGCGCGCGGTGCTCGGCGCACTGGAGCCCGTGTAGTACGCTGCGACGAGTACGGGCGCCCGCCGGGGTGGCCAGAGGATGGCGACGTCGTTGGTGGTACCGTTGCTTCCCGTGCCCATCTTGTTGCCGCTCCTCCACCCGGCGGGCAACCCTGCGGGAATGCGCGGAAACCTCGTCTTGCAATTGGCCAGCCACGCCGTGAGTCGCGAGCGGGCGGCCTCCGACAGGACGTCGCGCAAAGTGAGGCGCTGCAGATCCGCGAGCATGGCGCCTGGCGTGGTGGTGTCGCGTGGATCACCGGGAATGCAGGTATTGGCCAGAGGCTCCATTCGGTCGATACGAGTGCTCTGATCGCCGATTGAGCGCGCGAAGCGAGTTGCGCCCTGGGGCCCGCCCACTCCCTGAGCAGGAGGTTGGCCGCGGTGTTGTCGCTATATTCGATGGCGGCGGCGCAGAGCTCCTCCACCGTGAGACTACCCTCCTGTACATGGGCACGGGTCACGGGAGCGGTTTCGAGAAGGTCGGATGGGCCATAGGCGATAGGCCGATCGAGCTTTTCCTGTCCGTGCTCGACGCGCGCGAGGACCGCTGCGACTGCGATGAGCTTGAATGTGCTGCACATCGGAAAGCGCTCATCGGCGCGATAGGAAAGCATCCTGCCGCTGCCTACATCGAGAGCGGCCACACCCAGACGCCCGCCGTGATGCTGTTCGAGGGCTCGAAACGGGGATTGGCTGGGTGCAGCAGCGTAGGCTGCGACGGGTAGCGCGAGCATTGCGGAAAGGGCGTTGCGGCGGGTCCAGATTGCCCGATTGACAGACATCTCAGTGCCCCTGAGAGGTCTTCTGCAACTCCGCGGCCCGTGCTCTGATCATCTGCTGCAGCTCCGGAATATGCTGCTAGTATAGATCCATGCAACCGGAACGTGCGAGCCGCACGGCTCTTTCGGCCGCAGCACACAGGGCTGCTCACCAACTGGTGGAGCATGGCGTCATCTTCCCCGATCCGCTGGCGCTGTTGATTCTGGGAGAGGACGGCGAGCTGCTCGCACGGGAGTCGGCCGAGCGGCCGGACAGCCGGCGGATGCGTTTCCTGATCGCTGCGCGGGCGCGCTTCGCCGAGGAGGCTCTGGCTAAAGCAATCGAGCGCGGAGTGCGTCAGCTCGTCGTTCTCGGAGCGGGCCTCGATACGTACGCGTACCGCACTTCATCGAGCCGGCGCCTGCGCGTCTTCGAAGTCGATCATCCGGCAACTCAGGCATGGAAGGGACTGCGACTGCGGGAGGCGGGCATTCCGATTCCCGCGCAGGTGACATTCGTGGGAGTCGATTTCGAGCGAAACGAGCTGTCACAGCGGCTTGTCGCGGCCGGATTCGATACCGAGAAGCCGGCCTTCTTCACGTGGCTCGGCGTGGTGCCTTACCTGGCCCGCGAAGCCGTCTGGTCCACGCTCGCATTCATTGCGGCGTTACCGGGCGGAGCCCACGTGGTATTTGACTATGGGGATCCTCCCGAGACGCTTGCGCCGCAGGAGCGCGCAGCTTACGAGCAGGACGCGCAGCGAGTCGCGGAGTTGGGGGAGCCCTGGGTGAGCTTCTTCGAGCCCGAGGAGCTCCATGCGCGTCTCAACGCGCTCGGGTTTCGGGAGATCGAAGATCTTTCGGCGACGGAGCTCGTCGGGCGCTATCTGCCGGTTGCTCGAGCGGGCTCTCGGCGCCGGGGTGCGCATGTGCTGCGCGCCACCAACACCTGACCGTGGAGGGCACGGCTAATACCTGCACCGTGCCCATCCACTCGCGCGTCATCAGATTACCTTCAGGACATGAGAGGCGACGGGCTGCGCGGCGGCCAGCACCAAGGGGGCGGTGGCGAGGGTCGCGCCTACGAGCGTGATGGTCAGGGACATGACGGCGGCGGCGGCTTTCTGGAAGGGATTCATGATGACTTCTCCTCTGTTGCGGTTACCTGCGAAGCACAGCGTCGTTGCTGGCAAGGTCCTCACC
>Ga0134128_10006191_pt1 | contig 14500 bp, 11 predicted proteins | sample KB31754_FD_96462 | JGI IMG/M metagenome (GOLD analysis project Ga0134128, IMG submission 96462) | Terrestrial soil microbial communities with excess Nitrogen fertilizer from Kellogg Biological Station, Michigan, USA - KB3-175-4 | ecosystem: Environmental > Terrestrial > Soil > Unclassified ... | reverse complement strand
TCGATCTGAGCGAGCTGCGCGGCGTGCTCCACCTCGGCATCGCCGGCGTCCCAGCGGCCGTAGCGGATGTTGTAGCGGATCGTGTCGTTGAACAACACGGTGTCCTGCGGCACCATGCCGATCGCGGCTCTCAGCGAAGCCTGCGTCACCTCGCGGATGTCCTGGCCGTCGATCGTGATGCTCCCGCTCGAGACGTCGTAGAGGCGGAACAACAGCCGCGAGATCGTCGACTTGCCGGCGCCGGAGGGGCCCACGATCGCGACCGTCCTGCCGGCCGGCACCTCGAAACTGAGGCCCTTGAGGATCGGCCGGTCCGCCTCATAGGCAAAGCGGACGTCGTCGAAACGCAGGCTGCCCGACGTCACGACCAGCGGTTTTGCCCCTAGCCTGTCCTTGATCTCCGAATCGCGCGCGAGCACCTCGAACATCTTCTCGATGTCGATGATCGCCTGCTTGATCTCGCGATAAACCATGCCCATGAAATTGAGCGGCTGGTAGAGCTGGATCATCATGGCGTTGATCAGGACGAAATCGCCCACCGTGTTGTGCCCGCCGCGGATGCCGATCGCGCACATCAGCATGGTCGCTGTCAGTCCCAGCGTGAAGATCACGGCCTGCCCGGTGTTGAGCACCGCGAGCGAGGTGTAGGTCTTCACACTCGCCTGCTCGTAGCGCTCCATCGAGTGGTCATAGCGCACCGCCTCGCGTGCCTCAGCGCCGAAATATTTCACGGTCTCGTAGTTCAACAGCGAATCGATCGCCTTGGTGTTCGCCTCGGTATCGGAATCGTTCATCTTGCGGCGAATGCCGATGCGCCATTCGGTGGCGTAATAGGTGAACGACATGAACACCACGACCATGGCCAGCGTCGCCAGCACGTAGCGCCAGTCGAACTGCCAGAACAGGACGCCCATCAGGAGCGTGACCTCGACGATGGTCGGGATCAGTTGCAGGATCACCATGCGCACGATGGTCTCGATGCCGTTGCGGCCGCGCTCCAGCACCCGCGTCAGGCCGCCGGTCTTGCGCTCCAGGTGGAAGCGCAGGGACAATTCGTGCATGTGGACGAAGGTGATGGAGGCGAGCTTGCGCACGGCGTGCATGGCCACGCGCGCGAAGATGCCGTCGCGCCATTGCGTCAGCACCGCCATGACGACGCGCATGCCGCCATAGCTTGCGGTCATGATCAGGGGCGAGGCGATCAGCCACAACGCCCAGTTCGGAGCCGCGATCGGCGCGCTGCCCTTCCCGCTCAGCGCATCCGTCGCCCATTTGAAGGTGAAGGGAACGGCAAGCGTCGTGAGCTTGGCGATCAGCAGCAGCACCACCGACCACATCACGCGCATCTTCAGGTCGGCGCGATCGTTCGGCCAGATGTACGGCCACAGATGAATCAGCGTCCCGATCAGGGTCGCCTGCTCGGCGGACGATCGCTCAGCTGGCGGCGTTGCACCGGCGTGCGGAGACCAATGAGGGTGAGCCATCAAAGAGAGCCTGGACGACCTGCGCCGCGCGCCGTTTTTTCATCTGTGTTGCCCGTCATATAAAGGCTCCGGTTTTCGGATGCACCCCTCGGCCGCAGCAAATCTTTCGCGAATCGCGGATATTTGCCCGGACCATCCAGCCGATTCCGGGAAACATAACCGGCTTGACGCCGTTTGCGCTGCAGTGCCACATGACCTGTATGAACCAAATCAAGACCGTCTGCACCTACTGCGGCTCCGGGGCCGGCAACAACCCCAGCTTTCTCGAAGCCGCCGCGTCCTTCGGAAGGCTGCTGGCCGAGAACGGCATCCGCCTCGTCTATGGCGGCGGCTCGACGGGCATGATGGGCGCCATCGCGAACGGCGTGCTTGATCATGGCGGCAGCGTCACCGGCATCATTCCGGAATTTCTGAACACGCGGGAGCGGATGCTGACGCGCGTGCAGGAGTTGATCGTCACCCCCGACATGCACGAGCGCAAGCGGCTGATGTTCGAACGCTCGGATGCGTTCGTCGCTTTGCCTGGCGGCGTCGGCACGCTGGAAGAGCTGGTCGAGCAATTGACCTGGCAGCAACTCGGCCGACACTCCAAGCCGGTGCTGCTTGCCAATATCGACGGCTTCTGGGAGCCGCTGCTTGTGCTGCTCACGCATATGCGCGCGACGCAGTTCATCCGGGCAGGGCTGCCCGTCGACGTGCTGAAGGCCGAACGCGTCGAGGATATCCTGCCGCGGTTGCGCGCCGCTGTAACGCTGGTTCCCGAAGAAGCCATGCAACTGGCGCCGGAAGTCGCCCGGCGGCTCTAACCGCCTAAAATTGCGCCGCCATTCGCGCGGCAAGCCCGGCATCATCTTGGTTTGTCAAATCTTTTAGAGCGAAGGCGGGGCGGATCCCGCAATCTATCGTGACGGCGAAAGAATCGGTCGCGGCCGGATAATCCCGTCACTGTGACCTCACCATCTCTATCTTTTGCAAAGCGTCGGCTATAAGTTGTTGGAAGGTCATTCAACCGTCACACAAGTTTCAATGTCAGAAACGGCAGCAATACGACGCAGCGGCGAGACTGCGCGTAACGCTGCAGGCCTCAAGCGCAAGACCAACCTTGCGGACAGGAATGCAACGCAGCATTGCCTCGATTCCGTTTCGGCGCACGAGGCTTCCGCATCTCGCCCGCACGACACGGCTACAGCCGAAGTCGTCGCATCTCAAGCGACACCATCCGCGAGCGAACAGCTCGCGCCGAAGGCCGCTTCGGCTGAAGATGACGCGCTACGGGGCAGCGAACTCGAACTCAAATTGCTCGTCGATCCCGAGCTTCTTGCGGATTTCAACGATGCGCCTGCGATCGCGACCAATGCGCGCAACAAGGGCTCGCGAAAGCACTTCAAGGCTGCCTATTACGATACGCCCGAGCGGACGCTGTGGCGCAACCGCCTGAGCTTTCGGGTTCGCCAGAGCGGCGCGCGCTTCGTGCAGACGATAAAGGCCGAGGCTGGAGACGACCCGCTGCGGCGCGGCGAATGGGAGGCCAGCGTGCCATCGATCGCGCCCGATCTTGCGCTCGCGATGCCGTTCATCCCGGCCAAGCTCCGTTCCGATCTCGAAACGCAGACGCTGGAGACGGTTTTTGTCACCGACGTACGCCGCCACCGGCGCGTCATCGAGCTGCCGTCCGGTGCCGTTGAAGTCGCCTTCGATCGCGGGACGCTGAAAGCCGGCGATCGGTCAGTGCCGGTGAGCGAGATCGAGCTTGAGCTCAAGCAGGGCAGCGCGTCTGCTCTATGGGAGCTTGCGCTGCGGCTGGCGGACCATGGGCCGCTGCAGCCCTCGATCCGCAGCAAATCCGCGCGGGGATTTGACCTTGCAGCCGATCTGCCGCCCGCCGCGAGAAAGGCGCGAAAGCTTCGCCTCGAGCCGACGATCGCCCTCGACGACGCCTTTGTGGTGATCCTCCGCTCTTGCCTTCGGCATCTTCTTGAATCGATGCCGGCCGCCGAGGATGGCCGCGATCCCGAGGGCGTTCATCAACTGCGCGTCGCGCTGCGCCGCCTGCGATCGGCGTTCGATCTGATGAGATCGGTGGACTCCTCGAGCGAGCTCGAAGCGCTGCGATCGGAAGCGCGCTGGTTCACGCAAAGCCTTTCGGCTGCGCGTGATTGGGACATTTTCAGGAAAGGCACCTTGCCCACCGTCGCCAAAGCCTGTCCCTCCGTCGCGGGCTTCGATGCCCTGGCACAGCTCGCCGAAGAACGCCGATCCGCCGCCTACGACTCCGTCCGGCAGGTGATGGCCGACCGCCGCTGCGCGCGCTTCGTCATCGAGCTTGGTGGCTGGATCGAGGCGCGCGGCTGGCGCGGCGACGTGCCGCCCGAGCATCTAGGGCAATTGGCCGAGCCCGCCATCGAATTCGCCGGACGCCTGCTCACCGAGCGGCACACCAAGGCGCTGAAGCGCGGCCGCCACTTCAAGTCGCTCGGCACCGAGGAGCGGCATCGCTTGAGGCTTGCGTTGAAGAAACTGCGCTATGCCGTTGATTTCCTGCTGCCGATGTACGGACGGCGCAAACCCATCCGGCGGTTCTTTGCCAAGCTCGCGGACTTGCAGGAGGAGCTTGGTGCCTACAACGACATCGCGACCACGAGCGCGCTGCTCGCCGGTCTTGGAGCCGATACTTTCGACAGCGGCACCGCCGCGGCCGCGATCGCCGGCTGGCAAGCGCATGCCTTGGTCGGCGCCGAGACGCGGCTGCGCGAGGCGTGGTCCGATTTCGCCAAGACGAAAGCCCCGTGGTCGGACGAAGCCACCGCCTAGCTATCCACTCGCTCTACTTGTTCTTCCCCCTCTCCCCGCTCTTCCGCGGGGAGAGGGTGGGGTGAGGGGCTGCTTCCACGAAAGCGGTGAGAGATGAATTCGCGGAGAGCCCCCTCACCCGGATTGCTTCGCAATCCGACCTCTCCCCGCAAGCGGGGCGAGGTGAAGTGCGAGCAGGTTGCGCGATCCGCAGTAACACGCCCGAGCTAGCTTTGCGGGAAGGTCACCGCCTCGATGCGGTTGCCGTCGGGATCGAGCACGAACGCCGCGTAATATTTGACGCGGTCATGCGGCCGCAGGCCGGGCGGGCCATCCGAGATGCCGCCGTTATCGAGCGCGGCCGCGTGAAACGCATCGATCTCCGCCGTCGTCCTCGCGCGCAGGCAGATATGCGTGCCGCTCTCGTGCGGCACGTTGCGCATATCCTTGCGCAGATTGATCCAGAACTCCGGATAGGTTTTGCCGAACCCGACCGTTCCCGGCCGCGTCACCAGGCGTGAAAGGCCAAGCGCTGCGAGCGCCGCTTCATAGAAACGTGCGGCGCGATCGAGATCCGCGACGCCGACAGAGACGTGATCGATCATTGATCCCCCTTTATCCGTCATTGCGAGCAGCCAACGGGTCCGCGCGAAGCGCGGCCCGATGACAGGCTCCGCGACGAAGCAATCCATACACTCTCCGCGGTGACATTGTGGATTGCTTCGCTTCGCTCGCAATGACGCCGTTATTGCTTCACGCCGGCGCGCCGGACTTCACGAGCTTGTAGATCACCGAATCCATCAACGCCTGGAACGAGGCGTCGATGATATTCGGCGACACGCCGACCGTGGTCCAGTGCTCGCCCGCCTCGTCCTCGCTCTCGATCAGGACGCGCGTCACAGCGCCCGTGCCGCCATTGAGGATACGCACGCGATAATCGGTGAGCTTCAGCCCTTCGATGTATTTCTGGTATTTTCCGAGATCCTTGCGCAGCGCGACGTCGAGCGCATTCACCGGGCCGTTGCCTTCGGCAGCCGAGATCAGGTGCTCGCCGGCAACATCGACCTTCACCACCGCGAGCGCCACCGTGACGAGCTGGGCATTGGCGTTGTAGCGCTGCTCGACGTTGACGTCGAACTGCTCGACCCGGAAATACTCCGGCACCTTTCCGAGTGTGCGACGCGCCAGGAGCTCGAACGATGCATTGGCGGACTCATAGGCAAAGCCCTGCGCCTCGCGCTCCTTCAGCTCCTCGACCAGCCGCGACAGCTTCGGATCGTTCTTGTCATAGGCAATGCCGGCGCGATCGAGCTCGGCGATGACGTTGGAGCGGCCGGCCTGGTCGGACACCAGCACCTTGCGATGATTGCCCACCGATTGCGGCGCCACGTGCTCGTAGGTCTGCGGGTCCTTCAGCACCGCAGAGGCATGGATGCCGGTCTTGGTGACGAAGGCGCTCTCGCCGACGTACGGCGCGTGGCGGTTCGGCGCGCGATTGAGCATGTCATCCAGCGTGCGCGATACCTTCACCAGATTTGCAAGCTTCGCGTCCGACACGCCGATCTCGAAGCGATCGGCAAATTCACGCTTCAGTTTCAGGGTCGGGATCAACGAGCAGAGATTGGCGTTGCCGCAACGCTCGCCCAAACCGTTCAGCGTGCCCTGAATCTGCCGCGCGCCGGCGCGAACAGCCGCAAGTGAATTGGCGACCGCCTGCTCGGTGTCATTGTGGGCATGGATGCCGACATGGCTGCCGGGAATATGCCTGGTCACCTCGGCGACGATGCTCTCGACCTCATGGGCCATGGTGCCGCCATTGGTGTCGCACAACACCACCCAGCGCGCGCCGGACTGATAGGCCGCCATGGCACAGGCCAGCGCGAACTCCGCATTCTCCTTGTAGCCGTCGAAGAAATGCTCGCAATCGAGCATCACCTCGCGGCCGGCCTTCCTGGCTGCGGCCACGCTGTCGCGGATGGACGCGAGGTTCTCCTCGTTGGTGGTCTCGAGCGCAACGCGCACCTGGTAGGCCGAGGATTTCGCGACAAAGCAGATCGCGTCCGCTTTGGCTTCGAGCAGACCGGCCACGCCGGGATCGTTGGAGACGGAGCGGCCGGCGCGCCGCGTCATGCCGAAGGCGGTGAAGCGCGCATGATGGAGTTTCGGCTTCTCGGCAAAGAACTCCGTGTCCAGCGGATTGGCGCCGGGATAGCCGCCCTCGACATAGTCGATGCCGAGATCATCGAGCATGCCGGCGATGACCTTCTTGTCGGCCAGCGTGAAGTCGACGCCGTTGGTCTGCGCACCGTCGCGCAGCGTCGTGTCGAAGAGATAGAGGCGCTCGCGGCTCATGCCTGTCCCCCGCCCTCAAGTGTCTTCTGCATCGTGGTATTGGCGAGCCATTCGCCGTTGACGGTGATGCTGTTGCGTTGCTTCGCCACATAGCCGCGCTTCCTGAAGAAATTTTGCGCATTGTCGCTGGCATCGACTGTGAGGCTCTTCGCGCCGCGGCCGCCGGCGAGCTTCTCCAGCGCCTCGCACAGGGCCGAGGCCACGCCCTGGCCTGCCGCGCTCGGATGCACATAGAGCATGTCGATGTGATCCTTGCCCTCCAGCGAGGCAAAGCCGACCGGCACATTCCTCAAGGTCGCGATCAGCGTCAATTCGCCGGCGAGCTTCTTGCCGAACGCTTCCTCGTCGTCGGCGACCGCGGCCCAGGCTTCCTGCTGATCAGCGCTATAGTCGTCGCCGGTCAACTCCCCGATCGCGGCAGCGAAGATCGCCGCGAGCACCGGCGTGTCCGCGGAAAGGAACGGCCGCAGCGCGGGTGTGGCCGAGCCGCTCATCGCGCCACCTCCCAGGTGGTACCTTCCTTGGAATCCCTGATCGCGACGCCCATCGCAACAAGTTCGTCGCGGATGCGATCGGACTCCTTGAAGTCCTTGCGCGCGCGGGCGGCGGTGCGGTCGGCGATCAGGGCATTGACGCGATCGGCATCGACGCCGCTTGCCTTTTGCTTGCGTCCCTCCCATTGCGCCGCGCTCTCGCACAGGAATCCGAGAAAGCGTAGCGAGGCCGCAAGGCCGGCCGAATCGCTGTTGCGCAGGCCATGCAAGGCGGCGAGCATCTGCGCGGTGTTGAGATCATCGGCAAGAGCTTCCACCACGGAAGCTGCGGGCTCACGGCCCCGAATCTCCGCAGCGGCACGATACCAGTCGTCGAGTGTTTTGGCGCTCTCCTCGAGGCCCTTCAGCGTCCAGTCGATCGGCGAGCGATAATGCGTCTTCAGCATGGTGAGACGCAGCACCTCACCCGGCCAATCGGCGAGGAGCTCATGGATGGTGAAGAAGTTGCCGAGGCTCTTCGACATCTTCTCGCCTTCGACCTCGAGGAAGCCGTTGTGCATCCAGAAATTGGCCATCGCGCGCGTGCCGTGTGCACAGCGCGATTGCGCGATCTCGTTTTCATGATGGGGAAAGATCAGGTCGATGCCGCCGCCATGGATGTCGAAGACGTCGCCGAGATAGGCCGCGCTCATGGCCGAGCACTCGACGTGCCAGCCAGGACGTCCCCTGCCCCATGGGCTTTCCCAACCGGGCTCGTTTTCGGACGACAGCTTCCACAGCACGAAGTCGAGCGGATTCTTCTTGTGCGCGTCAACGGCAACGCGCGCGCCGGGCCGCTGCTCGTCAAGCTTGCGAGCGGACAACGCACCATAGTCCGCCATCGACTGGGTATCGAACAGCACTTCGCCGCCTGCCTCATAGGCATGGCCTCTGGCGATGAGCGCTTTGATCAACGTCACCATGTCCGCCTTGCCGTCTGCGCGCGGCAGCACGAAGTCGGTGGCGCGCGGCTCGAAGGTCGGCGGCAAGCATCCCAGGGCGGCGACGTCGGCGTGGAACTGCGAGGCGGTCTTCTCCGTGACCTTGCGGATGGCCTCGTTCAGCGGCAGGCCGGGAAAATCCCGCGCGGCGCGATCGTTGATCTTGTCGTCGACGTCCGTGATGTTGCGGACATAGGTGACGCGCTCCGCGCCATAGCGATGCCGCAGCAAGCGAAACAGCACGTCGAACACGATCACCGGGCGTGCGTTGCCGATATGGGCGAAGTCGTAGACCGTCGGCCCGCAGACATACATGCGCACGTTGTTCGGATCGAGCGGGACAAAAGGCCGCTTTTCCCGCGTCATCGTATCGTAGAGGCGCAATTCCATGGATCACCCATTGCCGCTGGCCGGGCGTCCAGTGCTCTCAATGTTTTGAGAAAAGACGGCCTCAGCCAGCAAATCGCTAGCTCGTAATCTCGCAAATGCTGCAAATGGCGAGGAAACCGTTCATGGCCGGCACCATGCGGCAAGCCGCCCCCGCGCGTCAAGATCGCTTCCCCACGAAAAAGCCGCTTTCGACCTCAACTAAGGCCTCCGCCATGGTTAATCATTATTAACCAATTGGGATTATTCGATGCAGGCTGTCCTCTCATCCCCTGGTGATTCATGCGATTGCTCCCCGCGCTTTTGGCCGGTGCATTCCTCGCCTGTGCAGCGCCAGCTTCCGCCGAGACCCGCGTCTTCATCATCGGCAACCATGCCGACGGCTATGGCATCGACCAGTGCCTGGCCAAGGGCGACAAGTGCGGCGCCCATGCCGCCAGCGCCTACTGCCATTCACGGGATTTTGCACAAGCCTCCTCCTATCGCCGCGTTGATCCGGAAGAAATCACCGGTTCCGTGCCGAAAGACGGCGCCCACTGCCGCCACGGCACCTGTGACGGATACGTCGCGATCACCTGCCAGCGATAACGGCAAGGCTCCTGCCACACCTGCGCCGCGGAAACGACGTGACGCTGCCCCCAGAAGCGGCTATGGGAGGCCGCGGCCGCGAGAGCATGCGCGGTCTTCCCTGTTGGCCGGATATGCCTAAGACATTGAACGCTTTTTCCTCTAGACGAATCCTGGCCTGTACCGCGCTGCTTGGAACTATTGTGCTGGGCTCAGGCGCGATCGCGCAGACGTATCCGCCCGCGCAGCAGCAGCCGCTGCCCGGCCCTCCGCCGCAAGGCGCGCCGCCGATGCAAGGCGCACCGCCCGCGGTCAATCCGGTCTGCCCGCGGCTTGAGGGCCAGCTTGCGACGATCGACCGCGGCGGCAGCACCGATCCCGCGACAGATGACCAGATCCGCCGCTATCAGGACGCCCAGGGCCAGCAGCAGGCCGAGCTCGATCGCGTCACCATGCAGGCCAAGCGCATGGGCTGCGACTCGACCGGCTTCTTCTCGCTGTTCACGGGGCAGTCGGCGCGGTGCGGCCCGGTCAACACGCGCATTCAGCAGATGCGGGCGAACCTCGACCAGATCACCAGCAATCTCGAGCGCTTGCGCTCGGGCGGTAACGGCTTCGGCGGCCCGGATCGCGACAGCCAGCGCCGCTCGGTCCTGATCGCGCTCGCGCAGAACAATTGCGGTCCGCAATACGCAAACGCGGCCGCCGCCGCCGCGCCCGGCCCGGGCGGATTCTTCAGCAATCTGTTCGGCCGCAACAATAACAACAGCAACAGCTATCCCGACGCACCGGAGACGCCCGGCATCGACCAGTCCGCCACCTATCGCACCGTCTGCGTGCGCACGTGCGACGGCGGCTACTTCCCGATCTCGTTTGCTACATCGCCGGCACGCTTTGCCGATGATGAGCGAACCTGCAAGGCGCAGTGCCCGGCAACGGAAGCTGAGCTCTATGCCTATCGCAATCCCGGCGAGGACATCAGCCAGGCGGTCTCGACCAACGGCCAGCCCTACACGGCGCTGCCGAACGCGTTCAAATACCGCACCGAGTTCAATCCCTCCTGCGCCTGCAAGGCGCCGGGGCAGACCTGGTCGGAAGCGCTGAAATCGATCGACGATAAAGCCGAAGCCGCGCAGCAGGGCGACATCATCGTTACCGAAGAGAGCGCGAAGAAGATGCAGCAGCGCGCCCAGCAGCTTGCGAAGTCCAAGAAGGGCGCTGCGGCGCCCGCGCAGGCCAAACCGTCCGCCACCGACGCGTCCGCGCCGGGCGGCAGCACGACTTCAACCGACAACAAGTCGATCCGCACGGTGGGCCCGAAATTCCTGCAGGACAATCAGGGACCATCGATCCCGCGCTGATGCGGAACGAAATCCCCATACATCTAGCCCTCCCCCTCATGCTACCAAAGCGCTGAGCCATCAAAGAGCGTAGAATCGCGGCGTTGCGCAGTCTCGGCTATTGGCGCGTCGCGCTGGCTCTGGCATCATAGGAAGATCGCGAACAACAGTGCTCATCTTCATCGGCCGTGGCGTGCCATTACGGTATTCGCTATCGCCGCCAAGATCGGCCGGTTCTTGCCGGTTCTTCGATTGACCCAGTCGAATTGAGTGCACTGTCACCGTAATATCGTAATAAAGCGACCAAATCAGGCCGCTCATCCTCGCATTGAGATTGTCGTAGCGCTCTGCCCTTCAACTCATTGGTGGGGCGATGAAGGCGACGCCAAAGTGTCTGAAATGCCGCTCATTCGCCGTGACGACCGTCAAGCCATTGACAGCAGCGGTCGCAGCGATCGCCGCGTCCTCAAAGCCGGGAGCGCTTCCTGCCGCTATCGCGCGGTCGAGCATGCGACCGGTTTCCAGCGCCGCACCCGACGCGAGGGGAAGCGTTTTGGACTGGTAAAGCTCCAGAATTGCACTCAGCCAATGCGACAGTTCGGCCGCTCGCTTCGCGGCACCGTCGCGTTCAAGTCGGGAAATGCCGGCTTGGATTTCAGCCAAGGTGATGACGGAGAGAAAAAGTCGGTCATCGTGCCCGCGGACCCACGCGCGGAAGGCGGCAGCGCGACCCGACGCGCCGGCTGCTCGGGACACCGCTTGGGGCGCCAGGATCGAAAGGGCATTTGTGTCGAGTAGGTAGCCCGGCACTACTTGAATCCGCTCTTGCGGATGACGCGCGCTGGCCGCCTCCTTGGCAGGTCTTCCGGATCGAGTGGCGGAACAGCCAACAACAGGTCTGCAAAGGAGGGAACTCTTGTCTTCAGCTTGGTCCACTCGCCGTGAGAGACGACCACGGCGGCCGGTCGGCCGTGTTTGGTGATCGTTGTCGGCTCGCCGTTCTCTGCGGCTTCGACCACGGCCGACAAGGTCGCCTTAGCTTCGCGAAGCTGAATTTCCTTCATGAGGCACGCCTTCAGACTACAAGATCTATTGTAGTCACAATTCGACCGAAGTCAAATGCAGCCCCAGGGACGGTGCGCAGAAGTAGCGCCAAATCGTGCGGCGCCGCTCAATATGATTCAGCGCAAGGGGCTTGAGGCCGTCCTGTAACCGGCTCAGCCGCTTCCCTGGCGCAAAGCCGTGGCTCCCTTGTTCGATGCCGCGGAGCGCCGCTTGCGGAGGGAGGCGAACGAGCCCGCGGACGGGCCTATGCAATCCGGCGCTAACCCTCGAACGCGTCCCCCGAGGCACGCGCCCCGCGCGAGAGCAGCGACTCGTCCGGCACGGGCAAGGGTTTGCCGCCATCGCGAAAACGGTTGGTGATGGGATAGCGGCGGTCGCGCCCGAAATTGCGGCTCGTCACCTTCACACCAGGTGCCGCCTGCCGGCGCTTGTATTCGGCGACGTTGAGCAGGCGATCGACGCGGGCGACCACCTCGCGATCGAAACCGGCGGCCACGATCGAGGCCAGCGGCTCCTCGCGCTCGACCAGCCGCTCCAGAATCGCGTCGAGCACGTCATAGGGCGGCAACGAATCCTGGTCGGTCTGGTTCTCACGCAATTCCGCCGTCGGCGGCCGGGTGATGATATTCGGCGGAATCACCTCGCCCGAGGGCCCGAGCGCGCCGTCCGGCTTCCAGGAATTGCGCAAGGACGACAGCCGAAACACTTCGGTCTTGTAGATGTCCTTGATCGGATTGAAGCCGCCGTTCATGTCGCCATAGAGCGTGGCGTAGCCGACCGACATCTCCGACTTGTTGCCGGTCGTCACCACCATCGCGCCGGTCTTGTTGGAGAGCGCCATCAACAGCGTGCCGCGGGTGCGCGCCTGCAGGTTTTCCTCGGTGATGTCGCGCTGGAGCCCTGCGAATGGAGCCGACAGGATCTTCTCAAACCCGTTCACGGCGTCCGCGATCGGCAGGACCTCGTAGCGGATGTCGAGATTCTTCGCGAGCTTCGCAGCATCATCGAGCGAAACCTGCGCGGTATAGCGGAACGGCAGCATGACGCCGCGCACCTTCTCCTTGCCGAGCGCATCGACCGCGATCGCCGCGCATAGCGCCGAGTCGATGCCGCCGGAGATGCCGAGCAGCACGCCGGGAAAACCGTTCTTGCGCACGTAATCGCGGAGGCCCAGCACGCAGGCCGCGTAGTCGGACTTGTCGGCATCGAGCTCCGGCGCGGCCGGCCCATTGCAGCGCCAGCCGTCATTGCCTTTGGTCCAGCGCAAGGTGGTGACGTTCTCGACGAAAGAGGGCAAGTGCGCGGCGACCGACAGATCGCCGTTCAATGCGAAGGAAGCGCCATCATAGACCACCTCGTCCTGGCCGCCGACCTGGTTCAGGTAGATCAAGGGCAGTCCACTCTCCGTGACGCGGGCGACCGCGATCGAAAGACGAATATCGATCTTGTCGCGGGCATAGGGCGAGCCGTTCGGCACGATGATGATTTCCGCGCCCGTCTCGGCCTGGCACTCGACGACGTTTTCGTAGTCCTCCGATTCCTCGACCCAGACGTCCTCGCAAATGGGGACCCCGACCCGGACGCCGCGAATTGCGACCGGACCTGCGGCGGGCCCACGCGCGAACAGGCGCTTCTCGTCGAAAACACCGTAGTTCGGCAAATTGGCCTTGTAGCGCAGCGCCGCGATGCGCCCGCCGTCAAGCAGGGCGCAGGCGTTATAGAGCTTGCCGTCGTCGACCCAGGGCGTACCGATCAGCATCGCCGGACCGCCGTCTGCGGTTTCCCGCGCCAAGGCTTCGATCGCGGAGCGGCAGGCCGCCTGGAATGCCGGCTTGAGCACCAGGTCCTCCGGCTGATAGCCGGCGATGAACAGTTCCGATAGCACCACAAGATCGGCGCCATCGGCTTTGGCGCGCTCGCGCGCGGCGCGCGCCTTGGCAGCGTTCCCCTCGATGTCGCCCACAGTCGGATTGAGCTGGGCAAGCGTAATGAGGAATTCGTTGGCACGTTCGGTCATGAGGTGATGTTGCACCGCGGCGAGCCCAACTTCAATCGGCAGCTTCAGATCAGGCCTATGCGCTCGGCGATGGCAAACAGCCAGAACGCGCCCGCCATCAACAGCGTCACCCCGACTGCGGCCGACCCCATGTCCTTGACCCGTCCGATCTGCGGATCGCGGTCCATGGTCAGCCGGTCGGCGAGCTTCTCGATCGCGGTATTGAGCAGCTCGACCACCACAACGAGGGCCACCGCACAGATCAGCTCGACCCGGCGCATGATCGTCGCGCCGATCAGCCAGGCGGCGGGCAGCGCAAGCACCAACGCGGCCAGCTCTTCGCGGATGGCCTGCTCCGAGCGGACGGCAAAGATCAGGCCGTTGCGCGAATTGACCGTAGCCCGCCAGAGTCGCTTCAACTCAGAAACCCGCCGCCGCCGGCACCGGCTTTACCTTGCCGCCGCGCTCCTGCTTGAACAATTCGGCAATCAGGAACGCCATGTCGATCGACTGCTCGGCGTTCAGGCGCGGATCGCAGACGGTGTGATAGCGGTCGTTGAGATCCTCGTCCGTGATCGCGCGCGCGCCGCCGATGCATTCGGTGACGTCCTTGCCGGTCATCTCCAGATGAACGCCGCCGGGATGCGTTCCCTCCGCGCTGTGGATCGCAAAGAAGCTCTTCACCTCCGACAGGATGCGGTCGAAAGGCCGCGTCTTGTAGCCCGTGGTCGAGGTGATGGTGTTGCCGTGCATGGGATCACACGACCACACCACGACGCGGCCCTCGCGCTTCACCGCGCGGATCAGGCCCGGCAGGTGGTCGGCGACCTTGTCGGAGCCGAAGCGGTTGATCAGCGTCAGCCGGCCCGGCTCGTTGTCGGGATTGAGCACGTCGATCAGCTTGAGCAGCTCGTCCGGCTTCAGCGACGGGCCGCATTTCAGACCGACCGGGTTCTTGATGCCGCGGAAATATTCGACATGACCGTTCTCGAGCTGGCGGGTGCGGTCGCCGATCCAGATCATGTGGCCCGAGGTCGCGTACCAG
>Ga0134128_10006189_pt1 | contig 14502 bp, 9 predicted proteins | sample KB31754_FD_96462 | JGI IMG/M metagenome (GOLD analysis project Ga0134128, IMG submission 96462) | Terrestrial soil microbial communities with excess Nitrogen fertilizer from Kellogg Biological Station, Michigan, USA - KB3-175-4 | ecosystem: Environmental > Terrestrial > Soil > Unclassified ... | reverse complement strand
GCCAATCAATCGGACTTCAGGTACGCGGATGCGCTCGTTGACGCGGGTCTCAGTGCTGATGGGGCCTCCCTTGTTGGGCTTCTGTCTGTCCTACGGTGACGACCGGTTGCCTGGGTCGGTCGGAACCAGCGGCGGAGACACCACACCACTAGCAAAAAAGCCCTGCACAAGCAGGGCCCAATGCCGACCGATCGCGGCCGAGGACTACTCGGGCCGCCCGCGCTACACGCGGAACAGGCATACACGTTGCCTGTGACCGGACCGCCAAACCTTCCGAAGATCCGCACAGAGATCTCGTCGGCTCGCGGTGGGAGTGGGACTCCACTTAACTGTTCCTGGCATTCGCCGGGATGGTCGCAGGCGCTAGTTTAGCAGCCTTGAGGTGCCCTTTAGCACTTCGGCCGGATGCCGGCGCCGCAGTGGCCATCAACCGGGCCCGAAAAACGCGGGCAAACTCGTGTCCGCCACTTCGAGCGCTTCCGCAAGCTTTTCACGGATTGAGGGAATATCCTCGCGGTCTGTGACACTCGCTTCTCCTCGTTCAGGTCCTCGTTCGGGGCTGCGCTTGGGGCCTCGTAGCCGGTCGAACTCGCGGTATCGCTGGGTGCCGGCGGCGGCCGGATGGACCGTGGGTGTCATCGCCAGCGTCTCGTTGCTGGGCAGTGTGTCCCCGCTGATCCGTTATGTGATCAGGGTCCCGCGCGAGTTCATCAACGACTATCTGTTCAACTTCCCTGACACCAGCATCGCGTGGTCGTTCGTGTTGGCGTTGTTGGCCGCGGCCCTGACCGCGCGTAAGCGGATCGCCTGGCTCCTGTTGCTGGCCAACATGATTCTCGCCGCCGCCCTGAATGCCGCCGATATCGCCGCCGGTGACAACACCGCCGCCGAGATCTTCGGCGAGAACCTCGGGTTCGCCCTGCACATCATCGCGATCGTCCTGCTGGTGCTGGCCTATCGCGAGTTCTGGGCTAAGGTCCGCAGAGGTGCGCTGGTCAAGGCGGCCGGGGTGCTGGTGGCCGGGGATGTGGTGGGGATCCTGGTGTCCTGGGGCCTGGTCGAGTTGTTCCCCGGAACGCTGGCCCGTCAGGACCGCCTGCCCTACGTGGCCAACCGGGTGGTCGGATTCGCGCTCGCGGATCCGGACCTGTTCAGCGGACGGCCACACGTGTTCCTCAACGCGATCTTCGGTCTGTTCGGCGCGCTCGCGCTGATCATGGCGACCATCGTGCTCTTTCAATCTCAGCGCGCGGAGAACGCGCTCACCGGCGAGGACGAATCGGCCATCCGCGGGCTGCTCGAGTTGTACGGCAAGAACGACTCCCTGGGCTACTTCGCCACCCGCCGCGACAAGTCCGTGGTTTTCGCCCAGAGCGGGCGCGCCGCCATCACCTACCGGGTCGAAGTCGGCGTCTGCCTGGCCAGCGGCGACCCGATCGGCGACTCCAGGGCATGGTCCCAGGCCGCCGACGCCTGGCTGGGCCTGTGCCAGACCTACGGCTGGGCTCCCGGTGTCATGGGCGCCAGCACCCAGGGTGCGCGGGCATATCGCGAAGCCGGCCTGAACGCGCTGGAGCTCGGCGACGAGGCCATCCTGCGGACCGCCGACTTCAAGCTGTCCGGTCCCGACATGCGCGGAGTCCGCCAGGCCGTGACCCGGGCCCGGCGGGCGGGGCTGACCATGCGGATCCGAAGGCACCGCGACATCGACCCCGGCGAAATGGCCGACACCATCACCCGCGCCGACGCGTGGCGCGATACTCAGACCGAACGCGGCTTTTCCATGGCGCTGGGCCGGCTCGGCGATCCCGCCGACGGGGACTGCCTGCTGGTCGAAGCGCTGGACCGAGACGGCGCCGTCGTCGCGATGCTGTCGCTGGTTCCGTGGGGGACCACCGGCGTGTCCCTGGACTTGATGCGCCGTTCGCCAAACTCCCCCAACGGCACCATCGAGCTGATGGTCAGCGATCTCGCCCTCAACGCGGAAGCCCTTGGTATCACCCGTATTTCACTGAACTTCGCGATGTTCAGGTCGGCATTCGAGCAGGGTGCCCAACTCGGCGCCGGTCCCGTCGCCCGGCTGTGGCGCGGGTTTCTGTTGTTCTTCTCGCGGTGGTGGCAGCTGGAGACGCTGTATCGCTCCAACATGAAATACCAACCCGACTGGGTGCCGCGCTATGCCTGCTATGAGGATGCCCGCCTGATCCCGCGGGTGGGCGTCGCCTCGGCCCTCGCCGAGGGCTTCCTGGCCTTGCCGTTCGGCCGGCGCAAGCCACACACCGGTCATCACCCGGCCGTCCCGGCCCGGCTGGCCGAGTCCGGCCTGCTGCATCACGACGGGAGCGCACCGGACGTCATTGGACTGCAGAGACGCCAGGAGTCGGCTGACGAAGAAGAGGCGAGAGCTCGGCTGCCCGAACAGGTCCGAGTGCGTCTGGCCAAGCTGAAGGTATTGCGGCACAAGGGTATCGACGCGTATCCGGTGGGCCGTCCGCCCAGCCACACCGTCGCCGCGGCGCTCGACGCGGACGACCGGGAAACGATCACGGTCTCCGGCCGGATACTGCGGATACGCGACTACGGCGGAGTGCTGTTCGCCCAGCTGCGTGACTGGTCCGGAGAAATACAAGTGCTGCTGGACAATTCGCAGTTGCAGCACCACCGAACGGCCGACTTCACGGCGGCTATCGACCTCGGCGATCTGGTCGAGGTCTCCGGCCACATGGGCTTTTCCAAGAAGGGAACCCGCTCGCTGATCGTCGATGACTGGCGGATGATCGGTAAATGCTTGCGGCCGTTGCCGAACAAGTGGAAGGGGCTGACCGACCCGGAGGCCCGGGTGCGGACCCGCTACGTCGACCTGGCGGTCAATCCCGAGTCGCGTGAGGTGATCAAGGCGCGCAGCGAGGTGTTGCGCTCGGTCCGGCAGACGCTGTTCGCCAAGGGATTCATCGAAGTCGAGACCCCGATCCTGCAGCAGATCCACGGCGGCGCCACCGCCCGGCCGTTCGTCACCCACATCAACACCTACGACATGGACCTGTTCCTGCGCATCGCGCCGGAGCTCTACCTCAAGCGGTTGTGCGTCGGCGGCGTCGAGCGGGTCTTCGAGTTGGGCCGCGCGTTCCGCAACGAGGGCGTCGACTTCAGCCACAACCCGGAGTTCACCTTGCTGGAGGCCTACCAGGCACACGCCGATTACACGGTGTGGATCGACGGGTGTCGTGAGCTGATCCAGAACGCCGCCCAGGCCGCTCACGGCGAGCAGACGGTGATGCGGCAACGCGACGGCGCCCAGGGCACCGGTGGCCGCCTGGAACCTGTCGACATCTCCGGCGCCTGGGCGGTCAAGACCGTGTACGACGCCGTATCCGAAGCGCTCGGCGAGCACATCGACCCCGCCACACCATTGCCCGTCCTGCGCAAGCTGTCCGACGCGGCGCACATTCCGTATCGGGCGCACTGGGATGCCGGCGCGGTGGTGCTGGAGCTGTATGAGCACCTGGTCGAGGAGCGGACCGAGGCACCGACGTTCTATATCGACTTTCCGACCTCGGTGTCGCCGCTGACCCGGCCGCACCGCAGCCAACCGGGAGTCGCCGAGCGATGGGACCTGGTGGCGTGGGGTGTCGAGCTGGCCACCGCCTACAGCGAGCTCACCGATCCGGTGGAACAGCGCCGTCGCCTGCAGGAACAGTCGCTGTTGGCCGCCGGCGGGGATCCCGAGGCGATGGAGCTCGACGAGGACTTCCTGCAAGCGATGGAATACGCGATGCCCCCCACCGGCGGGCTCGGGATGGGTGTCGATCGCCTCGTCATGCTCATAACGGGCCGCAGCATCCGCGAGACGCTGCCGTTTCCGCTGGCCAAACCGCATTAATCGAGGCTCGGAACATTCAGTCCACCGTCAGCGAACATTCGGTAAACAGGTTCCGGGCCGGTTAACAATAGATCACAATGACTTACGTGACAGCCTCGACGAACGGCGCCCGCGCGCAGTTCCTGGCGCTCAGTCACACCTCGCTGATGCATGGCTGGGTGCCGACGACGATCCAGGTGCTGGCCGCCGTCGTGCTAACGCTGGCGGCCGGCTGGCGGTCGCGTCGCTGGCGGACGGTGCGGATGCCTGCGGCCGCGCTGATCGGCGGAGCCGCCGCCTACCTGACGCACTGGTACATCGTCGACCACGGGCTCTCCGAGGAGCCGGCGCCCGCGGCGCTGTGGCTCTGGATCGCGCTGACGGGCACGGCGGCGGCGGTGCTGGTTCTGGGATGGGGCAGCGCGCGCCGCTGGCGGCGTGGCGCCGCGGTGCTGGCGGTGCCGTTGTGCCTGCTCAGCGCGGCACTGGTGCTCAACCTGTGGGTGGGCTACTTCCCCACCGTCCAGTCCGCGTGGGGCCAGCTGACGTCCGGCCCGCTGCCCGACCAGACCGACCAGGCGACCGTTACCGCGATGGCCGCCAAGGGAACCCGGCCTGCGCACGGCATGGTGGTGCCCGTCGCGATCCCCTCGGACGGGTCGCACTTCAAGCACCGCGGCGAACTCGTCTACCTGCCACCTGAATGGTTCGCCGCTACCCCACCGCCGCCGTTGCCGACCGTGATGATGATCGGCGGGCAGTTCAACACTCCGGCGGACTGGACGCGTGCGGGCAACGCGGTCAAGACGATCGATGATTTCGCGGCCGCGCACGACGGTAAGGCGCCGGTGTTGGTGTTCGTGGACTCCGGCGGCGCCTTCAACAACGACACCGAATGCGTCAACGGGGTTCGGGGCAACGCGGCCGACCACCTCACCAAAGACGTCGTGCCTTATCTGGTTTCGGCTTTCGGCGTCAGCCCCGACCGGTCCAACTGGGGTGTGGCGGGCTGGTCCATGGGCGGGACCTGCGCCGTCGATTTGACCGTCATGCATCCCGACATGTTCAGCGCGTTCGTCGATGTCGCCGGCGACTTCTTCCCGAACGCCGGTAACAAGGCCCAAACGATCGCCAGGCTGTTCGGCGGAAACGCCGACGCCTGGGCGGCTTTCGATCCGACCACGGTGATCAACCGGCACGGACCGTACCGGGACGTGGCCGGCTGGTTCGCGATTTCCTCGGACGGGCCCCTCGCGGCGCACCGGGACGTCCAGCTGACCGACAGCGGCGCCATCCGGCTGGCCGGACGCGACGCGGCCGCCAACCCCGCCAACCAGACCGCGGCCGCCTATTCGCTCTGTGCGCTCGGCCGTGCCAACGGAATCGACTGCGCCGTGGTCCCGCAGCCCGGCAGGCACGATTGGCCGTTCGCGGACCGGGTGTTCGCGGCCGCGCTACCCTGGCTGGCCGGCGCGCTTGGCACCCCGGGGATTTCGCGGACGCCGTTGCCCGCCCCCTCCGCGCCCGGCGCCGGCGCCCCGGCGATCGTCCCCGCCGAGCATTCCAACACCGCAATGCGTTAGCCGTCGGCTCGCTGCCTGAGGTGCGTGTCGAAGACGGTGGCGATACGCTGCCACGCGTCCTCCGCCTCCGGTTCGGAGTAGGCCATCGCATCGGCGCCCAGATAAGTGACACCAATCATTTCGCGGTCTCCCCAAGTATCGTTCCGACCACCGCCTGCCCGGGTAGAGCGCATACGCACGGGACGATACGCAAATATGGCAACCCGATATCGCCATATCGCGGCGCGATGTCGGTATATTGTCCGGCCGTGGACCCTCCCCGACTGTTTCCCTATGACCCGGCCCCTGCGCCCGAGCCGTCACCCAAGGAGCGGATCCGCGACGCCGCCCTGAGCTGCTTCGCTCTTCACGGCATCGCCGCCACACCGCTGCGCGCGGTCGCCGAGACGGCCGAAGTGTCAATCGGGCTCGTGCAGCATCACTTTCGCGCCAAGGCCGCCCTAATCGCCGCCGTCGATCAGTACGTGCTACAGGTGCTTAGTAAGGCACTGGAGTCGACAGCGCTGCCTGACCCGCCATCCGACGCGCTGCACGAAGCCGGGCGCCGACTGACTGCACTGATGGCCGAACGCCCCGATGTAACGACCTACCTCGGGCGCGCGCTCGCCGAGGGTGGTGCATTCGGGTCGGTCATCTTCAGTGGCCTTGTGGGGATCAGTGCGGGCCAGGGCGACCAGTTCGTGAGACAGGGCAAGGGCCGACCCGACCTTGACCTTGACTGGGCGGTGCTGAACCCGATTATTCTGCGCGTCGGCGCCATCATCTTGCATCCGTACATCGAGCTCCACCTAGGCAAGTCGTTCTTCACCGAGGCGCAGCTGCGGCGCTGGGACGCAGCCGTCACCAGCCTGATACGCCGAGGACACTTCCTCGAGCAGGCGGAACTCGAGGACGGCGACATCATCGCCTGGTGACTGATAGGCGTCGGAGACGCGGTACGCCGACAACATCGGATTTTCGCCTGAGCGCTCCGGCTGAGCTGCCGGCTGGCCGTCAGGTGCTATACACGAAACACCATGGACAAGCCCGACGTAACCGCCTACACCGCGCAGGTTCTCGACCCCGATGAGTCCGACGACAGGGTGGTGTTGCAGCGGCTACGAGCTGATCCCAACGTCGCGGTCATCGACCAGCTCGACGCGCAATTGGCCAACCTGCGCAGCCTTCGGCCACCACCGAATCCTGAGCTCCTCGGCGAAAGGACCCGGTGGGCGAACTATCCCTGGCGGCGAGCAGTCGTAGCAGTGCTGGGCCCGCGCGGGTACCGCACGGTACGCCTGGACCGAAACCGCAATAACATCACCGCGCAAGAACAGGCCCGACTTTCCGCGCTCCGCATCGGCGTCGCTGGCCTCAGTGTTGGGCACGTCATAGTGCACACTCTGGCCGCCCAGGGATTGTGCGGCCACTTTCGTCTGGCCGACTTCGATCACCTCGAGCTGTCGAATCTAAATCGGGTGCCAGCCACCGTGTTCGACCTCGGGATCAATAAGGCCTATGTGGCGGCGCGTAGGGTCGCCGAGCTCGATCCCTATCTGACCCTCGAGGTCTTCGATGCCGGCCTCACGGTAGACACCGTCGATGTGTTTGTCGAAGGCCTGGACATCGTCATTGAGGAATGCGATTCACTTGATATGAAGGCCGCGCTGCGCCAAGCTGCCCGTGCCCGCGGCATTCCGGTGTTAATGGCTACCAGCGATCGTGGACTCGTCGATGTCGAACGCTTCGACAAAGACCCGCTGCGCCCGCTTCTGCATGGTCTCTTGAGCGATCTCGAGCCCGGGTTGCTTCCAGACATGAGCAGCGGTGAAAAAGTTCGACACGTCCTGCGTCTCCTTGAGGCTGAACGATTGTCGCCTCGCGGGGCTGCCTCACTGATAGAGGTCGACCGCTCGCTGACAACCTGGCCACAACTGGCCTCAGATGTTGTGTTGGGCGCGGCGGCGCTTGCAGAAGCCGTACGCAGGATCGGGCTCGGCGAATCACTGCGCTCCGGTCGCACCCGCATCGATATCGGCTGGGCACTCAACCAACTCGACGAACCCACCATGGACGAGCACCGCCGCCCAGCGACAGAGCTCCAGGAAACAGCGCGGCTAGCGGGGATACCCGGTGTCATTGTCTCAGCCGCCATCCGAGCCCCATCCGGCGGAAACGTACAGCCATGGCATATCCACGCCACGCCCACCGACGTCACCATCGAGGTTGCCGTCCAACACACTTCAACGATGGACGTCGCATTCCGCGCCAGCGCCGTGGCAGTTGGCGCCGCGTTGTTGAACGCCAGAATCGCTGCTGCCGCTCACCACGTTTTTGGGCCAGCCATCGTCGCCGATCACGTCGGCGGATCACCGTTGCGTGCCACCCTGAAACTCGCCGACGGCACCAACCCGAAACTCGCCGAGCTCTATCAACCAATGCTTGATCGCGAAACCAACCGCCACCAGGGAAGTCCCGAACCCATCGACGCCGCCGCGATCGCAGCCCTCAGCGCCGCAGCACAACAAGAAGGCGCCCGACTGCACCTGCTCACCGACAGAAACGACATCGCAGATGCCGCAAACATCCTGGCCGCGTCCGATCGCATCCGCTACCTGACACCGCACCTACACAAAGAAATGATCTCCGAACTACGCTGGCCCGGCGACTCCGACCCCGACACGGGCATCGACATCCGCAGCCTCGAGCTAGAAGCCGGCGAATTGGCCGTACTCGGCATTCTGCGCCGCCCCGACGTCATGGCCCAGCTCGCCCAATGGGACGCGGGCAGCGCCCTAGGCGAACCCACCCGCGAACGCATATTAGCTAGTTCGGCGCTGGCTGTTATCAGCGTGCCTGGTCATGCTCTTCGCGACTACGCCCAGGGCGGGTCGGCCGTCGAGCTGGTCTGGATCCTTGCCCAAAAACAAGGGCTATCGGTTCAACCTGTCTCGCCGGCCTTCCTCTACGCCCACAGCCGCCCCGATTTCGACGAATTGTCACCCCGGTTCGCCGACCCGCTAGCGCAGTTGCAGCGAGACTTCCGAACTCTGACCGACACACCTGCCGGTGATGCACTCGTGCTGGTACTGCGGTTGGCTGTCGGGCCACCCGCATCTGTACCGAGCCGCCGCAGCCTTGACCGGGCCCGGGTGCGGAGTTGAGTCGTTCGCTTTTTGAATCGTCCTGCATACGTGTTCAGGCAAAGATGCTTGGCGCGCTACGCAATGCGCGCCATCAGAGCCCTTTACAGCTACGGTAAAAGCGATGTCGGGCACCTTGGACTACCTGGTCACTGCGGCCGCCGCCGAGTTGATGGCGGCAACCGCGGCTGACTCTGCGGCGATCAGTCAACGGGTGCTCCGAGACTTGGTTAGCCACTTCGGGGTGGACTTCAGCTTCCTGCGCCACAACGATCACGCGATCCACGCGACGGTGCTCGTCGCCGAATGGCCACAGCGCCCGGATGTTCCGGAGCCCGACCCTATCGGTGTTGTATATTTCGCCGGGGCCGACTCGGTCTTCGCCAGGGCCGAACACCTCAAAGTGCCCGAGGTTGTGCGTCCCGAGCCGGAAACTGCCGACTATCAACGCAATATCGAAGAACGTACCGGGTTTCCCGCGGTCACCCTGGCCGCCGTACCACTACTGTCGGGAGACATCACCACCGGGACGTTGGCCTTCGTCAAGCTCGGAGACCGCGAATGGCTTCCAGAAGAACTCAACGCGCTGCAGGCGATCGCCGCGCTGTTCGCGCAGCTGCAGGGCCGCACCGTCGCCGAAGAGCGACTCCACTATCTCGCAGAACATGATGACCTCACCGGCCTGCTCAACCGCAGGGCGCTGATCGAATGCCTGGACCAGCGGCTGGCCGAGGGGCAGCCCGGCCAGGTTTCGGTAGTGTTCCTTGCCTTGGACCGCTTCAAGGTCATCAATGATCACCTTGGTCAAAACGCCGGCGACCGGTTTATCGAGACTTTTGCCAAAATGCTGCGCGAGGCCACCGATGTTCCCTCCGTCATCGCCCGCTTCGGCGGTGATGAGTTCGTCGTCCTGCCAGCCGCATCGATGGATGTCGAAGCTGCCGAAGTGTTTGCTCGGTCGCTACACGGGCGAGTTGACCAGCAGGTCGTTATCGACGGTGAAATGCTCAGTCGCACCGTCAGTATCGGCGTCGCCGCGGGTCTACCGGGGCACGACAGCACTTCGGATCTACTCCACCGAGTCGATCTGGCCACCCGGTCGGCCAAGGGTTCCGGCGGCAACAAGGTCGCAACGTTCAGCCCGGACATGTCTCGAACAGACATGATCCGCAACGACATCGAGCTGCATCTGCAAGGGATGATCGATGCTGACAGCGGCGCCCTGATGCTGCATTACCTCCCGGAGTTCGACATGCGCACCGGCGAGATCCTCGGCACCGAGGCATTAATCCGTTGGCAACACCCGACTCTTGGCCTATTGATGCCCGATTCGTTCATCCCCGTGGTCGAATCCGTCAATTTGGGTGCCAAACTCGGCCGTCACATTATGCGTTCGGCGTGTGCGCAGTTTGGGCTGTGGCAATCACACGGCGTCGGGCACGGCGCGGTGCTGCGTATCAACGTCTCGCCCGTGCAGCTCGTCACCGATGGCATCGTCGACACGGTCGCGACAGCCCTCAACGAGTTCGGCCTCGATCCCAACACGGTATGTCTAGAAATCACCGAAAGCGTTGTGGTCCAGGACATCGACGCCACACGCAGAACGCTCTTCGGATTGAAGGACATTGGAGTACAGATCGCCATCGACGACTTCGGCACCGGCTACAGTGTGCTGACGTATCTGAAATCGCTCCCCGTCGACACACTCAAGATCGACAAGGGCTTTGTCCTCAATCTCGACACGAACGCCGGCGATCTGGCGATCGTGCGCTCCACTATGGCCCTAGCAGACGCCTTCGGGCTGAACGTCGTCGCGGAAGGCGTCGAAACGGTGGCGGCGGCCAAGATGCTGCTCGACCTGGGTTGCTATCGGGCGCAAGGCTTTCTGCTGTCCCGCTCGCTAGACAGCTCGGCAATGGAGGCGCTGCTCGCGCGACGCGTCATACCCATGGAGTTCTCCAACGGGCCGGCCGCGCCACCGGACAATGGGCCTACCGGGGAGAAGGTGGTTCAGATCCGCGGGCAGCGGAGCCTGTAATCGGCGCTTACGGGCGGCCTTGAAACAGGTATTAGTACGACGGAGTCTTGTTCTCGGGCTCCCGTTCGTCGCCGGTGGACATCAGCGTCCAGCTTGGGGTGAATCGTCGTTCCATTTCGGATAGTCGATGCCCGGCACCCCCAGCCTGTCCCGGGAGGGAATGCGGCAATGTACAGCCACGCATCGGGCGCCGCCAAGACAGTACTTCTCGGACGTAAGTGTTTTTCGGGCTAACAGCAAGCGGCAACCTCACTAATGGGCCGCTCAGGATCGGCACAGCTCGACCCCGGAGTTCTCGCGCGTGACCGGGACGGCGACTCGACTCGCGGCCTCCACGTCATCTCGCACGAGGTCGCCTTCGTCGGTGACGGTTCGCGTGACTTCCGCCACATCGACCTGCTTCTCCTAAGCCGAAATCCGACTCAGGATTTCGGCGTTCTCGGCGCACATCAGCTTGAATTGGCCCGGCTCGGCATGGGTGGAAAGGGTGCGACGATCCCACCACATCACTTTGGTTCGGTAGTTCTCATTGGGATAGGCCGCCGCCGGTACGCGTGCGGCCACGACGCCTCCGGAGGATTGCCACTGCTCGAGCACGTGGGCGGCCGCCGTAGCCATCACGAATTGAGCACCCAGCAGCGTCATCGTCGGCAGCGCGGTGCGGGCCAGCACTCGGGAAAGCGACTGATTGCCGTATTCGCGGGAATCGGCCCAGGCGCTTTTCACCTCCACGACGCCAAAGGGAATCCGGTTGGCGATCATATGCCGCAACAGGGGCAGACCCAGGTTGCCGTCCCACTCCACCAGGGCGTGGGAATCCTCCGGCGTGCGCAAGGGCCCCACGACACGCGTACCGCCGACGACGCGCCCCTGCGGGTCGAGCGCGGCAAAGAACAGCGCCGTGCCGGCGCCGTCCTGGATGGCATCGACATCGAGCACCCAATCCAACCCGTGCCTGCGATAACTGTGTAGCGCACCGTCGAGGTATTGATTCCACAGATCAGGTTCCGCCTGCGGCGTAGCCGCGACGACCCAACATCCCGTTGCGTGGTCGCGCCAGCCGGACCCACTCTCCGACCACGGGTCGCCAAACACTCTTGCTTCGAGCTGAGCCGCTTCCATGGGTTTACCTCTCACTCATTTGCCGCGCGATCCAAGCTAATTCTTTTCAACGGGTCGTGAATCGTCTCGCAATTCGACTCGCGATAAATAACCAAGCTGATTGTGACATAAGTAGCTAATTGCGAGCCCGCAGCGCGGGCAGAAACTTCCAAACCGCGTTTGGGCAGCGGCGCATGGGATTTGGCGAATGGCGCGGCTACTCTTGAGTAACCCACGGCTGCTGCCCGGTTTATGGTTAACGCCCGTCCACGCTAGAGCACGGGAAATGCGACGCGCAGCGACCAATCCGCCGCCAATCTCGGCGCAAAGAATAGGGAGTCCAAACACTGACAACGGATGTTGCCTATTTCGACCGCCAGGCGCAGTACCGTGACGGCATGCCCGACGAACCGACCGCGCCCGGCGCCACCGATTCCGGATACGACGACGCCGGAGTGCCGACCTTCGAGTCCGTGCGCGACAAGATCGAGGCGCGTTACGCGAGCGCACAGGGCGCCACCGAACTCGATGCGGAATCACCCGAGGGCCGGTCGGCCGAGGAACAGTACGACGAACGCCGGGGCGCCGCGGCCGAGCGGCTGGCCCAGATCCGCGAGTCGATGCGACCAGACCACGACACCTGAGCGGTGTACGTCGCCATCCTTCAGGGACCACCAGATATCTTGCCCGACAGGGTTACTCGGCTCTTTCGATGGCGGTCATCGTAGCGAGGATGGTGGCCACATGTTTGGAATCGTCTCCGGTGACGGCATAAGCGTCGCCTCGACAGACGGTGAGGTTTCGACCGGGGCGCAGGACCTCGCCCTGCGCCCGCAGGCGATCGCCGATGGCGGGAGCGAGCAGGTTGACCTTCAATTCCACCGTCAGTACGGCCATCCGCCGCGCCATGAGCGTGAACGCCGCGTAGCCGCACGCGCTGTCGAGAATGGCGATGCCGACCCCAGCGTGGAAGAACCCGTCTTGCTGCGTCAAACCCGGGACGAAGGGCACTTCGATCTCGACCGAACCCGGCTCAACGCTTCGGAGTTCAGCGCCGAAGGTGGCCATGAGACCCTGCCGCGCGAAGCTTTCCCGCACTCGCTGCCGGTAGTCCGGGTCACGGGTTTCGAAAGAGGGGCGCATAGCCCGGAGAGTATCGCGCAGCGGGGTCAGGCGGTGGCTTTGCGGCGCCGGCCCGATCGGCGCGCGGGAGCACGTGTTGCCGCCGCGCTGCGCCCGACGACCTCGGCGAGGAACTTCCCGGTGTAGCTCTCCGGCACCGCCGCGACGTCCTCCGGAGTGCCTTCCGCGACAACCGTTCCGCCCTCGGCGCCGCCTTCCGGCCCCATGTCGACGATCCAGTCCGAGGTCTTGATGACGTCCAGGTTGTGTTCGATGACGATGACCGTATTGCCTTTGTCGACAAGGCCGTTGATCACCTTGAGCAACTTGCGGATGTCGTCGAAATGCAGGCCCGTGGTGGGTTCATCGAGGATGTAGACGGTGCGTCCGGTGGAGCGCTTCTGCAGCTCGGCGGCCAGTTTGACGCGCTGCGCCTCGCCGCCGGACAGCGTCGGCGCCGGCTGGCCGAGCCGCACGTAACCCAGGCCGACGTCGACCAGGGTGCGCAGATAGCGGTGGATGCCGGTGATCGGCTCGAAGAACTCCGCCGCCTCCTCGATGGACATGTCCAGCACCTCGGAAATGGTTTTGCCCTTGTAGTGCACCTCGAGGGTCTCCCGGTTGTAGCGGGCGCCATGACACACCTCGCAGGGCACATACACGTCGGGCAAAAAGTTCATCTCGATCTTGATGGTGCCGTCACCGGTGCACGCTTCGCAGCGGCCGCCCTTGACGTTGAACGAGAACCGGCCTGGCTGGTAGCCACGGACCTTGGCCTCGGTGGTGGCGGCGAACAGGGTGCGGATCTTGTCGAATACGCCGGTGTAGGTGGCCGGGTTCGACCGCGGTGTGCGGCCGATCGGCGACTGATCCACCCGCACCAGCTTGTCCAGGTGGTCCAGGCCGGTGACCCGGGTGTGGCGACCCGGGACCTGCCGTGCGCCGTTGAGCCGGTTGGCCAGCACCGCTGCGAGGATGTCGTTGACCAGAGTCGACTTGCCGGAACCGGACACGCCGGTCACCGACGTGAGCACGCCGAGCGGGAACGAGACGTCAATGCCGCGCAGGTTGTGCTCGCGGGCGCCGACGACGGTGAGCTGACGGCGCCGGTCGACGGGACGCCGGATCGCCGGCATCTCGATGCTCTCCTTGCCCGACAGGTAGGCACCGGTGATCGAGTCCTTGTTGGCCAGCAGCTCGCTGTAGGTGCCGCTGTGCACGATCTGACCACCGTGCTCGCCGGCCCGCGGACCGATGTCCACGATCCAGTCGGCGTGTGCGATGGTGTCCTCATCGTGCTCGACGACGATCAACGTGTTACCCAAACCCCTTAGGCGAGTGAGGGTTTCGATGAGGCGCCGGTTGTCCCGCTGATGCAGTCCGATGGACGGCTCGTCGAGCACGTAGAGCACGCCCACCAGGCCGGACCCGATCTGGGTGGCTAGCCGAATGCGTTGCGCCTCACCACCGGACAGCGTGGCCGCGGCGCGCGACAGCGACAGATACTCGAGCCCGACGTCGAGCAAAAAGCCCAGCCGCGACTGGATTTCCTTGAGCACCTGCCCGGCGATCGCCTGCTCGCGCGGCCCCAGGGTGAGTGTGTTGAGGAAGTCGGCGCAGTCCGAGATCGACAGCTCACAGACCTCGGCGATGGATTTCTTGCCGCGATTGCCCGCG
>Ga0134128_10006188_pt1 | contig 14502 bp, 6 predicted proteins | sample KB31754_FD_96462 | JGI IMG/M metagenome (GOLD analysis project Ga0134128, IMG submission 96462) | Terrestrial soil microbial communities with excess Nitrogen fertilizer from Kellogg Biological Station, Michigan, USA - KB3-175-4 | ecosystem: Environmental > Terrestrial > Soil > Unclassified ... | reverse complement strand
CGGCCACTGGCTGGGCCTGGACGTGCACGACGTGGGCGACTACCGCATCGACGGCGCCTCGCGCGTGCTGGAGCCCGGCATGGTGGTGACGGTGGAGCCGGGCATCTACGTGCCGCCCGACGAAGCCGGCGTGGACGAGCGCTGGCGCGGCATAGGCATCCGCATCGAGGACGACGTGGCGGTGACCCGCGACGGCCACGAGGTGCTCAGCGCCGCCGTGCCGAAGGAAGCCGAGGCGATCGAGGCGCTGCTGGCAGGGCGCTGAGGCAAGGCCGGGATCATCGGTGTTGCTTCGAGGTGAAAGCGGCCATCCTTGGCCGCTTCCATGGCTTCAGAACGTCCAGTCGAGGCTGATGCGCGCCGACTGGTCCCTGGCGTGCTGCCCGAACTGCCCCTGGTAGCTGGCGTCCACCGAAACGTCGGGCGCGACGGTGAAGCTGATGCCGGTGTTGACCACGCCCGCATTGCGCAGCACCGGCAGGCCGGCGACGGCGAAGCTGTCGCTGCTGCTCTCGAAGCGCATCGTGTCGACCGGGAGCGTATCGCCCCAGGCATGCTGCCAGCCGAGGCTGGCGTGGGCATGCAAGCCATGGCTCGGCGCCTCGAGGTCGAACGTGGCGCGCAGGCCCAACGTGCCGTAGCCGAGGGTGCTGTCTTGCGCGGCTACGGCAAGACCGGCTGGCGTGCCGTTCTCCGCGATGGCCGGCGTGCTGAGCCGTTCAACTGCCAGGTTCACGAACGGCGCCAGCGTGGTGCCGCCGTGTACGAACGGCAGGCTGCCATCGACATAGGCCTGCGCGGTGTGCACGTGGTAGCTGCTGACCGCACTGCCGTCGAAGCTGCCAAAGCCGATGAAGCGGTGGGTATCCACTTTCTGCCAGCCGTAGACCGCACCGCCCTGCCATTGCAGCGTGCCGGTCTGCAGGCTGCCGTAGACGCCCAGGTGCTGGTCGACGAAGTGTGAAGACGAGCCCAGCGCTGTGATGCGCGCCGTGCCCTCGCCGGTACCCATCACTGCGCCGAGTCGTGTCACGTTACCCACCGGTATGTCCGCGCCAAACAGCAGGCCGCTGCCGTTGGCATCCAGTGTCGAGGCATTGCCGTTGCCATCGTGGCTGCCCCAATGACCCCACGTGGCCGTCCAGGCGGTGATGCCGTGATCGTCAGTGACGTTCAGGCCATTGGCGCTGTTGCTCTGGCCGGCGAGGTGCGCGTTGATCGCATCGCGCACGTAGTGGTCGTTGCCGGCGATCGCGGTGCGGGTGGAGGCGTGGATCTCGCCACTCAACTGGTCGAAGGCGTGGCGGGCGGTGGACGCATTCAGCATCACCAGTGCCTCGTAGACCGGGTTGCCGAAGCCCAGCGGGTTCGCCACCGTCGCCACGGCTTGCTGGTTGGGCGTCTGCGTCACGGTGTTGAAGCTGATGTCGTTGCGCTGCAGCGACAGCGTCACCGCGTTCGTGGCATAGCTCAGCACTGGCGTGAGGAAGGCCAGGTTGACACTGGCCGAAGCGAATTGGCCGCTGATGCCACCGGCGGCAGTGAGCACGGTGTAGTTCGTGCGCGGCGCCCAGGTGCCGGTATCGGCGAGTATCACGGCCGCACCCGCCAGACTGGCGGTGCCGCCGATGCTCAGCAGGCTGGCCTGGCCGCCGGGCGTGGCCTCCACCTCGAACGCGCCGTTGGCGGCCTGGGCGTAGTTGCCCTGGATGGTCAGCGTGCCGATCGAGCCGCCGGCCCACACGGTGCCGCCGTTACTGACGTTGCCGACTATCGTGCCGTGGCCACGCAGCATGCCGCCGCTCGCCACGCCGACATTGCCGCCAAGCACCGCCGAAGGCGTGGCTGCATCGCCCACTTCCAGCGTGCCGGCGCTGATGGTGGTGGAACCCGTGAACGCGCTGCTGTTGCCATCCAGGATCAGCGCGCCGGCGCCAGTCTTGGCAAAGCTGCCATTGCCACTGATCGCGCCATTGAAGCTGCCGTTGCTGGTCTGGTCGAAGACCAGTGCGGCGTTGTCGGCGACTGCGCCGGGCAGGCTGCTGCTGTCGACCACCAGTGTGCCGGCATTGATCGTGGTGCCGCCGGTATAGGTGTTGGCGCCGGTGAGGGCGAACGTGCCGCTGCCGGCTTGCACCAGCGCGCCGCTGCCGCTGACGACGCCGGCGAAGTTCACCGCATCGCTGTGATCGAAGACCAGCGCGCCGTTGTCAGTGACGTTGCCTGCGATCGCACCTGCACTACCGCCGTTGCCGATTTGCAAGGTGCCGGCCGTGATGGTGGTGCCACCGGAATAAGTGTTGGCGCCAGTCAGCGTTTCTTCGCCACTGGCGAGAGTGAACCCACCTGTGCCGCTGATCGTGCCGCCGAAGGTGCCGGCTGCATTCGTCACGGTCAGCGTCTGGGCGCCGAGGTTGACCGAACCGTTGCCGTCGAGCGAAGCGATCGACGCGCCGTTGCTTGTGTCTGAGATATCGAAGACGGCACCGCTGCCTACGTTGACGTCCGCGGAATTCGCGACGCTGCCACTGCCCGACAAAGCCAGCGTACCGGCGCTGATCGTGGTGCCGCCGGAATTTGTGCTCGCACCGGTGAGGGTTTCGGTGCCGCCGGTGAGGATGAGGCCGCCGCTGCCACTGATCGCGCCACCGAAAGTGCCTGCGGCGTTCGTCACAGTCAGCGTCTGGCTGCCGAGATTGACGCCGCCGCCGCCATCCAGCGAAACGATGGACGCGCCGCTCGTGGTGCCGGAGATGTCGAGGGTGGCATCGGTCGCGACATTCACGTCAGAGGAACCGGCAATGCTGCCACTGCCCGACAAGGCCAGCGTGCCGTTGCCTATCCTCGTCGTGCCAGTGAAGGTGTTCGCGCCGACGAGGGTAAGCGTGCCGCTGCCCAACTGCGTCAAATCACCACTGCCGCTGACGACGCCGGCAAAGCTCACCGCGTCGCCGCGGTTGAACGCCAGTGTGCCGTTGTCGGTGACGTTGCCGGTGATCGCGCCGGTGGCGCCGCCGTTGCCCAGTTGCAGCGTGCCGGCGTTGATCGTGGTGCCGCCGGTGTAGCTGTTGGCGCCGGTCAGTACCAGGGTGCCGAGGCCGGTCTTGGTGAGACCCGCCGTGCCGGCGATGGCGCTGCTGATCGTCGCCGTCATGCCGGCGCCGGCGCTGCTGCCATCGCCCACGCGGATCATCGGGGCAGTGCTGCCGTTGGCCACCAGGGTCAGCGTGCCACCACCCAGGGTGTAGCCATTCGTGGCGAATTGCATGCCCGTTGCCATGACGCTGCCCGCGCTGTCGTCCACCGTCACCGTACCCGGCGTGCCTCCGAAGATCGCGTAGCCCTGTTGCGGCGACATCGGGCCGTTCGGCACGGTGCCGGTCGCGTCCGTCCACACTTGCGACGTGGCGGACCAGGTTCCGCTGCCGCCGCCCATCTGCGTGGAGGAAGCCAGGCCATTCGCATTCCATGCATCCACCGTGTACCCGGTGGTGTCGATCAGGTTGATCTGCTTTTGCGCCGTCAGGTTCTGCAGGAACAGGCTTTGGCCGGCTGGGGTGGTACCCAGTGCGATGCCGCCATTGGTTTCCGTCAGCGTGCCGCCGTAGCTGAAGATCTTGTACAGGCCCGGCCCCATGCCGCCGGCATCGGCGACATTGAGCGTCGCGCCGTCCAGTTCCAGGTTGCCGCTCACGGTCACGCTGTCGCCGGTACCGCCGGTCTGGAAGTTCGCGTCCGGCGCACCGAAGGCGAAGTCCATCTGGCTGCCCTGCGCGGCGGTGAAGTTGCCGCTGACGGTGAGCGTGCCGATGGAGTCGCCCGGCGTCACGATGCCGCCGGACAGCACGGCGATGTCGCCGCCGATGCTGCCGTGGCCGCGCAGCGTGGCATTGGCATCCACCGTGACGTTGCCACCCAGCGTGGCGCCGTTGCCGGCCGTGCTGCCGACCACCAGCGTGCCGGCGGCCACTGTGGTGTTTCCGGCAAAACCGCTGCTGGTACCGTCCAGCGTCAGCGTGCCGCTGCCGGCTTGGGTCAGGGTACCCGTTCCCGACAGGACGCCGGCGAAATTGACCGCGTCGCTGTGGTTGAAGATCAGGGCGCCGTTGTCGGTGACGTTGCCGGCGATCGAACCTGCCGTGCCGCCGTTGCCGAGCTGCAAGGTGCCGGCGCTGATCGTGGTGCCGCCGGTGTAGGTGTTGGCGCCGGTCAGCGTCTGCGTACCGCCGGCGATCTCCAGCGCACCGCCCGTACCGCTGAACATGCCGCCATCGGCGATCGAACCGCTGAACAGGCCGTTGTTGCTGCCTCCGGCACTGCCGATGGTCAGCCGGGCCCCGCCCAACGACACGCTGCCCGAGCCGTCCAACTGCACAATGCTGTTGCCGGCGCTGTTGGAAATATCGAAGCTGCCGTTTACCACCACGTCGGTGCTCGACGCGATGCTGCCACTCATGCCCTCCACCGCCAGCGTGGCGCCGGTATTGACGACCGTGGCGCCCGTGTAGGTATTGACGCCGCTCAAGTACTCCGTGCCGCCAGCCACCGTCAGTCCGCCGTTGCCGCCGACGCTGCCGGAGAAAAAGTTCCCGAAGGCAAGAAGCCCAATGGTATCGTCGGCATGGGCCACCGTCAGCGTCCGTGCGCCCAGCGCCACCGTGCCGTTGCCGTCCAACGTGGGCACCGATGCGCCACTGTTGGTGGCACTGATGTCCAGCGTGCCGCCGTTCTGGACGAAGAGATATCGGCTCGACGCAATGCTGCCATTGCCCGACAACGCCAGGGTGGCGCCGGAGATGCTGGTGCCGCCGCTGTAGGTATTGGCCCCCGACAGCGTGAGCGTACCGCTACTGCCCAGCGCACTGCTCACCACGTTCAGGTAACCGCTGCCGCTGATCACGCCGCTGAAGCTGTCGTTCTGCCCATGGACATCGATGGTGCCGGTGCCGGTAGCCAACACCACGGCACGGCTGGAGGTGACATCCGCGGTGGTCTGCAGCCTGCCGCCGTTGAAGGTCAGCGTGCCGGTGCTGGCTCCCAGGTTGCCGTCGCCGGAAATCGACAACGCGCTGCTGCTATTGATGGTCGTGCCGCCGGTGTAGGTGTTGGCGCTGCTGAGCGTCAGCACGCCGGCACCAGAGGCGGTCACCGTGCCGCTGCCGGAGATCACGCCGGCGTAGGTGCCGTTGCTGGCCTGATTGAACACCAGCACGGCGTTGTCGGTGATGTCCCCCTGCAGGCTGTTCGTATCGCCCTGCAGGGCGCCGGCGCTGATTGTTGTACCGCCCGAATAGGTGTTGGTGCTCGCCAGCGTCACCGTGCCGGTGCCGGTCTTGGTCAGCGTGCCGCTACCGGAGATCACGCCGGCGTAGGTGCCGTTGCTGGCCTGATTGAACACCAGCGCGGCATTGTCGGTGATGTTGCCTTGCAGGCTCGTCGTATCGCCTTGCAGCGAGCCGGCGCTGATCGTGGTGCCGCCGGTGTAGGTGTCGGCGCCGGTGAGGATCAGTGTGCCATCGTCGATCTTGGCCAGGCTGCCGTTGCCGCTGATCGTGCCGGCATACGTCGCCGTCGTGGGGCTGTTGGCATTGCCGCTGCCCTGGTCGAACACCACGGCGACCGTGGCACCGGCGGTCGGCTGGAACACGATATTGCCGGTGAGCGCGGTCGCATCGCCCTGCAGCGTGCCGCCGGCGATCGTCCAGTTCTCGCCGGTCGTTCCGTTGTTGGCGCCGGAGCCGGTCAGCGTCCACGTGCTGTTGCCGGTCTTCGCGAAGGCATTGAAGCCGACGTACTGCGTGCCGGAGTAGCTGCCGGGCAGCACAGCCACGATATCGGAGGCGTTGAACGTGCCGTTGCCGGTCGCGCCGGTGCCGGTGCTGTCGCCGCCCAGCGCCAGCGTGTCGCCGCCGTCGATGGAGACCACGTTGCCGGTGAAGCTGTAACGGTTCTCCAACGTCAGGATGTTGCCGCCGCCGGAAAGTTCGACCGCGTCGCCTTGCACCGCGTCGCCGCTCAGGCCGCCGCCTATGTGGCCTGCGGTGACGATGGCATCGTTGCCAGTGGCCACCACGCCGATACCGGCCGCTCCCCCGGATACGCCAAGATACGGGTCGAAGACATAGCTGCCGCCGTTGCCGCCGGTGATGCGGCCGCTGCCGGCATTGGACAGGGTCGAACCCGCAGCCAGCTCTATGCCCGCCCCGCCATTGCCGCCTTCGCCCCGGCTCGTGGCGACCGTTGGATCTCCTCCCGGGCCGCCTGAGCCGCCTGCGACGAGGCCGTTATTGCTGACGACCGAACCGCTACCCACCGCCAAGCCCGTACCGCCGTCGCCACCGAAGGACACGGTGTGCGCCAGGTTGATCCCTTGCCCGGTGCCGCCTTCGATGCTGCCCGTGTTGATCGCGGTCGAACCGTCACCCAGCCTGGCGCCACTGCCGCCGGAGCCACCAACTACGCTGATACCGGTCTGCTGAGCCAGGATCGCCAGATTTCCGCCGTCGCCGCCGCGCACCGCGCCACCGTTCACCACTTGGGAACCAGCGCCCAAGGCAAGGCCTGCGCCACCGTCGCCAGAGGCCGTGGATTCTGTGGTCTGGGCTGTTGCACCACCCTTGCCGCCGGTGATCGTGGCGCCGGCGTCATTGATGACGGTAGCCGCAGCCGCGGAAAAAACGGCGGTGCCGCCCGCACCACCACTGCCCCCTCCTTGAACGGTCACGCCCCCGCCGGGGAGGGGGGTTATCGTCGCACCGGCAAGGCCGCCTTCACCGCCTTGCCCCCCGGCGATCAGCGCATGATTCGCCACGCTGGCCAAGTTGGCGAGCGAGATGCCGAGGCCACCGGCACCACCTGCTGCGCCGGCGGAGCTCGACCCTATGACGGCGCCACTGGAGGCGCCACCGGTGCCGCCGGCGCCACCTTGGACCTGGCCGTAGTTCGCGACGGCGATGGCATCGGCCGCCACGCCAGTGCCTCCAAGCCCGCCTGCACCGCCAGGGGGGGCCACCAGGCCGCCGCCGCTTTGGCCGCCAGTGCCACCGGCGCCGCCCAGCAGTGTTCCGTGGTTTTCCAGACTGTAGCCGCCGGCCGGCGAACCCGTCGCCTTGACGCCGGCGCCGCCGTTGCCGCCGCTGCCGCCCAATCCTCCCGCGCTGCCGCTTTCGCCGAGCCCGCCGGTCCCGCCTGCGCCGCCCTGAAACGTGGCGCGGATGAGTGCGCTGGTGTTGCTCAAATAGGCTGCAGTCCCGCCGTTGCCGCCATCGCCGCCATTGCCGCCATAGAAGTTCGATATGTTGCTGCTGCCGCCGCCGGCTCCTCCCGCTCCGCCGCCGACTGCCCCTGTAAAGGTCTTCAGGCCCGATTGAAGGATGACCAAGCCATAACCGCCCTGGCCGCCGCCACCGCTGCCACCCGCGTTGCCTGCTGATGCCGACGTTCCTGTGCCGATGCCCGTGCCGCCGGCTCCGCCCATACCTCCTTGTCCGCCGATGAACGTATTGGACAGCGTGGTACCGGCGAGCCCCATGGCAGTAAAGGCATTGGCACCGCCGCCGCCACCGCCGCCACCGCCGCCGCCGTAGGTCGTGCCTGAAGCCGACACGCCGTCGCCGCCATTGCCGCCGTCGCCACCGATGACCGTGGTGACGCCGCCCCCCGTGCTGCTGGTCGAACCGGTACCGGCAGCCCCGCCGGCGCCCCCGGCGTTTCCGGCGGAGCTGCTGCCGCCAGCGCCACCGGCGGCCCCCATTCCGCCGCCGCCGCCACCGTATCCGCCGCCTTGAACGGTCTGCGTGCTGACGGTGGAGACGACACCCGTGGCGCCGGCGCTTCCCGCCTGTCCCGCAACACTGCCTCCCGCACCACCCTTGGCAGGGGTCCCCGCAATAGCGCTGCCTGATGCCAGGAGTGCGGCGAGTGCGACGGCACAGGCCAGCACCAGCGCACGCTGGCGCAGTACGCCCGGCCCCGGGCCTGCCGCTCCACCGCCGGACTCACCGCTGCGCGTGAGCTCCGAAGCGACTTGCAGAATGTGCAGCGCGCGGTTCCAGACGAGGCGGTAGATGCGGTTCATGGCGGACTCCCCCTGGAGTGCGACGAAATGGTGTTGGTGAAGGACGGTGCGACGGGTAGATCGCGTCAGACGATGCGCAACCCCGCAGGCAGGCGCTGCGGGTCGTTCCAGAAGGCGTCGCCAGCGAAGCGCTGGAACAGGTCGGGTGGCAGCAGCGTCTTGCGCGGCTCGGCCTTCACCTGGCCGCGCACGGTGTGCAGGCCCGGGGTGCCGGCGCGGCGGTCGAACTCGGCCACGTCGTAGTCGACGTGCTGGAAGTCGTGTGGGAAGACCGGCTCGCCGATGAAACCGTAGATGGCCTCCAGCGCCCGCGCCGGCTGGCTGGCGAGGGTTTCGTAGCGCACCAGCAGCAGGCGGTCGGCCTGGGCGCCGTAGCAGGCCTGCTTCAGGGCGTCGTAGGCCGCGCCCACCATGCCGTCGGCGCCGGCCACGCCGTTGGCGCGGGTGTAGACGGTGCCACCCGGCGTGTAGTTGAAGATCGACGAGGGGCTGTAGAGGTTCTTCTGCACCAGCCGCTCGATGCTGTCGATGATCCACGGCATCTCGCGCACGCAGGCGATGACTTTCGCCTGCGGGAACAGGTCGGCGATGGCCGGCATGCGCGCGCACCAGGCGCGGCTGGTGTCGAACACCACTCCGGCCGTGCTGTCGGCGTAGTACTCGTCGAACAGTGCGCGAAGGATGCGTCGGCGCCTGGCGTCGTCGAGGAAGACGGCGAACTCGTTGCGTTCGCTCATCTCGCCCAGCAGCGCGCCGAACATGCCTGCCAGCGGGCTGCTCATGCCGGCGTGAAAGCGCGGGTTCTGCCGCAGCAGGGCGGCGAGCAGGGTGGAGCCCGAGCGCGGCAGGCCCGAGATGAAATGGATACGTTGCAACACTGGCTTGCCTCTCCCCCGGATGAGGCGCTCAGTCGTTGAACGCCATCGTCGTGATCGGCGTCACCTTAGTCAGGGGCCGGCACGAGGGCATCCCCGAAACCGGGGGTCAGGGCGAGGGGCATTCCAGCTGCAGCACGGCGCCCGCGCCAGGCGCCGCCTGGATGGCAAGCCGGCCGCCGAGGCGGGCTGCGCGGCTGCGCAGGCTGGCGAGGCCGGCGCCGTGCGAACGGTGATCGGCGGGATCGAAGCCGCGTCCGTCGTCGCGTACCTCGGCATGCAGGTGCGCGCCCTCGTGGCGCACGCAAAGTTCGACGCGGCGGGCGCCGCTGTGCTTGAGCACGTTGGTCAGCGCCTCCTGCAGGAAGCGCAGCAGTTCCAGGCTGCGGGTGGGGCCCAATTGCAGACCGTCGAGTCCGTCCAGCCGCCAGTGGGCATCGATGCCGGCCAGTTCCAGGCGCTGGTCCCAGCGGTGGCGCAGTGCCGCCAGCAGGCCGTCCAGGTCCAGGTCCTGCGCCTGGGTGGTGGTGTCGATTACCAGGCGCAGGTCGTCGCGCAGTTCGCGCAGGGTGGCGGTGGTCGCGGCGGCCTCGGCCGAAGGCGTGCGTTCTAGCCGGGCGATGGCCGCGACCAGGCTGCCGCCGAAGCCGTCGTGCAGATCGCGCACCAGGTTCAGGCGCTCGCCGCTGCGCGCGTTGGTCACGGTGAGCGCGTGCTCTCGCTCCAGGGTCTGGCGCAGCTGCGCGGTGGCGGTGTCCACTTCGCGGCGCAGCTCCAGGTTGAAGCCTTCCGTGCGGCGCATGGCGGCGGAGAAGCGGTGGGCCAGCACGAAGCCCATGCCGACCAAGGTCAGCGGCGAGGCCAGCGCGGCGATGTAGCCGCTGGCGCGGATCAGTCCGTAGAACGCCAGCACGTCGTGGACGGACACAAACATCGGCAGCAGCATGCAGGCGGCGAGCACCCGCTGCTCGGTGCGGCCCTTGCGTGCCGCGTAGACGGCGAACAGCAGGGTCGAACTGTAGGAAAGGGTCACGCCCACCACGCCGGGAACGCCGCGCCAGGCGCCGGCGCTGGCGGGGGAAAGCAGCGTCCACGCGACGATCGCCGCCAGCGACAGCCAGAGGGCGGCTTCCGTGCGCGGCCAGCGGCGTCCGCAGTAGCGCAGCAGAAAGGTCAGGAAGCTGATCAGTCCGGCGAAGTAGAACACCGAGTTCCAGGCCTGGAAGGCGTCGGTGCTGGTGAAGGGCCACGGGTTGGTGGCGACATAGTTCCAGGCCCAAGCCGACGACAGCAGGGTGCTGAGCGCGAACCAGCCGTAGGTGGTGTCGTGGCGGCGGAACAGCCACAGCATCAGGAACAGTCCGCCCAGCACCAGGTTGACCGCCATGCTGAACAGGCGCACCTGGTAGCGGGTGAAGCGGCCGGCAGCGAAGCGTTGCTGGAGCACGTCCGGGTCGCCCACTTCCACGGTACCGAAGCCTGGCTGGTAGGCGGACAGGCCCGAGACGCGCACCAGCAGGGTGTTCTCGCCCGCGTGCAGCAGCGGCTTGTCGAGCAGGAAGTACTGCGGCTGCACCCAGCTGCGCGAAAGCGGCTCGACCAGGCCGGGGTCGCGGTGGAGCAGGCTGCCGTTGACGTAGACGGCATCGGCCAGGCACACGTAGTCCAGCAGCAGCCCTGCCGGGGCGGCGGCATCCGCCTGGTTCCAGCGCAGGCGGTACCACACCACGCCGTCGTGGTGCGGCCAGCGGCTGGTCCAGAAATCCATCAGCTTGACCGGCGTCCAGCCGGTGGCGGGCGGTGTCACGGCATTCCAGTCCGAAGGCGCGGCCTCGGCGTGGTCCAGCACCTGCACGGCGGGCGGTGGCGTCGGTCGGTCGGCCGCGCCGGTGGCGAACGCCAGCAACAGGCCCAGCACGGCAGCCCAGTGCAACCAGCGCTTCAACGCAGCAGCCCCAGCGCCCTGGCCTCGAACACTGCCGCGGTGCGCGAGTTCACCGCCAGCTTGCGGTAGATGCTCTTGGTGTAGCCCTCGATGGTGAAGCGCGAAAGATCGGTGGCGCTGGCGATCTCCCGGTTGCTGAGGCCGCGGGCCACCAGATGCAGCACTTCCACCTCACGCTCGGACAAGGTATCGGCGGACGCCCCGGGCGAGGCATCGGCTGAATTCGCCGCCGGCTTGGCGGGCAGCAGGGTGAGGATGCGACGGGCCACGAAGGGATCGATCGGCGCACCGCCGCGGCGGATGCTTTGCAACGCAAGTTCCAGCTCGACGTCATCGCGCTCTTTCAGCAGATAGCCAATGGCGCCTGCCTGCAAGGCTGCAAGCACGGTTTCCTCGTCGCCCCAGGCGGAGACCACCACAGTCGGCATGTTGGGGTGGTGGCTGTGCAACCAGCCGATCAGCTCGATGCCGCTGCCGTCGGGCAGGCCGATGTCGACCAGGGCGAGGCGCGGAACCTGCCCGGCGATCCGCGCCTTGGCCTCGGCGATGCTGCCGGCGGTGCTGATGCCGTGTACGCCGCGGCCGCCCAGCCCGGCGAGCAGGCGGGCGAGACGCTGCTGCGTCGAGGCGTCATCCTCCACGATTAACGCCGGGTCTAGTTCGATTCCGTCGGCTGCCCCCATGCCCTGCATCCACCCCTGCTCACTGGCTCCATTATGCGTGGGTCGCGGCGCAGCTTCATGCGGGGTCGGCGCGGCGTTTTACCGCCTCGTCGGTTCCCTGCGCTCAGCCGAGCCCGGCGAACGCGTCGCGCGTGAGGTTCTCCGGGGCGCCGTCGGTGCACACCACGTCGTCCTCGATGCGGATGCCCCCGTAGGGGCGGAACGCGTCCACCTTCGCCCAGTCGATGTCGGCGGCGGCCGGCTTGTCGCGCAGCTCGGCCAGCAGCATGTCGATGAAGTACAGGCCGGGCTCGATGGTCACCACCATGCCGGGCTCCAGCACGCGCGTCATGCGCAGGTAGGGATGGCCGGCGGGGCGCGGGATGCTGCCGCCGCGCTCGCTCTGCTGGAAGCCGGCCACGTCGTGCACCTGCAGGCCGATCGGATGGCCGAGGCCGTGCGGGAAGAACGCGGAGGTCACGCCCGATTCCACCGCGCTTTCGGCGCTCATGCGGATGAAGCCGTGCTCGTGCAGCACGCCGGCGAGCACGTGGTGGGCATGCAGGTGCAGTTCGGGGTAGCTCTGGCCCGCGCGCACCTGCGCCGCGTAGCCTTGCTGGGCGGCGTCCATGCTGGCGACCAGCGCCTGGAATTCGCCGTGGCCGGCGGCCGCATGGGTGCGGGTGATGTCGCTGGCGTAGCCCGCGCAACTGGCGCCGGCATCGATCAGGAAGGAGCGGTGCTCGGCGGGCGGCCTGCGGTCGAAGTGCGTGTAGTGCAGCACCGCGCCGTGCTCGTTCAAGGCCACGATGCTGGCGTAGGGCAGTTCGGCGTCGATCTGCCGTGCCGCCGCGAGATACATCATGTGGATGGCGAATTCGCTGCGTCCGGCGTGGAACGCCGCCTCGGCGGCGCGGTGCGCGCGCGCGCCGATGCGGCTGGCCTCGCGCATCAGCGCCAGTTCGTACGGCGTCTTGTACGAGCGATGCCAGTGCAGGTAATCGAGCACGGCCTGCGGATTGTTCACCGTCACGCCGTCGATGGCCGGGCAGGCCGGCGCAAGCACCGCGCTGCGCCCCTGCGGCAGCTGGGCTGCCGCTTCCGCCGCGCTGCGCACGGTGACGATGTCGAAGTGTTCCACCCAGTAGCCGTGCGGCGCCTCGGGCACCACGTGCCAGTAGTCGCGCGGCTGCACGAATACCAGCTTCGGCTTCGCGCCGGGCGTGTAGGCGATCCAGCTGCCGGGTGCGTCGATGAGCGGCAGCCAATGCTTGAAGTGCGGGTTGGCGACGAAGGGGTAGTCCTGGTCGTCGAGGAACTTGACTGGCGGCGTGCTCGCGGCGATCAACAGATGGTCGAAGCCGCCCAGCGCCAGCGCCTGGTCGGCGCGCGCGCGCAGGGTGGCGAGGTGTGCGGGGTAGAGCGAGGCGAGCGGCGCGTTCATGCGGATTCCGGGCGGGGGACGTCGGCCCGCCAGTGTAGCGCGCGGCGGCGGGCGGTCCCGGCGGATCGGCGTGGCGCTCAGTCTTGCCGCAGCCAGCGTTCGAGCAGTTCGCCGTGGTCATTGCCGATCGCGATGATGCGGTAGCCGGCCCAGTACTGGCCGGGACTGGCGGCCGGCTCGTGCCACTGTTCCTGCAGGCCGAGCTCGATGCTGCCGCCGGCGCCCGGCAGCGGCATGCGCACCTGGTAGACGCCTTCGCTGCGCGGTGCATGGCCGCCGATCAGCATCAGGCCGCTGGCGGAGAGATTGCACAGGTGGCCGAGCGGTTGCTCGGCGATCGTGTCGATCGCCACGATGCCGGCGTCGACCGGCTTGCGCGGCGCGCGGCGTTGCTCGCGGGTGCTCATGGGCGGGCTCCGGGCGCGGGCGTGACGGTGGTGCGCAGATTGCCGGTAAGCGCGTGCCAGGCGCGGTCGATCAGGCCGTCGCGCTGCGGCGGCAGTTCGCGCACCTGGCCGGCGGCCATCGCGCGGGCCAGCTCGCGCAGGTTCAGCTCCTCGCCGCGTTGGCCGCGCCGGGTGACGAACAGGCTGTTGCCGGTGATCGGCGAGAACCAGGCCAGCTTGCGTCGGGTGACTTCGCCCGAGGCCGGGTCGGTGAACTCGAACCAACTGCCGTAGGGCAGCTGGCGCAGGCGGTTGTGGATGCGCGCCTCCTGCGGGCCCAGTGGCGGCTCGTGGCTGGTGGTCGCTGTCGTTGCCTTTGCATGTTGCGATTCGCCCAGCCGCTGGCGCTGCTTCAGGCGCAGCGCAAGGTCGGTGGTGCTGGGCAGGTCGTGGACAACTGGCTTCGTGGCGGGCGCGGGTGGCGGGATGCTCGCGGCGGCTACGGCGACCGGCGCCGGCGTGGCGAGACGGTCGTCCGGGGCGGCAACGCCCGCTGCGCGCGGGCGCGGCGCGACGGCAGCAACGGGAGCAGGTGCGACCCTTTCAAGCGTCTCCGCGGGCGGCAGCGGCAGCGGCGCCACGGCGGCGGGCATGGGCGGGGCCGCTTCCTCGCTGACCAGGCGCAACGCCACCTGGCCGGCTTCCTCGGCGTGCATGCCGATCTGCTGCAGGCCGGCCTGCACCTCGCGGCGCAGCAGGTCGGCGTCGTCCACCGGCAGGCGGCCCAGCAGTTGGTCAGTGACACGCAGGCGCTGGGCGACCGCGGGGCTGTCCTCGCCGTGCTGCAGCAGGGTGAGCGCCAGCACGTCGGCCCAGGCACGGTCGAGCAGGGCGCGCAACAGGCCGCGCGGCGGGCTGGCGTCGAAACGTTCGGCCAGCAGTTCGCCGGCGCGATGGCGCGCCAGGTCCAGCTTTTCGCGACCCTGCATTGCCTCGACATGGCGGCGTTCGGAGGCCTGGGCGCGGCGGCTCAGCTGGCCGAGGTGGTGCTCGATGTCGGCCAGCAGGCTGGTGTAGAGGCCGGCGCTGGGCGGCTCGCGCCGCGCGCGTTCG
>Ga0134128_10006186_pt1 | contig 14502 bp, 11 predicted proteins | sample KB31754_FD_96462 | JGI IMG/M metagenome (GOLD analysis project Ga0134128, IMG submission 96462) | Terrestrial soil microbial communities with excess Nitrogen fertilizer from Kellogg Biological Station, Michigan, USA - KB3-175-4 | ecosystem: Environmental > Terrestrial > Soil > Unclassified ... | reverse complement strand
TTCGTCCCGAGCGAGCTTCGACTGGGGACGGCAAAGAGTCGAGGGACGTCCCTTCATTTACTCCAGCCGATGAGCTGAAAGGCGAGCCCGAGGTCAGCGACAAGATTATCCACGACGGTAAGGTAGACGCTGATGCGCTGGCCGCGATCGAACAGCAAGGAAACGCGCGCATGACCGCGGCCGGGTATTTCATCGCCGGCAAACACGAGATGGAGCAGACAAACTTCAGCAAGGCCCGGACATATTTTGAAACCGCGCTGCGCTTCGAAGGCCAGAACGCCACCATTCTGAACTATTACGTCGCGCTGCTGCTGCGCACCGGCAACGCGATTGATGCCCTGCCCCTGGCCGAACGCGCGGTGCGAATTGCGCCGGATTCACCTGACACGCTGGCCGTCCTGGGTTATGCCCAGTATGCCAGTGACCGAAATAAGGATGCGATCCGCAGCTGGAGGCGGTCTTTGCAGCTTCGCCCCGATGCCCAGGTGCAGAAATATCTGGAAAAGGCGGAGCGCGACGCGACTGCGGAATCCGACTACACGCAGAACCAAAGCAGCCACTTCATTCTGAAATACGAGGGTCGGCAGACGCCGGAGTCATTGCGCCGCGATCTGCTGTCCACCCTGGAGTCACACTATGGCGACCTGGTACGGGACCTCGGCGTGGCGCCGCGCGGCAGCATCGCGGTGGTCCTCTACACCGACCAGGCTTTCTTCGACGTTACCCAGTCGCCTTCCTGGGCGGGCGCGGTAAATGACGGCAAACTGCGCATCCCGGTAAATGGAATGAGTTCGGTTACGTCCGAGCTGTCACGCGTACTGAAACATGAACTGGCGCATTCGTTCATCAACCAACTGTCGGGTGGACGCTGTCCCCAGTGGCTGAATGAGGGTATCGCCCAGGCGATGGAACCGAAATCATTGTCGTCGCGCGGCCGGCGCCTGGCCGAACTTTTCAAAGCGCAACAGGAAATCCCGTTCAACGCTCTCGAAGGCAGCTTCATGCGCTTCTCGCCGATGGAAGCAATTCTGGCCTACGACGAGTCTCTGGCAGCCGTGCAATTCATTATCGACACTCAGGGCGCAAGCGATTTGCAGCGCATCCTGCAACGCCTGGCCGAAGGAAATTCCACTGAAGCAGCATTGCGGGCCACCATCCACGATGACTACGGACAGCTGCAGACCGAAGTAGGCAAGTACCTGAGCAGCAAATACTGAAATCATCCCCCGTAAATATTCGTGTCCAGAAACTCGTTGCGGAATTTGCCACGCGGATCGTAGTGCTTCAGTAGTTCCTGATAATCCGGCAATCGGGCGTAGAGCGGCTTCAAGCGCGACGGTGGCATCGTGAAAAGCTTGGCCCAATGCGGCCGCGCATCAAAGGGCGCCAATCGCTCTTCAATCACTGGCAACAACTGCTTGACCGCCGGCCATTCCGGCTTCCACGTAAAGTGGATTGCCAGGGATGGCCGTTGGTAACAGGGGCTCATCCAAAGATTGTCCGCCTCGATCGTGCGTAACTCTGAAATGAAAAGGTGGGGGCCGACTTTGTCGCGAAGCTTTTCCACCGCAAGGATGGCTTCATACCCCCGGTTGCGCGGGAGAAAGTATTCAGTCTGCAGCTCGGCGCCGCTGCTGGGCGTGAAGTTCATTCGAAAGTGCGGCAGGCGTTCATACCACGGGCCGGGGATGCCCATCTGTTCGGTGCAATTTTCCGCCGAGTGGTCAGCCAGAGGATGGAGCTTCCGGGTTGCCAGCTTTGCCCCATAAAACTCAGGCGCGAATTCGAACGTCGTCCCGGGCTCGACGCGGCGCTTTATCCATACCTGCGTGGCCCGGTGGCTTTGCCAATCGGTGAAGAGACTGACGCTGTAGCCGCTCGAGAAAATGTCCTCGAGATGGTTTTCCAGTTGCACCAGCGGCAGGTTCTCGTAGACAACTTGCCTCACCTGAAACGTGGGCTGCACGTCGAGCGTAACCTTGGTGACCACGCCAAGTCCGCCAAGAGCTACTCCGGCCCCGGGAAAGCGCTCCCCATCTTTTTGCCGCGACAAAGTTACAATCTCCCCGTCCGCGGTGACAATTTCCAGAGCCGACACGGCCGTCGATAGGTTGCCGTTCTTGCTTCCCGAACCATGCGTAGCGGTGGCGCAAGCGCCTGCCACAGAGACATGCGGCAGTGAGGCCAGGTTGTGCACTGCAAAACCTTGTTCATCGATGTACGGCGCCAGTCGGCCGTACGTGACCCCCGCTCCCACGGTGACAGTGCGCAACTTCGGATCCAACGCCATCTGATCGAGAAGCTTTAACGAGATTTGCGTGTCTTTGCTGTCGGCGATCCCGTTGAAAGAATGGCGCGCGCCCAGCGCCCTCATCTTGGCGCCGCTCTTCACCGCTTGTTGCACTTCTTCGACCGATTTCGGAAGCAGCAACCGGTCGGTACTGTATTGATAATTGCCCGCCCAATTTGTCCGTGCCGCGGGTTGTTCCTCTGCGGAAACGAAACGTGACAACACGCTGCCGGTGATAAGGGCGCCAGAAGTCTTCAGGAATTGTCTCTTGTTCATAATTGTCCAATGCAGATCGCAACAATATATAGAGATTTGGAGTGTGCAAAGCAAGAGATTCTGGCGGAGACGGGAGCGGGGCAAGCCTGCCTGACTAGTTCACCTGATTTGAATAAGGTCGCCGCTCCCCGGGGCCACGGCGGCCGGCGGCGCAAACTGCGGCGCACGCCACGAGTCGAAGACGGACACCTGGTGCACGCAGGAGACGGTGCAGTTGGGAGCGCAGCCCTTTTCCGACAGATATTCGCGGCGAATGTCTGCGGTTGTGTACTTCTCGAGCGGAATGCCAGGATAGCCGCGCTGCTGCGAACAGTAATGCACCAGGCCATCTTCGCAGATGTAGAGGTAGCGCGCGCCCGCGCGGCAGCGCCATTGATTGGGGCGCCCTTGCGCAATGTTGTCCTGGAAGCCGTTGACGCGAGTGAAGCTGCTCTTCTCCATCGCCTTCATCTCGTTGTAGATGCGGCGCTCTTCGTCATTCAGCGGCTGTAACTGGCCGGAGCCGTCGTGAATGATGCCGATGGTGGAGCTGAACCCCAGTCCCAGGGCGCGCTTGCCGACGGTCAGCGCGTCTTGCGGATTTTTTACGCCGCCGCCCACCACGGAATTGATGTTCACGTGGAAGTCGGCATGCTCAGCCAGGAGCTCCAGCTTCTTGTCTAGCACCTTCAGGCTCTTCTTTGAGACCTCGTCCGGATTCACGTTGTCGATTGAAATTTGCAGCCACTCAAGTCCGGCGCGGTTCAGCCGTTCGATGCGCTCCGCCACCAGAAGGTAGCCGTTCGTGATCAGCCCGGCAATCATGCCACATTTACGAATGCGGTGGATGATCTCGTCCAGTTTGGGATGAAGCAGGGGCTCGCCGCCGCTGATGGTGATGACGGCTGTCCCCAGCGGAGCCAGCTTGTCCACACGCTGGAACATGGCCTCGGTAGGAACTGGTTTGGAAAAATCGTCGTACTCGTTGCAGTACTCGCACGCCAGATTGCACCGTCGCGTCGGGATGATGTGCGCCAACAGGGGATGGTCGGTAGAGGCGAATGCACCCGCGATCATGCGAGCCCCCCGCAAATTGCGGCGGAGCGCCTTCAAACGGCGGCGCACTGTAGTTCCGGTAGATGGCATAGTTACCACTTTATTAGAGCATAGGGATCGGCAGAGTACACCGATTCCGCAGCATTTGGCAGGATTTGCGGAGTGAATGGAGAATGTTGGAAGCGAAACACTCTTTCACTGAGAAGCCAGAACTCCCAACTAGAACCTGGTATTCCGATGCCGCCAGGGCCTCCAGCGACTCAGGCCTTGACCAGTTCCGCAGGGCGTCCGCAACGCTAGTCAGGAACTAGTTCGTGGCCGGCATCCTGCAGAGTCTTGAGCGCAGCAGCGGCATGCTCTTCCTTGACCAGGATGTAGTCGGTATCGAACGTGGAGGCGGCAAATATGGGGACACCACCTTCAGCCAGGGGATTGAGGAATGAAGCCAGGACTCCGGTCAGGGAAAATGCGAAGGGGCCTTCCAGCTTGAAGCATATCCACGGCGATTCACAGTTTGCGCTTTGCGGAGCCTGATCAGCGGGGCAGACGATGGAGAGTTCTTCGGCGGTGCGCGTGATTGAGGTGAAGGGTAGGGTCGCGGCTAACGCGGGCATGGGAGCATCCGGGGGCATGCGGCAGACTGCGAAGGCGATCGGGAGGCATCGGAATTTAAGATGCATGACGGTGATCTCTAGAAGCAAAACCTAGCCGAGCTTTACTGGGCCTGGACGGGTCGGAGAGCCGTCCGTCCCCAGTTTCAAGGGGTGCCTACGGCTTTTTTGACCGCTGCTTTGGCCAGCAGCCGGGTTGAATCGAGCGTTGGCAGTGGCGAGGAATCGGGCGTGACCAGAAGCGGGATTTCAGTGCAGCCCAGAACGACCGCGTCGCAGCCCTGCTCTGCCAATGTCCGAATGATTTCCTGAAAATACGCCAGCGAGCGTGGAGTGAACTGGGCGTTTACGAGTTCGTCCATGATGATCTCGTTGATTCGTTCGCGCGCCGGCTGGTCCGGCGTGCGGTATTCGACACCGGATGCTTGCAACTTCTCCGGATAGACCGGACCTTCCATCAGGTATCGAGTGCCGAGCACGCCCAACCGCTTGAAGTGGCTTCGGCGTGCCTCGTTCGCGACCTCCTGTGCGATATGCAGCCAGGGGCGCGGAGACCTCTGCTCGACCAGGCCAAAGGCTTGATGGACGGTGTTGTCCGGGCAGATCAGAAAATCCGCACCGGCTTGGGCCAGCTTGTCCGCCGAGGAGAGCATCAAGTCGGCAACCCCGGCCCAATCGTCGGCGTAAATGCAACTCATGTATCGAGCCAGGGGATGCGTATGCATCGAGACTTCGGGATGATCATGCGTCCCGAGCAGATGGGCGCCTGCAAGAGCGATCGTGCGGTAGCAGAGCGCCGCCCCCTCCGCGCTGCACGCGACAATGCCGATGTGCTGGGTCATGGGATGTCTTTCTAATTTACTCCTGAGCCGCCAGCTTCTCGACCTGCTGCAGCATCGTGTCCAGGTCTTTGCGTGAGTAATATTTGCCGTTTGCAACCACTCCAAAAATTTTGCGTGAGTTGCGGATGTCTTCGAGCGGATTCGCGTCCAGCAGCACCAGATCAGCCCCGTGCTTCGGCTCGATCAGCCCGTGCGTCGCAATTTTGCCCAGGAACAGCGCGGGATTGATCGTGGCGGACTGCAAGGCCTGCAAGGGAGTGAAACCGCTTTTTACCAGCCACTCCAGCTCATCATGCAAACTGAAACCGGGAAAAACATAAGGGTCGGGACCGTCGCTGCCAGCCATGAACGGCACTCCGGCTTCGTGCATCGCTTTGACCAGTTCCAAGTCGCGGGTAGCTTCAGCCTTCAGCAGCACCAGCTCTTCGGGCGAAGTATTTTGGCGAAGCTTGGCCGGATCCCATTGCGTGCGCACTGAGGCAGGCACATATTTGAGCCGGGGATCGGATTCCAGCTGCGCATCATCGATGTGGCTGTTGGCCTGCGTCCACACCAGCGTCGGAACCTGCCAGATGCTGCTCTTGGTCAGTTGCAGAAACAATGCGCCGGCCTTGGCCTGATCGTATGTGGAAATGATCTGCGGGCCGAGCTTCGCGTAAGCCGCAAAGTCGCGCTTGGCCAGCGCGGCGAGCAACTGGGCGCGAAGTGCGTCCTCCTGGGAGGAGCAGGCCAGCAGCATTCCCGTCAGATGCTCGATGCTTCTTTGCCCGGCGATGGCAGCTTCGCGAACACTCACCGAATAGGGAACGTGGCCAACGAATGGAATGTGCTGTTTTGAGGATTCATCGGCAATCGCAAAGTAGGAATCGCGCGGGATATTGGAAAGTATCTTGACGAAATCCAGTCCCTGCTTCTTCACCGTGTCCACCGCTTGACGCGCATCTTCCGGAGTGTTGACAGGGATGGTCTGCCGGTCGCTCTTGCCTCCCGCTAAAAACGGCCCGCCCAGAATCATCCGCGGCCCGAGCAGTTCTCCACTCTCAATTCGCTTGCGGCGGTTCTCCAGCACGTCCGGGTCGCCACCCATGTCGCGCACACCGGTTATGCCGTTGGCGATGTAAAGTGGGTAAATCACCTTCTCATCCCACGCCGGAGAAATGAAAGCGCTGTGCGCGTGCATGTCCCACAACCCGGGGATCATGTATTTTCCATTGGCGTTGACGATCTGAATGCCGTGTCCGTGTTCAACCAGGCCAACTTTCGCCACGCCGCTGATCTGCCCTTTCTTGATCACCACCGTCATGTCCTGAGCGATGGTGCCGTCCCGCAGGTTTGCGACATTGACGTTGGTGAAGATCAGAATGTCAGTTGAAGTCTTCGGCTTGGGGCCCGCCCACAGGAAGGTGGTCAGACACGCCCAGACGGTCAGAGATGTCTTCATGCCCCAGAGCTCCGCGAGACAGCCAGTCAGGAAAGGCTAAGTGTGGGCTGCCGCGGCGTCAAATAAATTCAGGAAGGTCAGCTTCTCTTCTGCGGGAAGGAACGAGGCCTCGAAGGAATTCCGCGCCAGTTCGCGTAAATGTTCCTCGTTGAAGCCGAAAGACTGCTGGGCCAAATGGTATTCACGAGCCAGCGATGTACGAAACATGGCCGGATCGTCAGTGTTGAGCGTGATCATGATCCCCTGATCAAAATACTGGCGGACGGGGTGAGCGTTCAGCGACGGGCAAGCACCGGTGCGCAGGTTGCTGGTAATGCAGATTTCCACTGGAACCTGGCGGGTGGCCAGCTCTTCCACCAATTCCGGATCCTGCGCGGCGGTGAGTCCGTGCCCAATCCGTTCGGCACGGAGATTGAGCGCGCCCCAGATGGATTCGGGGCCGGCATTTTCACCGGCATGCGCGGTCAGATGCAATCCGTTGTCGGCGGCGTAGGCGTAGGCGTCGCGAAACAACTCGGGCGGCCCCTTCTGCTCGTCGCCGCCTATGCCGATAGCGACGACTTTGCGCTCCCGATGGCGCACCGCAACTTCGAAGACCTCGCGCGCCGCAACCGGGCCGAACTGGCGTACCGCATCAAAAATCCATAACAGGGAAACACCGAAGTCACGCTCCCCTCTCTCGCGGCCGCGCTCCAGGCCTTCAAACAGGGCATCAAAATTCTGTTTGCGCCACAGGCAAACCCCCACCGACACGTAAACCTCGGCGTGCAGAACGTTCTGCGCTCGCAGCCTCTCCATCAAACGGTAAGTGATGAGTTCGTAATCGCCGGCAGTCTGCAGGTCTTCGGTGACAGCCTTGAAGGCCATCAGGAAACCATTGAAGTCCTGATAGCTGTAGAGCTGTTCGATCTCAGCGAGCGTGCTGTTCTTGCCGTGGCGCTGCCGCAGTTCAAGCAGGGTTGTGGGGTCAATCGCACCTTCAAGATGAAGATGGAGCTCAGCCTTCGGCAAAGTCACGATGAACGAACTAGGCTGTGACGCCATAGCGTAATTGTAGATTGAAGCGGCAGGATTTGCAGGGGAATCGATTTCAGATTGCAGCTGTGAGAATGAACGTTGCTGAGTATCGCCTTCAAATCTCTTGTGGATCAGAGCCGCGAAGCGGTGCAAAGAGTGTACCGCCGGAGCGCAAGCCCTGGGATTAACCGGGGCAGGGAGTAAGCTCCGAAGGAGCGAAATAAGAGTCTTCACCCCGAAATCTGTAATCTCAATTCTTCCATCTGACGTTTTCCATCTGACATCACAATCCTATCTTTGAGCTTTGCAAAACTCGCTGTGATGACGGCTGTAGAAAACATAGATAGCCAGACCAAGCGCCAGCCAGATGAAGAAGCGCAACCACGTTATCACGGTGAGGCCGGTCATCAGTCCGCCACACAACACCACCGAGATCAGCGGAAACCATGGAACAAAGGGAACACGGAAGGCGCGCGGCCGATCGGGCTGCCGACGGCGCAGAAAAATAACGCCGAGCGACACCAGCACAAACGCAAACAGCGTGCCGATATTGGAAAGATCAGCGGCATCCCCAATGTCCACCAGCCCCGCAGGAATGCCAACTGCGAAGCAGGCAATCCACGTAGACCAGTAGGGAGTCTTGTACTTGGGATGAACCACCAAAAAAGCTTGGGCAGAAGACCATCGCGGGACATCGCATACCAGATGCGCGCCTGTCCATACTGAAACACCAGCAGCGAAGAAATCATTCCGGTAAGCGCCCCCACCACGATCACGGAGCGAAAAAACGGGTGCGCGCCCAGGTATTTCAACGCGTAGGCGACAGGCGCCTCGGCCGCTTCGCCGGAAACGAAGGTCGTGTACTTCATCATGCCCAGCAGAACAATCGCAACCCCGACGTACAGCAGGGTGCAGATGATCAGCGAGGCGATAATGCCGAATGGCAGGTCGCGCTGCGGCGTCTTACACTCTTCCGCCGCGGTGGAGACGGAATCGAAGCCAATGTAGGTGAAGAAAACAATGGCGCCACCGGTGACGATTCCAGCGAATCCCGAGGGAGCAAACGGCGTCCAGTTGGCCTTGTTGACCAGCATGCCGCCCACAACCAGGAACGTGAGAATCGCTCCGATCTTGATCATCACCATGACATTGTTGGCGCCGGCCGACTCCTTCACACCGCGCACCAGCAGCAGCGTCAGAATAAAAACGATCAGGAAACCGGGCACGTTAAAATACGCGCCGGTCCAATGTCCCGAAGCCCACACCGGACTGGCCCACTCGCTCGGCAGGTTCAAACCAAAAGCCGCCAGTTGCGCCTTGGCATATCCGCTGAAGCCGACGGCGACCGCCACGTTGCTGACTACGTATTCCAGGATCAGGTCCCAGCCGATGATCCAGGCAAAAATTTCGCCCAGCGTCGCGTAGGAATAGGTATAAGCGCTGCCCGCTATCGGGATCATCGACGCCAGTTCGGCGTAGCACAGACCCGCAAAGCTGCAGGCGACGGCCACCAGCAAAAATGAAATGGCGATGGAGGGGCCGGCTGGCGGACGCCCGTGCATCAGCGCGCCCACAGTACTTCCCGTGCGCAGGAAGTTGGAGATTAGATCCAACACTTGTGCATGCAGAATCGAAGGAGCCGAGAAGTGTTCCCCCGCCGCGGCCGTGCCGGTAAGGACGAATATCCCGGAACCGATGATCGCGCCAATGCCCAGCGCGGTCAGCGACCACGGCCCGAGGGACTTCTTGAGACGGTGGCCCGGCTCGTCGGCTTCCGCAATCAGCTTGTCGATGGACTTGCAGCAGAGCAGCTGGTGTTCAGAGGTACGGGCCGTTGGTGGTTGTGCCAAAAGGTTTCGTCTCCTGGGGAAGCGTTTGGCAAAGGCACTTGGCATTCGGCCGGTTCAAGGGCCAAATACCAAGTGTTACATGCCAGATGCCCCTTACCGCTTCGCTGTGCCGCGTGCCAGCTTCTTCACTTTGCGCTTGGCCGAGCCGCGGGCATACTCCCGCGGCTTCAGCGGGTTTTCCGCCTTGCGTTTTTTGCGGGAGGCGCGCTTCGTCTTCTTGCGTTCTTCTCTGGTCAGTGTGCTTGTGTTTGCCATGAGTGCTGTGTGTTTCTCCTTGAAATGTCGATGAAGCCAGCTTCTGGCGGTTAGGTTCCGACTTCTAGCTAAAACATGAGGATATATGCGATCTAGCTGGTAGCTCGGAGCCAGGAGCTAGAAGCTGCGTTTAGGCTCCCTCCAGCTGCGCGTACTTCTCTACCAGCTTCTTCAAACCGAAGCGAGGGAATTGTACCGTAATCTTGGCATCTTCACCTTCTCCTTCGCGCTGGTAGACCGTGCCTTCCCCATATTTCGGATGTCGAACCTTCTGTCCCGGCCGGAAACCCCTTTTGCCTTTAGGCTCCTCAATCGGTACTCTCGGGACGCTGAATTTCTTGCCACGCGAGGCAAAAAAGTCGGCAATATTCTCAATCGAATTGTAGGATTTGCCGGCGTAGGGCGCAGGTGGAGTGCGCGCCTTCTGCGGATTCGCCCACACCGCACTCTGGTCTTCGTCTTCGTAAGCGTAGTGAGTGGGCTCTTGGTCGTGTGGTCGCGGGCGATTCGCCCGCGAGTACCCGGACCCCCACGAGTCGCCCGCAGCCACACGACCGGCGCGGCCTCTTCTCGATGACCCCAGGTCTTCGACCAGCTCCATCGGAATCTCTTCCAGGAACCTCGACGGGATGCTGGCCTCGGGCAGATCCGTACCGTAACGGCGGCGGTAGACGGCGCGAGTCAGAATCAGCGTGTCCATGGCGCGGGTCATCCCTACGTAGCAAAGCCGGCGCTCTTCTTCAACGTCGTCAGGCTGCAGAAAAGTACGCGAGTGCGGAAACAGGCCTTCTTCCAGGCCTCCGAGAAACACGAGCGGGAACTCGAGACCCTTGGCCGCGTGCAGGGTCATAAGTGTGATCTGGGCCCGCTCGTCGTAAGCGTCGGCGTCGCTGACCAGGGCCGCGTGATCCAGAAACTGGTCCAGAGTTTCGCCGCGGTCGCGGGAATCCATGGCGGCGTTGACCAGTTCGCGAAGATTCTCGACACGCGAGTAGGCCTCGGGCGTGTCTTCTTCCTCGAGGAGCCTGATGTAACCGGTCCGATCAATAAGAAATTTCAGGATGTCGGCGGTGCTGGCCGCGGGGGTATCAGTAGCGCCGGCATCCTGCCGGCTGTCGTGGAGACGTCCCGCCTCCACTTCTTCGGCAGGCAAGCCCTTCGAGTTTTTCTCTACCGCCGATGCCTTCACGCTATCCTCGTCCGCGGGCCCCAAGTCGCCCCCAAAGTCGAAAGAAAAATTGTCCGGGCTGAAGTCAGTGTCGTCGGCAAGGGATGGAACATCCAGCCCTTCGGCGTCCAAACCGCGCGTGCGAGACGCCCGCGGCCGCACCGGTGTGTCCTCCGTTTCTGCGCTTGCCGTCTCTGCCAGATGCTCGGCGTAAGTTCCACCCAGAATGGCGCGCCCGTCCTCGATGACGTCAGTGAATGCTTTGAGAGCGGCCAGCGCCCGTGGCGGCAGAAGCTGGCGCTTGATCACTTCCGCAATCGCGCCCCACAGGGAGAGCCCGGTTTCGAGTGCTACCCCCTCTAGGGTTTCAATAGTGGTCTTGCCGATTCCGCGCACTGGGGTGTTGATCACGCGCAGCAGGGAGATTGAGTCATCCGGGTTATGAATGACTTTGAGGTACGAAATCATGTCCTTGATCTCGGCGCGCTCGTAGAACGAGAAGCCCCCGACCACGTGATACTTCAGTCCGTAGCGGCGCATGGCCTCTTCATACAGCCGGGACTGCGAGTTGGTTCGGTAAAGCACGGCGGCGCGGGCGTTCTCGCCCTGTTCGACGGCTTCACGCAAGTATTTCGAAATGTAGTCGGCGGCAAAGAGCGCCTCGTTCTCACCGTCCGGAGCTTCGTAGTAGCCGACTTTGGCCCCGCCCTGCCGCGAAGTCCATAGGTTCTTGCCTTTGCGCTTGATGTTATTCGCCACCACCGCCGAGGCGGCTTGCAGGATGTTCTGGGTCGAACGGTAGTTCTGCTCCAGGCGGATGATCCTGGCCTCGGTAAAGTCTTGCTCAAATTCCAGAATGTTGCGGATGTCGGCGCCGCGCCAGGAGTAGATGGACTGGTCTTCGTCGCCCACCGCGCAAATATTGTGATGGGTACCCGCCAGAAGCCGCATCAGTTCGTACTGCGGACGGTTGGTGTCCTGATATTCGTCAATCATCACGTACTGGTAGCGGCGGTTGTAATAGTCGCGCACCGCCGGAACGGCTTTCAGCAAGCGCACCGTTTCGAGCAGCAAGTCGTCGAAATCAAGAGCGTTGGCTTTGCGCAGATCCTTGCGATACTCCTGGTAGATGTGGGCCACACTCTCCGTCTTGGGATCGCCCGACTGCAGGTACACTTCCTGCGGGTCGAGCATGTGGTTCTTGGCCCACGAAATATGCGAGAGCACAGAACGCGGCGTGGTCTGTTTGTCGTCAATGCCCAAGCGCCGCATCGCCGATTTCACCAGTTGCTGTTGATCGGACTCGTCGTAGATCACGAAGCTTTTCGTCAGCCCAATCGGCGGCTGTCCGGGCACAGCCGAAGGAATACGCAGCCGTTCAATGTCCCGCCGCAACACCCGCACACAGAAAGAGTGAAAGGTGGCAATGGTCGGCTTGGCGATGGAAAGGCCGCCCACCAGCTTGTCTACGCGCTCGACCATTTCCTGCGCAGCCTTGTTGGTAAAGGTCATCGCGAGGATGGCTTCCGGCATCACGCCCATGTTTTCAATGAGGTAGGCGATGCGGAACGTGATGACCCGGGTCTTGCCGCTGCCCGCGCCCGCCAGGATGAGGACCGGCCCGACCGTAGTTTCGACGGCGGCGCGTTGTTGCGGGTTGAGTTGGTCGAGAAAAGACAAAACTGGCGCGGCTCCGAGGTTCTCTAGCTCAATTTTACAGGGGATTGACGATTCGGGGATTTCGCCTACACCCAAGCACCCATAAGCTGTCCCAAGCTGCCGCGAACCCGCAGCCCATCCTCGCGATCCTTGAAATAGCGGGCGTTGATTTCTTCCGTGTCCAGTATCTCGGTGCGTTCGAATCCCGTCTTCCGGAGTTCCTGCGCAAGTTCGGCGGGACGGAAATAGAGTTGAAAGGGTTCGCCCGCGACCGCTACCCGCCGGGAGATCAGGTGCAGGGCAAGGCGCTGGCGCAGGTTGAGCAATTTGGGGTCGACTGCGAAGTCGAATGCCACCCCGCTGCCCGGCGGTAGCTGAGCGATAAAACGCAGTGTCGCCATGCAGGATTCCCGCGTGAGATAGGGCGTCACTCCCAACCAGGATAAGAATGCAGGTGAGCCCGAGTCGAAGCCGCCCTGTTCGAGTCCGGCCGCAAGGGTTTGCCGCTCGAAATCGACCGTCACGAACTGCAACGCTGGTGGGACAGCAATGCCCGATGCTTGTAAGCGCTCGAGCTTCCAGGCTTGAGTCGCAGGATGGTCCACTTCAAACACCCGCAGATAAGCTGCATGAGGGTTGCGGCAGGCGAAGGTATCCAGTCCGGCGCCGAGGACGACGTACTGCGCCACGCGTTGCTCGACAGCCTGCGCCAGTTGGTCTTCCGCATACCGGCTCCATGCCGCCATAAACGCACGAAAGGCGCGAGCCACAGGGTGATCGCGTTCTTTGGGACTGGCGCGCAGTTTCTCGGCGGCTTCGGCTCCGACAATGGGCACGGCTAGGGGATCGTCGAGGACTTTGGGCTGGTCAAAAAGCTGGTGGGCGGCGCGTCGGAGAGCAACCTTGTACGCGGTCCGGCTGAATCTTCCCTGCTTCACGAAACCTATCCTGTCTTGGTGGCAGTGCGCTGGGCGCTGCATTCTTCACACGGGCATACATCCCGCAGAAACTGCCAGGAATAAATGCCCAACTCGTGCCCATCATTCCAGTGAAACTTGATGGCGTATTTGCCCACGCCCTCGGCCGACAATGGCTTGGCCGCCGGTTTGAACATTGGCAGCGCTCCGGGTGCCAGCTTAGGCCGTTCGCCGAGCTGGCGCCCAGACTTGCCCCGCTCGTCGTCACAAAGGGCGCAGGGGCAGGCATCGCGGAGGAAGGGAAATGCGTAGTGCGAGCGATGGCCATCCTTCCACTCGATGTCCAGGCCTGAGCCGGTCGTGAGGTTTACTTTGACCGATTTCGGATCAGGGGCTGTCACTTTTTCAGTATCGCACACTCGAACCGACGGCTATGTCCATGACGGACTATAGGATACGCGGATCTAAAAATATCGCTTGACACCGAGACTGAAGTTATTTAACTTAACGTTGTTAACTTAACAACGTTAAGTTAGATAACGTAGTGATGGAGATCGCGATGGGCGTCAAAGAGCGGCGCGAGCGTGAGAAGTCGGAAACTCGGGACAAGATCCTGGACGCTGCCCGCGAGCTGTTTCTCAGCGAGGGTTACGACGGCGTTTCCATGCGCAAAGTGGCCGAGAAGATTGAGTACTCACCCACCGCCATCTACCTGCACTTCACCGACAAAGAAGAGCTCTTTCACGAACTCGTCCACGAGGACTTTGCCCGCCTGGCTACCGTGTTTCAGAGTGCGGCGATGCCGGCCAATCCGGTCGAGCGAATCCGCGAAATTGGCCGCACCTACGTGGAATTCGGAACGCACTATCCCAATCACTACAAGCTCATGTTCATGACGCCGCATCCGCCCGCCGAGCTCAACGACCTCGATCGTGAAATCAAGGGCAATCCCGAGAGTGACGCTTACGCCTTCCTGAAGCTCTCAGTGGAACAGGCCATCACCGAAGGAGATTTCCGCGACGAACTCCGCGACGCCGACCTGATTTCGCAAACCTTGTGGGCCGCCGTGCACGGCGTGATTTCCCTCCATATTGCCAAATGCAATGACGGCTGGGTGGATTGGCGTCGGCTTGATGACCGG
>Ga0134128_10006185_pt1 | contig 14503 bp, 13 predicted proteins | sample KB31754_FD_96462 | JGI IMG/M metagenome (GOLD analysis project Ga0134128, IMG submission 96462) | Terrestrial soil microbial communities with excess Nitrogen fertilizer from Kellogg Biological Station, Michigan, USA - KB3-175-4 | ecosystem: Environmental > Terrestrial > Soil > Unclassified ... | reverse complement strand
CGGTGTGACAAAAGTTCCGCAATCGAAGACTTCGATTTTGCAATCGAGCAAGTTGACCATCGCACGACTTGCCACCACGGGCGATACTATGCCCTCCGGCGATAGCGGTATGGATGAATGGGTTAGGGGCAAACCAAGCACAAGCGCCTCGGCATCGAGCGCCGGCGTCAGACGACGAGCTTCCGCTGTATGCCCGGCTGCCGAGATACCGTCTATGTCGCTTGTTTCGGTGCTGCCGATAGCCAGCGCCATGCGCCCGGGTTTTTTCACAGCTATATTCAGATGTTCAAGGACACGCGTCAGTCGATTGCGCGGATCATTCACCGATCTTATGAATGTAGAGGTTGCCTCAACCATTGACGGCCTCCGGGATCTCTTTTGTAATACGACAAAACGGCGCCACTGAGAGCGGCCATAGCACCAGGCTCGCTATCCCCAGCCACACTTGCGCGCACGCTTGCACCGCCGATTGTTCTGCAAAGCCGGACAAAGGCGTCACAGACGCAATCACTTGAGGCGCAGTTACCACGACGTTGACCACCAGAATTATGACCGTGATTATGCACAGCGGCAGCCAGTGCTTGAGGCTCTCCTTCATCGCCACCACTGCCGTGCGCGCGGCGGCCATATCGGAGACGGCGGAAAACACTATGGTGACGAAGGTGTAAGCGGTACAAATCACCATTAATACTGCGGCGAAAGCGCCCAGCGAAAACAAAACGGACGGCGAGGTCAACCATGCCGGCCAGCCGAGCAGCTTTGTGTCGACGGGCATTGGTCCGGCAACCATCGAATGAAACATGATCAGCGCCGACAGAGGCACCGCGACGGGCAGCAAGAGCAGTGAAGCGACCAACCACACTTTCATTACATAGACCCATCGTTGCCGAATCGTTTTGTGCGCGTCTGCAACCACCTCAGAATTCAAGTTGGGTGCCGGCGCCGTACCATCTTCGCTCGCCTCATGTGCTTTTTCGGCTTGGCAAAGAAGGCGAGCGAAGATGGTCAGCTTCATCAGCCACTGAGCCAGCGCCACCATGGTGAGAATGAGAATCACCGCAATACCAAGCAGAATGCTCAGATAGAGGACCAGTATCGGTAGGATGTCGGTAATTTCGGCGGGTTGCGGCTGTTTCATCCGGTAGATGGCATAATTGCCGCCCACGGCGACAATAACGTTAGCTGCCGTCAATAAAGCAGCGCAGGGTACGCAATGAGGCGCGAATCGCCAGGAAGCCGCCCAGGCGCGCCGCCACCATTGTCGATCGTGCAAGAGGTCGGTCCAGCGATCGCTGACAATCGTGAGCATGCACACATATTACATGCTTTTCAAGTTCAATTAATTGCAAACTGACCGCTTGTTACCGCCTGGTGCAATAAGATCTGAAGCGACTCAGGAGTCTCAATTCCACGTGATCTTAGTTTTCAAGAGCGAAGTCCCAGAGCACCAGCTTGCGGCGACGCAGCAGCAGCTCGACAGACTTGGATTTACCTATAAGCCGGTGCGCACCGCCACCGGTTGCTTGTTGATCATTCTCGACGACGTGAGTACGTTTCCCTCTCATGTCTTCAGTCAGCTTCCCGGTGTAGAAAAGGCGATCCGTCTTACTTCCCAGTGCTCGCTCGTGTTCAAAAACGGGCGGCCGTCGGTGCCTGTGCGACACGTCTCTATCGGCGGCGATGAGCCAATTGTGATGGCGGGGCCATGCTCGGTCGAAGGCGAAGCGCATTTGCTGCAGCTTGCTCACTCCCTCAAAGACGCGGGCGCGCATATTCTGCGCGGCGGTGCCTTTAAGCCGCGCACCAGCCCGTACGACTTCCAGGGGCTCGGAAAAGAAGCGCTCGCCTATCTGGCAGCGGCGCGCACCGCTACCGGCATGCCCGTCGTATCTGAAGTGATGTCTGCCGAGCAAATCGAGCAAGCATTCGATTACGTGGATATATTCCAAATCGGCGCGCGCAGCATGTACAACTACGAGCTGCTCAAGGAAGTCGGTCGCACCCGCCGTCCCGTATTGTTGAAGCGCGGCATGTCCGCAACTCTGCAAGAATTTGTCAGCGCTGCCGAGTACATCATGATGCAGGGCAACTTGCAGGTGATCCTTTGCGAGCGCGGTATCCGTACGTTTGAAACACACACGCGCAACACGCTCGATTTAAACGCAGTCGCGGCGCTGAAGACGATGACACCACTACCGGTGCTGGTCGATCCCAGCCATGGAACGGGCCGCCGCGAATTGGTGCGCCCGATGAGCAGAGCCGCCATTGCAGCCGGTGCCGACGGCTTGATGATTGAGGTTCACCAGCAGCCGAACGCCGCCCTTAGCGATGCGGAGCAAGCAATTACGCCGGCCATGCTCAAAGACATAATCGATGATGCCCGGCGCATTCGAGCAGCGCTCAGCGATGCCCATACCAACCAGGCGCTGCATCCAGCCGGGATACATGGCGCCGCTACGGTTAACTGCACCCCGACGTAGGGCATTATTTCGTCAAACGGCCTTCTGCTGGTCGTTCTGGATTGGGACAACGTCAGTGGCTGGGCGATTGGTGTTCCACCGCGGAACCTCGGCGTCGACAATCTCATCCAGCTCTTCTTTTGTCAGCGTTTCTTTCTCGAGCAGACGCTTGGCTGCTCGCTCGAGCAGGGCGCGGCGCTCACCAAGCATCGACATAGCGCGCTTATTAGCGGCTTCCACGAGCTTGCGCACTTCCATGTCGATTTCGCGCGCTGTTTCCTCGCTGTACAGTCGCTCCTGCAAGGTGGCCATGTACTGTTTCTGCAAGAACCCGTTCGGCTCGTTCTCGTAGGTCACGGGGCCCATGCGATCGGCCATCCCATAGCGGGTAATCATGTTGCGGGCGATTTCCGTCGCTTTGGATAGGTCATCGGCAGCACCGGTTGACACTTGATTGAATATGATTAGCTCAGCGGATCTTCCTCCGAGCAATACGACGAGTCTGTTCTCCAGTTCGGTTCGCGACATTAGAAAACGATCTTCAGTCGGGCGTTGCATAGTGTAGCCCAGCGCCGCACTACCGCGCGGAATGATCGAAACTTTGTGCACCGGGTCCGAACCGGGCAAGCTGATCGCCAACAGAGCGTGTCCCATTTCGTGATAGGCAACCCGCTTGCGCTCTTCTTCGTTTAGCAACCGGTTTTTCTTTTCCAAACCGGCAACGATGCGTTCGATTCCTTCATTGAAATCAATCATGGTGACGCGGTCAGCGCCGCGTCTGGCCGCCAATAGGGCAGCCTCGTTTACCAGGTTGGCGAGGTCAGCGCCCGTAAATCCAGCCGTCGCTTGGGCAATTGCTTCGCGATCGACATCGGCTCCGATCACAATGGATCGAATGTGAACGTTGAGTATTTCCAATCGTCCTTTTTTGTCCGGGCGATCGACCAAAACTTGCCGGTCGAAGCGGCCGGCGCGCAGCAACGCGGGATCGAGGATCTCCGGACGGTTGGTGGCGGCGAGCACCACCATGCCTTTGCGTGCGTCAAAGCCATCGAGCTCGACAAGAAGTTGATTGAGAGTTTGCTCTTTTTCATCGTGCGATCCCTGCATTCCGAAGCCGCGCGCCTTACCAAGCGCATCCAGCTCATCTATGAACACGATGCAGGGCGATTTTTTCATTGATTGTTCGAAGAGGTCGCGCACGCGAGCCGCTCCAACGCCGACGAACAGCTCGACGAACTCGGAGCCGCTGATTGAGAAGAACGGCACACCCGCCTCACCAGCAACTGCCCGTGCCAGCAATGTTTTGCCGGTGCCGGGCGGCCCGACCAGAAGCACGCCTTTGGGCATTCGCCCGCCGAGCTTGCGATAACGGTCGGGTTCTTTCAAGAAGGTGACGACTTCCTGCAGCTCTTCTTTCGCCTCATCTACACCCGCCACATCGGCGAAGGTCGTCTTCTCCTTTTCCTCGACGTAGACGCGCGCCTTGCTGCGCCCGATCGACATAACGCCGCCCATCATGCCATCTTTGTCGGTGGCTCGATTGAGAAACAGCATCCACAAGCCAAAGAAAATCGCCGCCGGAATTACCCAGGACAGCAGATCTCTGAAGAAATTGTTTTCCGTCGCGCCGGAGAATTTGATGTGACGCGCTGCCAGCAGCTGAGCAAGATTCTGCTGCTCAACTCGGGTGGTTGCAAAGGGAACCGTCTTCCCGTTCACGTTGAGGTCGCCGGTGATCTCATGCTCGGTAACCGTCAGATTATCTACTTTGTTCTGATCGACGTCAGCCAAAAACTGGCTATACGAAAGCTTCTGCACTTCGCGGACTTGCATCCAGATGCCCTGAATGACAAATATGGTCCAGACGGCGAACAAGATTAGCCAAATCGGAAATTTCTTTCCTTGCATTGCGGCTCCCTAAGTAATTTAACAGGTGCGGATAAGCAGACTGTATATCGGCTCAAAGAGTTGCGTGCTGATGCAAATTCACGGGTTGAGTCCGGCAGCAGGCATCTTGCAGGGTTGAGCAGATGCGCTCAAACTCTGCATCGCTCAGCCATTGGCTGTTAGTGATTGTCAGCGAGCGGGCTGCCAGACTCTCGGCATTCTCTGCAGAGCCAGTCAAGCCGAGGAGCGGCCGCAGATAGTCATAATGCGTCAGTGCATGCCCAAACAGTTTTGTCACTCCCATCCCACTCGACCACAGCTTGTCGAGGGCTTTCCGGCAGATCTGGGCATCAGCAAAGACCACCGTAATGAAAGGCCAGGATCCTTCCTCGCCAGGTCGCTCTTCCATTACGTGCAATACTCTTATTGCAGAGAGCACGCGCGATCGCGATCGTCCGCGGGCGCGATTGTGGCAAAGAAATTCGGGCAAACGTTTTAGCGCGGCGGCTCCTGCTCTTAACTGAAAACCGGCCACTTGAACGATGGGTACGGGTGGCTCGAACAAATCGCCGAGTGCTTCGTCATACTTGCCCTTTTTGAGCAGGTGCCGGAAATAGGGTCCATACATGAGAGCCAGTCCGGCCGGATTATAGATTGCCGTAAACGCAATCAATTGGCAGGTACGAACGAAATTCGTCAGAGTGTTTTTAGCGGCTAATCGACGCGCAGTTTGCTCAAGTCCGTGCCTGATGCCGCCGTCCTTAGCCACCAGAAAGCCTCCCTCATATATGCTCAGACCTTTGCCACGGGTGAGGCTGAACATGCCGATATCGCCAATGGTGCCGGCCGGCCTGCCACCATATGTGGCACCAAGCGCCTGAGCCGCGTCTTCTATGATGAATGCTCCGGCTGTCCTGGCAATCCGCAAACATGCGTCAAGATCCGCGGGCAATCCGCCGATGTGCGTGGGAATTACTGCGAGCGTCTCGCTATCCACGCACCGGGCAAGCTCATCTTCATCGAAATCGTATGAGTCCGCTTTGGTGTCACAAACCACAGTCTCCAACCCACTTTGGGCAACGGCCATAGCCACCAGCGGGCAAGTGTAGCCGGGCACCACCACTTTTCGCCGACTGCTCGTCGACTTCAGGTAAGTGAGGGCAATGATGAGGGCGGCTGTTCCCGAGCATTCGATTTGCACGCTCGGTACGCCTAGTAAGCGGGCTAACCCGTTGCACAGGTCTTCTGGTCTGCTGCTGCTAAACAGATCGCTGAGCTCCAGCGGCAATCCGGCCGTCGGTGGCAGCTCACGCAACATCTTTGGCCTCGACGCGTGCGGCAGGCTCGGGTTTGGGATCCGCTTCCGGCTCACGTTCTGTTCCCAGAACAAATATCCCAGCCATAATTAGAATACTGCCGGCCACCTGCAAGAGCGAGAGTTTCTCGCCCAAAAACAGCACAGAGATAATAGTTACCGTCACGATCTCCAAGTGGGTGGCGGCGAAGGCCGGTCCGATCGGCGCGTGGCGCAACAGGGTCATGTAGCTGATAAACGCACCTATGTACGACAAAACCGCGACGTACACCCACTTTTCGACAAGCAGCCTGCCTATCCATGCCAGCTCCAGCATCGCCGGCGCCGTGTGCACTGCCGCCAATTTGAAGCTCGTCTGCGTCAACGTGTCGAAGCACAGAAGAATGAAAAATCCAACTATGTAGAACTTCTTCACAGGTCACCACCGCCCCAACCGACGAGCACAACGCCCAAAGCCACGAGGGTTACGGCCAACAGCCGGCGCTTGGTCAGTTTTTCCTGAAAGAAGATGCGCCCGCCAATCATGACGCAGATGATATTGAGGCTGCCCAAAAGCACTGCCACCGAAAGTGGTACCAGCGATAGAAATGCCAGCCAGGACAAAATCTCAGCGACATAGGACAGCAGACCGACCCACAGCCAGTGATTGCGCGCCATAGCCAACCAGCGTTGCAATCCATCGGTTTGCCCGGCATGTACCGCTGCAGCCTTGAAGGCCAACTGTCCGACGGTATCGAAGAACAGTGTGGATATCCAGACAAGCGTGGCAACAAAGCTCATGACTGTGCCTCCGTCTCGGTTTGGGAGGACCAATTGGCATCAGCCTCAAAGAAATTTTTGATGGGAGCGAGAATCGCTCGCAGCAGGGGATTGCGAATATAAACAGCGTGCCGTGTGAAAGTAAATCGCGCTCCAAGCGAGCGTTTTACCTGTGGATCTGTCCATCCGGCAATGTAATGCGTCAGTCGGTGACTCAGAGCGAATTCCAGATTGATAAACCAGCTTACGAAATAGAGATTGTATTGTCTGGCTTGCGGATAGGCGAAGCCGACATATTTATCGACAAGCATGTTGTTATGAACGAAGCAGAGGTTCCATCCGATCATTTCACCATCTACATTGTAGACGAAGAGCACGCCCTCATTGCGTTGGTCGCAGACCACGGCGCCGAAGAATTCACGGCTGAGCTTGTCGAAGTGAATTTCGCTTTGCTCGTAGACGTTCACATACAGCTGGTACAGTTTATCGACAAATCTCTGGTCGCGCAGCTCAGCGCAGCCGGTTCTCAACTCTTGCAAGCTGATGCGAGATTTCGATTTCAGTTTTTTCCTGAACTCTTTGCGTTTTCGGGAAGACAGTTTTGCCATATATTCATCGATATCGGCAAAATCGATAGGCACGTAGGCCAGCGCCTGTCCTTCGACGATGATGTATCCCTGGCGAGCCGCTTCCTCTATCAATGCTTCGGCGTGATAGCCGACGGCACCAGGCAATAGCGGCGAAGCCTTCGGTACATCTTTGATGATTATCAGTTGCGAATTGCTGTGGTGCCCGATCAAAGAACGCACAAAACGAAGCGAGTCTTCCGCGTGAGGAACAGGCGCATATTCGGAGACGGTGGTGCCGATGAAGGTTGTGCGGAAGCTGGTGAGAAAGCCCAACCATTTTGACGAGCGCACCCAACGCATGAATCCACTTTGCGCATCGTCCAGGGTGGTGCGCAAATCGTACAAACAGAAGAAGGCGGGCACGCAGTAGTTACCGACTTGAATCCAGGCAGCGCCGAATTGCTCTGGTGGATTTTGCATGAAGGCGTCAACTAGCCACTCGGGCTCAAGCGCGGTGGAAATGGCTCCGCCGCGCACCGCTCTTGAAGGTGCAAAGGTAGTTGCGTCACGCATAAGCTGCGCGATCCTAGCAAAGGGCGCGCCTGCTTGACAAGAGAAAGACGTTCAGGAAGAGTTCTATACCGCTTGCGAGGGGGCGGCTTGCGATCCCACGGGCACAACTGTCTTCTGCAGACCGAATAAGTGCCGGGCATCATTGATCAATTGGCTGTTATTGCGCTTTAGCCCGGGCATCACCTCGCCGAATTCGACGATCAAATGACGGGCCTGTCTTCCGGCGTGCTCTTTGGCATAGCCGTAAATTGCACCGCCTGCCTTTTCGGTGGGCACGCGATTTTCGGTGGAATTAGTCAAACGCATCGGGAAATGATCCGGGAAAAACCCGTAGAGCTCATCGAGTGAAATGCTGTCGGGTCCGGCGAAAAAGCGCTGTTCTTTATTCCAACCACGCTTCACAGCGGCTCCGGAAAACCATTGAATGTTGGGATCGCGTCCATTGGGCTGAGCGACAGGGACAATCTGCTTCTGTCCATTTATGGTCCGGCGTTCGAAAACGATCATGTCTGAGTCATCGGGCAACTCGACATAGGCGCCGCCTTCGTCTGTGTGCACCGGCGGTTGTTCGTCCGTGCCTTCGAAATAAAGTTGTCCGTCGCGCATTTCGACGGCGCGCACTTGTCCGCTCTCGTCCTTCAAAGCCCGCAAGTGGATACCGGCCGTGTGCAGATAAAGCTTGTTTTGCGCCAGTGCCGCGAACATCTCGTTGACGAATTGTTCGGCGGGCCGTCTGCGCAGCCAATTCTTGATGGAATCCAGGGCCACGCGCTTCACTATATAACTGTCCAGAGCGGCGATCTGCTCATCGGCGCTGCCTGCGCTTCGAATGTACGACTTGCCGGAAACGGCAGCCCAGTCGTCCCAAAGTTGCATTTGCTCTTTAGTGAGGCGGTTGCGCTGTTGCACGAGCTCGGCTTCGCTCACCAGCTTGCCGCTGGCGTCCTTCACCGTTCCTGGCTGATTCTTGAACCACTGAGGCTTGTCCCAATCCCGTATACGAGACAAGCTTGTGGTGACAGCCGAAAGCGCTTCTAACTTTTCCGACTCGCTCATCGGCGAGCTGGAAAGCAAGCGCAGATAATCATGCAATGACTTAAGGGCATTGGCTTCGCGACCGCGATTCTGGGCGGCTTCTTCAAGAGCGCCGCGGGCCTTCGACCACAAAGACGGCAGATTAACTTCGCGAGGCGCCCGGCTGGTTTCAGGCGCCCGCGCCCTAACGGCGTCTTTACCGCCGGCCGGTTGTCCGGATCCGTCATTTTTGGATGATTCAGTCATTTGGCCACGTACCGTCGTGTCGTCCGCAGTCGAAAAAGTCACCGAGCGCACCGTCATCTCGCCGCCTTCGTCCGGTTGCAAGCTGGGTGCGGGGACATTATTGACTGATTCTTGCCGGTCTGCCATCAGAAACTCCGAAATTGCGCTTTGGGCGGATGAACCGCGCGACTCCCGAATCATATTGTCAGTGGCATAGGATCGTCGATTGGGGAAAATCCCGCCGGTTTCGTAAATACCCCACCCGCTCGGTCCAAAAGTCAAGAAATTTGAATAAACCGGCTTGCTTCGGAATCATAGGATGTCGTTTTGCCAAGAACCCTTAACCTTTTCACACATTCGCTGCGAGGCCTGCGGAGCACGCTGGGCCTGTCCCGTCGTTTATTCGTTCACACTGAAAACGCCACCGTATTCGGTTCCTACAACGTATTTATGGGTTTTCCCCGCTACCTACCCGGGAACCGACGAACCAAAATGGCAATGTAAGTGAACCGCTGCGACAAACGGATCAACACTTACTAAATTTGTAAATCAGGAACCGACAAGGAGGCGCTTATGAAGCGGCTTACACCTAGTTGCGAGCAACCTTCCCTCAAACTCGTAACCGGCACTCAAGAGAAGTCGGATGCCGAGCTGGTCATACTCTGCCAACAAAAAGATCCGTTAGCTTTCCAAACTCTGGTGCGGCGCTATCAGCGCAGCGTGTACAACTCGCTGTACCAAATGGCACCGGACTGGAACAACACCGCCGACCTCGTGCAAGAAGTGTTTATTCGCGCCTGGCGGTCGATTCACAACCTCCGCAACCCTCGTGCATTTCGTTCGTGGCTGCACCAAATTGCCACCAATCTCTTTTATGACGAATTGCGCAAACGTCCAAAGCAAGTTCACACCATATCAATGGATGAACCGATGGATATCGAAGAAGGCGAAGATAGTGCCACGCGAGACATCGCCGACACATCAGCGTTGCCGGATGAATGCGCGCAACGCAAGGAGCTTACCGCACTTATCCATAAGGCCATGGCCGAGTTGCCCGAGCAATTCCGGGTAGCGATTGTTCTGCGCGAACTTCAAGGATTGTCCTATGAAGAAATCGCCGTGCTCACGCGTTCGGAAATGGGAACCGTCAAGTCCCGCATCGCGCGCGCGCGCAACAAAATCCAAGAATTGCTCGAGCCGTATCTGCTCGAAACGGCCGCCTGACGATATCGCGCTGCTGTCTACCGAGGCGGCGCAGCACGTCGCCCGTCCATAACCACGCCTGGCGGATAATTCTGGCGCTTTCCAAAAGTTTGCATCCGACCATGCCCTGATCGACCCGCTGCCAAAAGCAGCGGGTTTGATCTTTTTGGTAAACGGTTTGTTGCAAATCTGCACTCAATTGTTGGCTATTCGAGGCTTTCCAATTTCGTTGTTGGAAATCGGGTCGCTAGCATCAATGAAGGGCGCAGTACAGGGAGCTAAGCATGCTCGGTTTTGATTCTGCAGTTGAACTGAAGAAAAATGTGTCATTGCCGAGAAGGGACGCCGCAGCGTCGCCGAAAAACGGGCCGGCACTGGTTGGATATATTTTGACCACCAAAAGTTACGATCCCGGTAAGGAAGCCATATGGCGTCTTGAAGACAAGGCAAGCACAACCGGATTCGAGCTCATGGTAAGCGAGTGGGACGTCGGACAGTCCGCTAATCCTTATCGAGTCGGACTGTGGAGGGCTTTGCGCAGACTTATATGCTCGGAATGCGAGCCGCGCCGGCTGCCATATTCATTAGTAAGCTTCCAGGATTATCTCAGCCAGGCGCTCAAACCTTGCCTGTGCGGATGCGGAGTCGGTGCCGAGGGCTTGGTTGTCTCCAAGCTCGATCACATATGCAACGACCATAAGAAAGGCGCGCTGCTCGTGCTGGAACTCGCTAAACATGGAAAACATGTGTTCGCCGAAGACGGCATCTGTTTGAGTTGCTGCCATCCAGCAACGAGAAAACTAATCGGGCGAGCTGACTAACTGTCGGCGACATCGGGCAACAGTCGCTGCCAGCAGCTCTATACCGGACACGCCGGCAGCCTTCCCGGCGTGTCCTCTTTTTACACAGAAGCCGTACAGGTCGCAGTCGGCCAGGCAAACGGTGTCGTCGATGACTTGGCGTTTTTGACCATGTCGAGGAAGTAGCGATGCACGCGCTGGTCGCCCGTCAATTCGGGATGAAACGCCGTCACCAACAAGTTGCCCTGGCGGGCCATGACGATGCCTTCTTCGACTTTCGCTAAGGTTTGCACGCCGGCACCACAGGCGGTGATAATCGGGCCGCGAATGAATACCAGAGGAAACGGGTGCTCACCAAGCTCCGCAATAGTTACCGATTGCTCTCGACTGAACTTCTGCGGGCCAAAAGCATTGCGCCGTACGGTGATATCCATGAGCGCCAGGCGTCCTTGGGTGGATCCTTCAATACCGCGGGCCAGAAAAATTGATCCCATGCACGTGCCGTAGATAGGCATGCCGGCACCTGCGCGGCAGAGGATGGCGTCGAAAATGTCATCCTGTTTTGCTTGACTGGTTGTAAGTTTGGCGATGGTTGTGGATTCGCCGCCGGGGATGATCAACCCATCAACATCAGCAAGCTGGCCGGCATGCTTTACCAGCACAGCCTGTTCGCCGAGGTGTTCGATCATTTCTTTGTGCTCGGCAAAATCGCCTTGCAGTGCGAGAATCCCTATCACAGCCATAATTACCAACCTCTTTTTGCCAATGCTTCCGTTTCGGACAGACTGGCGACTGTGCGTCCAACCATCGGCTCGCCGAGATTGCGGCTGATTTCGGCCAGCACCTTCGGCTCGTTGTAGAACGTGGTGGCTTTGACGATCGCTTCAGCGCGCTTCTGCGGATTGCCCGACTTGAAGATGCCGGAGCCGACGAATACGCCTTCTACGCCGATTTGCATCATCAAAGCAGCATCGGCAGGAGTGGCGATACCGCCGGCTGCAAAATTGACCACGGGCAGTTTGCCTTCGGTAGCCACTTTCTCTACCAGCTCATATGGCGCGCCGATGTTCTTGGCGTAGGTCATCAACTCTTCTTTCGGCATTACCGTCAACTTGCGGATTTCGCCGAGCACGGCCCGGGCATGGCGTACGGCTTCGACAACGTCGCCTGTGCCCGCCTCACCTTTGGTGCGAATCATGGCAGCACCTTCGCCTATGCGGCGGAGCGCTTCGCCGAGGTTGCGGCAGCCGCATACAAATGGAATGCTGAAGGCGTGCTTGTCGACATGGTATTCATCGTCTGCCGGAGTAAGCACTTCGCTTTCGTCGATGCAATCAACGCCGATGGCTTCCAGAATTTGCGCTTCGACGAAGTGACCGATTCTCACTTTCGCCATAACAGGAATGCTGACGGCTTCTTTGATTTGAATGATCAACTCGGGATCGCTCATGCGGGCCACACCGCCTGTAGCGCGAATGTCGGCCGGAACGCGCTCGAGAGCCATGACTGCGACCGCGCCGGCTTCCTCAGCGATCTTCGCTTGATCAGCGGTGACGACATCCATGATGACGCCGCCTTTGAGCATTTGCGGCAACCCCTTTTTCACCAGGTCTGTGCCGGTGGCGGGTGTCTTCGAATCTCTAATTTGCGTAGCCATTGTTTTCCCCTTGTTGTATGTTCTATATAAATGTGGACTCGGCAACCACGTAGGCGGGATGCGCCACGCGCTTGCGGCTGTTGCTGTAAGCTTGCAACGCCTTTCCTAACCTTCTAATACCTTCGTCGATCTGCTCGGCGTTTTGCTGAATGAAATTGAGACGCATGTATTCGCTATTGCCGCTGGAAATGAAGAACACATCGCCGGGGCTGTAAATGACTCCTTCGCGCTGAGCAAAACTGAGCAGCTCACGTGCGGAGTATCCCGGCGGCAGTTTTGCCCAGATGAACATGCCGCCTTGCGGCCGATCGAAGCTCAACCACTGCCTAGTGTGTTCTTGTAATGCCAGGCACATAACATCGAGGCGCTTGCGATAGGCGTTTTGTACGAGCTGCAAATGCTCCTGGTACAAACCACGCCGCAGATATTCAGCGAGAATCAATTGAGAAAGCGTGTTGGTGGATAAATCACATGTGCGTTTCACGAGGCGCAAGCGCGCCATCACATCCGGTGCCGCCACCAGCCAGCCGACACGCATGCCGGGGCACAATGCTTTGGAGAAGGTTCCCTGATAGATCACGGTACCGGCTTGACCATCAAGCGTCTTCAGCGACGGCAGCGGCGTCGTATAGCAAAGGTCGCCAACGAAGTTGTCTTCTAGAATCGGCACTTGATGCTCACGCGCAAGTTGCAAAAGCTTCTGGCGACGTTCTACAGAAAGGGTTGAACCGGTTGGATTGTGAAACGAGGGCATTGTATAAAAGAGTTTTGCCTCGACTCGACTGGCCACGTTTTCGAATACATCCAGGCGTACGCCGTCAGGCGCTGTCGAGACGGGAACACAACGCGCACCATTGGCCGCGAAAGTGCATATCGCCCAGAAGTATGTCGGATCTTCGGTGAGCACGGTATCGTCAGGGTTGATCAGCGTGCGTGCCACCAGATCGATGCCTTGCTGAGAGCCGCTTACGATCAGGATTTCCTCGTCCGAAGCGGCAATGCCTTGCTGTTTGAGATATGCAAGAACTTCACTGCGCAGTGCCGGGTGCCCTTCAGGCTGCGTGTACCCGAATACTTCCGGCGCCTTCGAAGAAGCAAGCAACTCTTGGACTATGCTCTCGAAATCCTTGGCCGGGAAAAATTCTTCAGTAGGTGAACCGGCGGCAAAAGAGATGGTGCCGGCTTGAGCATTTACGGCCGGCTGCCGCTGCACGATGGCATCAACGGTGGCACTTGATCTGGAGAATTTGTCGGGCCAGACGATGCGATCGTATCCGCCCCGCGCGGTGCGCGGCTGGGAGGTGGGCTTCGCCGGAGAATGATGCACGAAAGTGCCTCTGCCCACATGGCTGTACACAAGCCCATCGGCGGCAAGTTGATCGTAAGCCCGAGCAACCGTCGAGCGATCTATGTCTAAGAGTTTCGCCAGCTCGCGATCCGGCGGCAGCCGTTGTTCTTCAGCCAGGCGACCGTCTTCGATGGCGCTGCGAATGCATTGCGTGATCCGCAAATACATGGGACTTCGCCGGTCCTTATGCTTAGTGATTGGTTTAAGGAGCTCCAGCCAATCCATTAATAATCTCCCATTATCCAACCAGCCAATCCAGCCAATTTTTCTTTTAAAACCGGACGACGAGGCAGCCACAAGGGCATATCGGTGCATTACAACCACAAGGATAGCAAGACATTGGCTGCCGTAGCAAGCCAGCCAATGCGTCGATTGGCTGAGTTCAGCAGACTCCAGTGTGCAGCCTACCTGTCCGGGCCGGACCCACCCTATCTGCCGAGCAGAAATTATCTCGCATCTCGAGATGCGAGATGGTTTGGCGCGGGAAAGATGCGCATGCCCGGCTTCGGGTTTAACACTGGTTAGCTGCGGTTCGTTAACCTACGCCGGCGAACCGACGAGCGACGGTCCTTGTTCAAAAGGGCGCAGTTCAGTGACCCCATTGAGATATGGAACAAGCACAGCCGGAATTTTCACGCTGCCGTCCGCTTGCTGAAAGTTCTCGAGAATG
>Ga0134128_10006183_pt1 | contig 14503 bp, 15 predicted proteins | sample KB31754_FD_96462 | JGI IMG/M metagenome (GOLD analysis project Ga0134128, IMG submission 96462) | Terrestrial soil microbial communities with excess Nitrogen fertilizer from Kellogg Biological Station, Michigan, USA - KB3-175-4 | ecosystem: Environmental > Terrestrial > Soil > Unclassified ... | reverse complement strand
TAGAGATGCGCAACCAGCTCGTCGGCCTGTTCGGGATCGTCGAGCGGAACGTCTACCTCACGAAGCGGTACTTCCTCTGGGACATCGCGTTCATGATCTGGACGATCGCGAACACGCTCACGATCGTGTTCATCGCGCGCACGGCGCACGTGTCGCCGAGCCGCGAGAACACGCTGGCGACGTTCCTGCTCGTCGGCGCGACGATCTGGGCCTTCCTCGGGATCATCTTCGAGTTCATGACCGAGACGGTCGCCTGGGAGCGTTGGGAGGGGACGATCGAGTACACGTTCATGGCGCCGCTGTCGCGTCTCGTCCACCTGTTCGGCCAGGGCGCGTTCGCGGTGCTCTACGGGCTGATCCGCGCGGTGATCCTCTTCTTCGCGGTCGCCGCGTTCATCGGCATCCACGCGCCGCACGCGAACTACGGCGCGGCGCTCGCGCTGCTCGCGCTGGCGTCGCTCTCGTTCATCGGCGTCGGGATCATGACCTCGGTGCTCCCGCTGGTCTCGCCGGAGAAGGGCGCGCAGCTCGGCTTCGTGGCGCAGGGCGTGATGCTCGTCGTCTCGGGCGTCTACTACCAGGTGAACGTCATGCCGGAGTGGATGCAGTGGATCGCGAAGATCTCGCCGGCCACGTACGCCATCCGCGGCGACCGCAACTCGATCATCCACGGGACGGGGCTCGTGTGGGCGGATGTCTGGCCGCTGTTGATCATCGCGGTGCTCGCGACCCCGATCGGGCTCGCGATCTTCCGCGTCGGCGAGCGGTACGCGAAGCGGCACGGAAAGCTGAAGCGGTCGGGCTGATGGGCTGGTTCGAGGAAGGCGCCGGGACCCGGTACGACGAGTCCCCCGAGACCGGGCCGTACTTCGATCCGGTCAGGATCGAGGCGACCGTCGACTTCCTCGAGCCGCTCGCGGCGGACGGAGCGCTCGAGCTGGCGGTCGGCACCGGCCGGATCGCGGTGCCGCTCGCAGCCCGCGGTGTGCGCGTCGCCGGCGTCGACTACTCGCCCGCGATGGTCGAGCGGTTGCGGCAGAAGTCCGACGCCATCCCGGTCGCGATCGGGGACTACGCGACGACACGCGTCGACGGCAGGTTCTCGCTCGTCTACCTCGTCTTCAACGGCATCAACAACCAGACGACGCAGGAGGCGCAGGTCGCGAGCTTCGCCAACGCGGCTGCGCATCTCGAGGCCGGCGGCTCGTTCGTGGTCGAGGTCGGCGTCCCGCCGGACCGGCCCTGGAGCGTGTTCGACCTGGGGGACGACCACGTCGGCATCGACGAGTACGACGCCCCCACGCAGCGGCTCGTGTCGCACCACTTCGAGCTGTACGAAGGCCGGTGGGAGCGGGGCTCGGGCGAATTCCGCGCCGTCTGGCCGTCCGAGCTCGACCTCATGGCGCGGCTGGCGGGCATGGAGCTGCGCGAGCGCTGGGCCGACTGGGACCGCTCGGCCTTCACGGCGACCAGCACGAAGCACGTCTCGGTCTGGCGGAAGCCGTGATCGAGCTCCGTCCCTGCGAGAGCGACGCAGACCTCGAAGCGTGGCGCCGGGTCCGCATCGCGGTGGTCCCGCACGAACGGACCGACTCGGTCGAGGAGCTCCGACGAAGCGCCTCGGGCGAGAGGCTCATGCTGCTCGCCTATCGCGACGGTGAGCTCGCAGGGAGCGGGGTCGGGGGTCGTAGCGACACCGCCGGCGGGTTCGCGATCCCACGCGTCCTGCCCGAGCACCGGCGGCACGGAGTCGGCACCGCCCTCCTCCACGCACTCGCCTCACACGCCGAGTCGCTCGGCTTCCCCGATCTCGGCGGCGGCGTCGACGACGAGGAATCCTTCGCCTTCGCCCGGCGCTTCGGCTTCGAGGAGGTCGGCTGCCAGGTCGAGCAGGTGCGCGCGGTCTCGGACGACGAGCCGCGGCCGGCGGTGCCCGACGGGATCGCGGTGGTCTCGGCCGCCGAGTGGCCCGGGCTGCTGGGGCGCCTCTATCACGAGCTCGCACTGCAGGCATTCGAGGACATGCCCACGCCGCGCAGGGTCGAGATCACGCCGGAGCAGTGGGAGTCGGAGTGGGTGACGTGGCCGGAGGCGACGTTCGTCGCGCTCGACCGCGAGGAGGTCGTCGGCATGGCAGGCCTGTGCCGCGACGGCGACCGGCCGGACCGCGCCGAGAACGCGCTCACGACGGTGCACCGCGAGCACCGGGGCCGGGGACTCGCCCGCCTGCTCAAGGAGACCACGATCGCGTGGGCGGCGCGGCACGGCATCCGCGAGATCTACACGTGGACGCAGACCGGCAACGAGAACATGCAGGCCGTCAACGAGCGCCTCGGCTACGTGACGCGCAACATCTCGATCAGCGTACGGCGGGCGCTGCCGCTATGACCGACCGGTTCGCGGGCAGGGTCGCCGCACGGTACGACGCCGACACCGCGGACCTGCCCGTGCAGCCGGTCGTGGACTTCCTCGAGCCCCTCGCCGGCGGAGGCGCGCTCGAGCTCGGCGTCGGCGCGGGGAGGATCGCGGTCCCGCTCGCGCGGCGTCCGGGTCGCCAGCGGCTGCCGCGCGGCGACCGGTTCGTCCTCTTCGACGCGGCGCCCGAGCACGTGGGCCTCGACGAGTACGACCTCGTCACCCAGGAGCTGACCTCGCACCACTACGACCCGGCGCGCGGCGAGTACTCGACGTTCCCCGGGCGCTACATCTGGCCGTCCGAGCTCGACCTGATGGCGCGGCTCGCGGGGCTCACGCTGCGCGAGCGGTGGGCCGACTGGGACCGCTCGACGTTCACCGCCGCGAGCACGAAGCACGTCTCGGTCTGGGAGAAGCCGTGAGCCCGCGGCGCCTCTACTTCACGCTCGAGTTCCTGCTCGCGATGGGCGCCGCCTCGGTCGTGTTCGACCTCTACCTCGTCAACGTCCTGCGACTGTCACCGCTGCAGCTGATCCTGATGGGAACCGTGATGGAGGCGACGGTCTTCGTCTGCGAGGTGCCGACCGGGATCGTCGCCGACACGTACAGCCGCCGTCTCTCGTACATCGTCGGCGTCTTCGGGATGGGCCTGGCGGTCGTCCTCGTCGGCCTGTCCACAGCGGCGTGGATGGTGATCGTGCTCTGGGGCTTCTGGGGGTTCTCGTACACCTTCACGAGCGGCTCCTTCGAGGCGTGGATCACGGACGAGATCGGCGTCGAGAACGTCGGCAGCCTCTTTCTGCGCGGGCAGCGCGCAGGGCTCGCGGGCGCGCTCGTCGGCCTCGGCGGAGCGGTCGCGGTCGGCGTGTTCTCGCTGCGTGCCGCGGTCGTCGCGAGCGGCGGGGTGCAGGTCGCGGCCGGCGTCCTGTGCGTCATGGCGATGCGCGAGACCGGGTTCGTGCGCCGGCCCGGGCACGCGCGCCAGCTCCTCCGAACGGCGGCGGCCGGTGTTCGGTTCATGCGCGCGAGCACGCTCCTCGTCCTCCTGGCCGCCACGGAGCTCATCGCCGGGTTCGGCTCGGAGGCCTTCGACCGGCTGACCGAGGCGCACGTGATCCGCGACGTCGGCTTCCCGTCCTCGATCAACCCGGTGTACGGCTTCGGCGTCGTCTCGGCGATCGCGACCGTCGTCGGTTTCTTCGCCGTGCGGCCCCTGATCCGGCACATCGACCGCGAGGGGATCTCGGCCGTCGCGCAGATGCTCGTCCTCCTGACCCTCGGGACGGCCGCCTCCCAGATCCTGTTCGCCGTCGGCGCCGGCTTCTGGTTCGTGATGGCGATCTTCCTGGTCGCGATCGTCACGCGCAGTTTCGTCGGCCCGCTCTACACCACCTGGCTGAACGACCTCGTCACCGACTCGAGCGTGCGCGCGACCGTCCTCTCGATCAGCGGGCAGGCGAACGCGATCGGGCAGGCGGCGGGCGGCCCCGTCCTCGGTCTCGTCGGCAACGTCTTCGGCATTCCGTACGCACTCGTGGCGGGAGCGCTCACGACACTGCCCGCCGCGGCGCTCTATGCGCGGGCGACCCGGCGGCAGGAGGCGATTCCGGCGGTCGCGGGGAGCACGAGCGCATGAAGGTCACCTTCCGGAGGACGGGCGCGCGGCGGTATGCCGTCGAGGTCGGCCGAGACAGCTATCCCGATCTCTGGTGCGGCTCGATCGGCTACGACGACCGGCTGCCGCACGACCTGCTCCACTTCGTGGCCGAGGCCGAGTTCGGGCTAGACGGCGCCGTCTTCGGCGACCTCGCCGCGGGAGGGAACGCGCGGCTCTTCCTGCCGCTCGACGACGAGCGTGCGGTCGACATGGAGCTCGTGACGAAGCTGTGGCGCAAGCAGCGGATCCGGCGAACCCGGCTTCCGGACGGCCGCCGCTCCGAGGAGCTCGCCTGGGAGCTCGAGCGGGGCTGGCGCGCGAGGACCCTTCGGCCGCCGCTCCAGCGGAAGCTCGACGACCTCGCAGCACGCTGGCAGGCGCTCCAGGTCGGCGGTGCCCTGACGCTCGAGTGGCCGCGCCCGGAGGGACGTAGGCGCCCGCCCGTCCGCGGCCGCCGCCGGCCCGCCACGGCTCGTCGGCGTTAGCGTTCGCGCGTGATTTCCCGCGCGCGCCGCTCCTGCCTCACCGTCCCCGCCTCGAGCGAGCGGATGCTGGCGAAGGCGCCCTCCCTGGCCGCCGACGAGGTGGTCGTCGACCTCGAGGACGCGGTCGCGGCCGAGGACAAGGAGCAGGCTCGCGAGCTCGCCGTCGCCGTGCTGCGCCGAGGGCCGCTCGGCCGGACGACGGCGCTCCGCGTCAACGGATGCTCGACGCCGTGGTGGGAGGACGACCTGCGCGCCGCCGCGCTGGCGCGTCCCGACGTCGTCGTACTCCCCAAGGTCGAGTCCCCCGAGGACGTGTCCGCCGCGGCCGAGCTCCTCCCGCCCGGCACCGGACTCGAGGCACAGATCGAGAGTGCGCGCGGGCTCGTGGAGGCCGAGCGGATCGCCGCCGCCGGGCATGGGCTCGAGGCACTGGTCTTCGGGCCTGCCGACCTCGCGGCCTCGCTCGGCATCCCGGTGCTGACGATCGGCGCCGGCGCCTCCGACGCCGCACTCGCCCACGTGGTCGCTGCGGCGCGCGCCTCCGGCCTACAGGCGCTCGACGGCCCGCACGCGCGGCTCGGCGACGATCTCGGCCTCGTCCTCTCGGCGCGGCGCGCGCTCGGGCACGGCTACGACGGGAAGTGGGTGATCCACCCGAGCCAGATCGAGCCGGTCAACCGCATCTTCACGCCGTCGCCCGCGGAGGTGGGGCGCGCGAAGCGGATCCTCGAGGCGGCGCAGGGCGCAGCCCGTTTCGAGGGAGAGCTCGTGGACGAGGCGTCCCGAAGGCTCGCGGAGTCGCTGCTCCGGCGCGCCGAGCTGCTCGCCTAGCCTTCCCGATGCTTGCCACCACGGCGCAGGGGGTATTTCCGCGCCATGACGGGACGTAGAGAGCTCTGGGAGGTCGCTCGCTTCTCCGGCCAGAGGCGCGGCTTCCAGCCGCAGTGCGACTGCTACCGCACCGACGACCCGCCGGCGCTGCATCTCCTGCTCGAGCTGCCGGGCGTCGATCCCGCCGCCGTGCGGATCGTCGCCGTGGGCACCGCGCTCGTCGTCTCCGGCGTGCGTCGGCGTCCGGATGCGGCAGCCGCGCGCTATCACCAGGTCGAGATCGAGTACGGCCCGTTCGAGCGCCGGATCGAGCTCGCGGAGGACGTGGACGCCGACAGGGCGGTCGCCACGTACGAGGCCGGGATGCTGCGGCTCGAGGTGCCGCTCACGGGGGTCCGATGAGCGAGATCGAGTTCACCGAGACGCCGCCGGCCGAGGTCGAGGAGATCCCGGCCGAGTTGCCGGTGCTGCCGCTCAAGGAGACCGTCGTCTTCCCCGACTCGATGACCCCGCTCGCGATCGGGCAGGAGCGCTCGATCCGGCTCGTCGACGACGTGGTCGGCGGCGAGCGCCTGCTCGCACTCGTCACCGTCCGGGATGCGGAGGTCGAGTCGCCCGGCTGGGACGACCTGTACGAGATCGGGACGGCCGCGGTCGTGCACAAGATGATCCGCGTCCCCGACGGGACACTGCGGATCCTCGTCCAGGGGCTCCGCCGGATCCGGATCGAGGAGCCGATCACCGACGACCCGTACCTCGTCGCGCGCTTCGCTCCGGTGCCGGACGACGCGGAGGAGAGCCGCGAGCTCGAGGCGCTCCTCCGGAATGCGCAGGGTCTGTTCGGGCGCATCATCGGGCTCGCTCCGTACCTGCCCGAGGAGCTCCAGATCGCGGCCGCGAACGTCGACGACGCGGGCGGACTCTGCAACCTCGTCGCCTCGACCCTCCGGCTCAAGACCGAGGAGAAGCAGCTCATCCTCGAGCTCGCCGACCCCGAGGAGCGGCTGCGCGCGGTCTCGAAGATCCTCAACCGCGAGCTCGAGGTCTTCGAGCTCGGGACGAAGATCCAGTCGCAGGTGCAGTCCGAGCTCGAGAAGGGCCAACGCGAGTTCTTCCTCCGCCAGCAGCTGAAGGCGATCCAGGAGGAGCTCGGCGAGGGTGACCCCGAGCAGGCCGACGCGAACGAGCTGCGAGAGCGGCTCGACGCGCTCGAGCTGCCGGAGGACGTGCGGAAGGCGGCCGACCGCGAGCTCGCGCGACTCGAGCGCCTGCCCGCCGCCGCGGCCGAGTACGGCGTGATCCGCACCTACCTCGACTGGCTCGCGACGCTGCCCTGGGGCCTGACGACGCCCGACGACCTCGATCTCGACCGCGCGCGCCAGATCCTCGACGAGGACCACTATGACCTCGAGAAGGTGAAGGAACGGATCGTCGAGCACCTCGCCGTGTCGAAGCTGAAGCAGGACCCCGCCGGCCAGATCCTCTGCTTCGTCGGCCCGCCAGGCGTCGGCAAGACCTCGCTCGGACAGTCGATCGCGCGCACGTTGGGGCGGAAGTTCGCGCGGCTCTCGGTGGGTGGCGTCCGCGACGAGGCGGAGATCCGCGGTCACCGCCGCACGTACATCGGCGCGATGCCGGGCTCCATCATTCGCGCCCTCCGCGACGCGGAGTCGATGAACCCGGTGCTGCTGATCGACGAGATCGACAAGATGGGCTCCGACGTGCGCGGCGACCCCGCGAGCGCGATGCTCGAGGTGCTCGACCCGGCGCAGAACTGCACCTTCCGCGACCACTACCTCGACCTCCCGTTCGACCTCTCCAAGACGCTCTTCATCTGCACGGCGAACACGGTGGACACGATCCCGCCGGCCCTGCTCGACCGGATGGACGTGATCCCGCTCTCCGGCTACACCGAGGAGGAGAAGCTCGGGATCGCCGAGCGGTACCTCGTGCCGCGGCAGATCGCCGATCACGGGCTCGAGCCCGGCCAGATCGAGATCGGCGAGCCGGTGCTGCGGCTGCTCGCCCGCGAGTACACCCGGGAGGCCGGCGTGCGCGGGCTCGAGCGGCGGATCGGCGACCTCTGCCGTAAGGCCGCCGTGCGGGTCGCCCGGGGCAGCGAGGAGCAGATCCACGTCACGGAGGATCTCGCGCGGGAGTGGCTCGGGCCGCGGCGCTTCTCGGGCGAGACCCGGCGCCGCACCGCGGATCCCGGCGTCGCCACCGGGCTCGCGTACACGCCGGTCGGCGGCGACGTCCTCTACATCGAGGCGCAGGCGTACCCCGGCCGCGGCAAGCTCACCATCACCGGGCAGCTCGGCGAGGTGATGCAGGAGTCCGCGCAGGCGGCGCTGTCGTGGGTGCGCTCGCATACGGCAGAGCTCGAGCTCGACGAGCGCTGGTTCTCGCGCCACGACGTGCACCTGCACGTGCCGGCGGGCGCGGTGCCGAAGGACGGGCCGTCGGCCGGGATCGCGATGGCCACAGCGATCGCGTCCCTCGTCCGCCAGAAGCCCGTCGCCGACGACGTGGCCATGACAGGCGAGATCACGCTGACCGGACAGGTGCTGCCGATCGGCGGTGTCCGAGACAAGGTGCTCGCCGCCCAGCGCGCCGGCCTGGGCCGCGTCATCCTCCCGCGCGAGAACGAGCACGATCTCGAGGAGCTACCGCCCGAGACCCGGGATGCGCTGCGCTTCGTCCTCGTCGATTCGATCGGCGAGGTGTTCGGCGCCGCGTTCGGCTCGGACGGCGCGAGCGAGAACGGTCGCGTGCGAGCCGCAGCTGCGAAAAGATAGGAGCACGGTTCCCACCCCCGACGGAAAGGATCGGCCGCAGATGAACAACACGAAGGACAGGGTCTCCGGAGCAGCCGCGAGTGCCCGCCCCTACGTCGAGCGCGCCCTCCGCGACAAGGAGCTGCGCGACAACGTCCGCAACGCCTACACCTCGGCACGCGCCGTGTACGACGAGCTCTCCTCCCGCCGCAAGGTCTCGGACGCCGCCTCGCAGCTGGCGGCCGACAAGGACGTCCAGGAGGAGCTGCGGCACGCGATCGACGAGCTGCGCAGCGCGGCAAGCCGCGTCAAGGACGTGAAGCGGGGAGGGCCGGAAGCCGGCCGCGCCGCCTGGAACGGCCTGCTCCTGGCCGTCGGGATCGCGCTCGGCATCCTCCTCAACCCGATCACGGGGCCGGCCGTGCGGCGGCTGCTCGCCCGCAAGCTGTTCGGCAGCGGAAACGGATTCGTCTACCAGGGGAACGGCAGCAAGACGAGCTCGTAGTCGGGCTGCCGGCTAGCCGCTGTGACCGAGGTGCTCCCGCGCGAAGGCGCGGAAGCGGTCTCGCGCGCCTTCGTCCGGCGCGAGCGGCTCGTCGTCCGCGTACTGCGGATCGGCCGCGATCTCGTCCGCCACCGCCCGCACCTCGCGCTCGATCGCGACGCGGTGGGCGGGGTCGCGGAGGAGCGCGTCGACCCAGCTCTCGGAGCCGTCCCAGTCAGGCACGTCGTGGTCGAAGAGGAGCTGGCCGAGCAGGATGCCCGTGCGGATGTAGGCGAACGTCCTGAAAGCGAGGATCCGGTGCGGCGTCTCGACGCGCGCCGCGAGCGCGCGGTCGTCCCGCACGATGCGGTCGACGATCCCGCCGATCGGCTCGTCTACGAGAGGAATCCAGAGCTCGTCGAGTTCGGGCACGACGGGATTATGCCCGCCGGGGAAGTAGCGTAGGCCCGCCGTGGCCGGTCCAGACGATCTCCTCGCGGAATTGGCGGCGAGGCCGGGGGAAGCCGGGCTCTTCCTCGACTTCGACGGAGTGCTCGCACCGATCGTCGGCCGGCCGGAAGACGCGGCGCCTCCGCCGGAGACGCGGGCCGAGCTCGAGCGGCTCGTCGCCGAGTACGCGCTCGTAGCGGTCGTGAGTGGCCGGACGAGCGAGGACGTGCAGGCGCGTGTCGCGGTCGAGGGGCTCGTGTGCGTCGGCTCGCACGGGCTCGAGCTCGAGCCGCAGGCCGACCGCTGGCGTCGTTCTCTCGCGGCGTTCGCGGCCGACGCGCCCTGGCCGCCGGACGAGATCGAGGTGAAGGGACTTGCCGTGGCGTTCCATTTCCGCGGCCGCGACGACGAGCAGCGGGCCGTCCGCGAGCTCGACGCGATCGCCGACTCGGCTCGGGAGGAAGGCCTCGTCGCGCGCTACGGGCGCAAGATCCTCGAGGTGCTGCCGCCGGTCGGCTCGCACAAGGGGACGGCGGTACGGCGGCTCCTCGAGGAGCACGGGTTGCGGCGTGCGCTCGCGGCCGGCGACGACACGACGGACATCGACTCCTTCGCCGCCCTCGACGGGCTCGACGTCGCGGTGCGCGTCGCCGTCGCGTCCTCCGAGGCCCCGCACGCCCTGCTCGACGCCGCCGACCTCGTGGTCGACTCGACGGACGACTTCTACGCCCTCCTCCGCCACCTCTAGAACACGGCTCACCTGGACATGTCCGGTGTCAGACACCGAGACAGGTCCGAAGCGGACAGAAGCAGACACGGGACGTGCCGCAAGCCACGCAACCGAGCGTCGACACCTCCGTTCGGGACATGGCTAGGTGTCTGACACCGGGACCTGTCCGTTGACGAGTTCGAGCACGTCGGGAATCGCGGTGATCCGCAGCCCGGGCCAGGCGCGCGCCTCCGGCAGGGCCGGCTCCTCACCCGGACGATGGATCAACACCGCTCGCATCCCGACGCGCTCCGCACCCGCGAGCTCGTCGTTCGCGCCGTCCCCCACGAAGAGAGCCTCGCTCGGCTCGACGCCGAGCTCGCCGAGCGCGAGCCGATAGATCCGTGGGTCCGGCTTGCGGAACCCGCAGGAACTCGAGAAGACCTCTGCATCGAAGAGCCCGGCGAACGGCGTCTCCTCCCAGACGTCGGCCACGTCTTCGCTGCAGACGGTGATCAGGCCGGTGCGGATCTCACGACGGCGCAGCTCCTGCAGCGTTTCGACGACGCCATCGCGCGGCCGCTCCAGGATGCCGCGCGTCCACTTCCGCCGCAGCTCGAGAAAATGCCGCACCTCTACCTCCCGAACTCCGAGCGACGCGAGATACGGCGCCATCGGACCGGTCTCCCGCACAGGCCGACCCTCGATCCAGATGTCGTGGAACTCGCCCGGATCGCGGCCGCACAACCGAGCTGCCGAGGCGCTGAACTCACGCGATCGCCTGTCGTCGTAATCGACGAGCGTCTCGAAGAGGTCGAAGACGACCGCTCGCGTCACGCCTTGTGCACGCGCACCGCTGTTCCGTACGAACAGATCTCCGTCCACTGGCCGCCCATCTCGGACGTGTCGAAGCGCATCGCGATGATCGCGTTCGCGCCCTTCGCCTCCGCCTCCTCGACCATCCGGTCCATCACCTGCTTGCGGCTGTCGACGAGCGCCTTCGTCATGCCCTTCAGCTCGCCGCCGAGGATCGACTTCAACCCGGCGCCGATCTGCGAACCGAGATTGCGCGAGCGCACCGTGAGCCCCATCACCTCGCCGAAGACCTCGTCGACCTCGTAACCGGGGATGTCGTTCATCGTCGTCACGATCATCGTTCTGCCTCCCTGTTGAGCACGTCCCAGGCTCGCCGTACGTCGGCCTCCGTCGTCCGTGCGTTGCCGATCGCGAGACGGAGGACGTAGCGCCCGTCGAGTTTCGTGTGGGTGATGAAGATCTCACCGGTCGAGTTCACGCGCTCGACGAGACGCTCGTTGTCCTCGTCCGAGCCGCCCCGGCGGAAGACGACGAGGGAGAAGCGCAGCGGCGCCACGAGCTCCCAGTCGGCGCTTTCTTCGACCCAGCCCGCGAACAGCCCGGCGAGGCGGATGTGCTCGCGGAGGATCGCGCGCAGCCCTTCGGCTCCGTAGCAGCGCAGCACCGCCCAGAGCTTCAGCGAGCGGAAGCGGCGGCCGAGCGGCGGGCCGAAGTCCGCGAGCGAGAACGCCTCGTCGGAGGTGCGCAGGTACTCGGGTGTCAGCGTGAACGCCTCGCGCCACTCGTCCGGCCGCGCCGTCCAGACCAGCGAGCAGTCGGTCGGGACCAGGAGCCATTTGTGCGGGTTGATGGTGAGGCTGTCGGCGAGCTCCACGCCGTCCTGCGACCACCGCTCCTCCTCGCAGATCCAGGAGGAGCCCGCGTACGCCGCGTCGACGTGCAGCCAGGCGCCTGCGGCGTGGGCGCGCTCGGCGAGCCGTCGCACCGGGTCGACCGAGGCGAAGGAGGTCGTGCCGACCGTGGCGACGACCGCGGCGACGTCGTCGAGGTCGTAGCCGTCGACGCGCATGCGCAGCTCCCCGTCCACCGGCGCCTTGCGGAGCTCCATCCCGAGCATCCGAGCGTCCTTCTCGACCGAGGAGTGGGCATGCTCGGAGCAGACGACGACGTTGCGGCCCGTCACGTGACGTGCGGCGATCAGCGCGGCGAGGGTGGAGGTGGAGGCCGTGTCCTCGATGTGGCCGTGCCAGCCGTCGGGAAGGCCGAGCAACTGCCGCACCCAGTCCGCGACGCGTAGCTCGAGCTCCGTCGAGGCCGGCGAGGCGCGCCAGACGATCGCGACCTGGTTCAGCGTCGCCGCGAGCAGCTCCGCGAGGATCGCCGGCTCGGACGAGGTCACCGCGAAGTAGGAGAAGAAGCGCGGGCTCTGCCAGTTCGTGAGCGCCGGGACGAGCAGCTCCTCGAGATCGCGCAGCACGTCCGCGAACGACTCGGGCTGCTCGGGCGCCGCCGACGGCAGCCGCGCGGCGAGCTCGCCCGGCTTGACCTGAGCGAGCACCGGCAGCTGGTCGACCCGCTCGAGGTAGCGCGCCGCCCACTCGAGCGCCGCCGCGCCGTCCTCCCGGAAGTCGGTCATTTCCCGCTCCGCCGCCGCACACGCCGGCGCCTCCGCTCCCTGGTGAGCTCCGTCGAGCCTACGCTCACGGCCGCTGCTTCCGCAGCCTGTCGAGCTGCTTCCAGGTGCGGGTGTTGACGACGTCTGCCTTCGTCATCCAGCCGCGGCGCGCCTGCGCGACCGCGAGCTCGACGTATGCCTGCGAGCGAACCTCGTGCGCATCGGAGGAGACGATCAGCCCGAGCCCCGCCTCCTTCGCAGCACGGGCGTGGACATCGCGCAGGTCGAGCCGGTCGGGCTGGCCGTTGATCTCGAGGAAGGTGCTCGTCTCGAGCGCGCCCTCGATCACGCGCTCGACATCGACGTCGCGCGGCGGGCGCTTACCGATCCGCCGTCCGGTGAGGTGGCCGATCGCGTCGACGTACGGGTTCTGCATCGCCTCGAGCACGCGCTCGGTCGGGCGCGAGTCCGGCGCCTGGTGCACGGACGCGACGACCCAGTCGAGCAGCGCGAGATCCTCGTCCGCCACGTCGACCTCGCCGCTCGCGCGGATGTTGGCCTCGACCCCGGCGAGGATCCGGAGTTTCGGGAAGCGCGCCCGCAGCTGCTCGATCTCCTCGAGCTGCGCCTGCAGGCGCTCGCCGCGCAGGTAGTGGGAGTGGTCGGTGACCGCGTAGTACGCGTAGCCGCGCGCCGCCGCGCCCTCGAGCATCTCCTCGAGCGTGATCTTCCCGTCGGCCGACCAGTGCGAGTGCGTGTGGAGATCGCCGCGGACGTCGCGCACCTCGACGAGCTTCGGCAGCTCGCCGCGGCGCGCCGCGTCCAGCTCGCCCGCGTTCTCGCGCAGCTCCGGCGGGATCGGCTGGTAGCCGAGGAACTCGTACACGGCGTTCTCCTCGGCGCTGCGGAAGACCTCGCCCGTCTCGACGTTCGCGACTCCGTACTCCGAGATCGAGAGGCCGCGGCGCACCGCCTCCTCGCGCATCGCCACGTTGTGATCCTTCGAGCCCGTGAAGTGCTGGAGGAGGTTGCCGAACGACTCGGGAGGGACGACGCGGAGGTCGAAGCGCAGGCCGTCGCGCGAGACGACCGTCGCTTTCGTGTCTCCCTGCGCGGCCACGTCGACGACCCACTTCAGGCTCGCGAAGTGCTCGGTCAGCTCGGCGGGATTCGTCGCGCTCGCGATGATGTCGAGGTCGCGGAACGTCTCCTTCTGGCGTCGCACCGAGCCGGCCTCCGAGACCGCGGTCGCTGCGGGGAGCTCCCGCAGCGCGGCGACAACTGCCTGTACGGCGGGAAGGCCGGCGCCGAGCAGGTACCTGTCCGTCTCGGGGCTCTCGGCCTGGTAGGCGAGCGCCGCGAGGATCTTCTCCTCGCTCTTCGCTCCGAGGCCGGCGAGCGTGCGGAGCCTCTCGCCCTCCGCGGCCGCCTTGAGCTCGTCGAGCGTCTCGACGCCCAGCTCGCGCCAGATGCGGGCGGCCGTCTTCGGCCCGAGCCCCGGCAGCTTCATGAAGAGGACGACCTCGGGCGGGACGCCGGCCTTCTTCCTCGTCAGCGTCTCGATCTCGCCCAGCTCGACGATCTGGACGATCTTCTCCTCGATCGTCTTGCCGATGCCCTGCAGCTCCTTCGCACGGCCGTCGAGCGCCAGCTGCGCGACCGAGCCCGCCGTCTCCCGCACGCGCGCGGACGCGCGACGATAGGCCACGACCCGGAAGGTGTCCTTGCCCTCGAGCTCGAGCAGGTCCGCGAGGAGGTCGATCTGGTCGGCGACGTCGCTGTTCCGCGGAAGTTCTGCCACGCCGCGATGATATGAGCGTGTCCAGAGCCGTCGTCTGCCTGCCCACCTACAACGAGCGGGAGAACCTCGAGAGGATGGTGGGCGCACTTGCCCACCAGGACGTCGACGTTCTCGTGATCGACGACGGCTCGCCCGACGGGACGGGTGAGATCGCCGACCGGCTCGCCGCCGAGCTCCCGTGGGTCGAAGTGCTCCACCGCCCGCGCAAGGAGGGGCTTGGACGCGCGTACGTCGACGGCTTCCGGCACGTGCTCGCAACGGGTGCCGAGCTCGTGCTCGAGATGGACTGCGACTTCTCCCACGACCCGGCGGACGTGCCCCGGCTGATCGCAGCCGCGGAGGCCGGCGCCGACCTCGTCCTGGGCTCGCGGTACGTCCCCGGCGGCTCGATCCCGAACTGGGGTCTCGCGCGGCGCGCGATCTCCCGCGGCGGCAACCTCTACGCGCAGGCGTTCCTCCAGAG
>Ga0134128_10006182_pt1 | contig 14505 bp, 10 predicted proteins | sample KB31754_FD_96462 | JGI IMG/M metagenome (GOLD analysis project Ga0134128, IMG submission 96462) | Terrestrial soil microbial communities with excess Nitrogen fertilizer from Kellogg Biological Station, Michigan, USA - KB3-175-4 | ecosystem: Environmental > Terrestrial > Soil > Unclassified ... | reverse complement strand
GAGGCTCGTAATTGCCGTTCCGTCAACATGCGTCCACCAAGATCTGCTTTACCAAAAATTCCACTATATACGTAAGCACTTACGGGTCGCAATGACCGCCGCGACGAACGGTCGGGACGCTAGAGGCCGCCGCCGACGTCCAGCACAGAGGCCGTGACGTAGGAGGAGGCATCGCTCAGCAGCCACACGATGGCCTCGGCGATCTCCTCGGGCTTGGCCGATCTTCCCAGGGGCGTCGCGGCGCCTAGCTTCCGCGCCCGATCCGGATCGCCTGTCGTCGCATGAATCTCGGTTTCCACCAGGCCCGGCCTGATGGCATTGACGCGGACGCCCTCGGGCCCGATCTCCTTCCCGAGCCCGATGGCGAGCGTATCGAGCGCAGCCTTGGATCCGGCGTAATCGACGTACGTGCCGGGCGAGCCGAGCCGCGCTGCCCCGGACGAAACGAGCACCACCGAGCCGCCCTTACCGCCGCGGCTTCGCGACAGCGCGCGGGCGGCTTCGCGGGCGCAGAGATATGCGCCCAGGACGTTGACCTGAAACATCTTTTGCAGACGCTCGGCACTCATGTCAGCAAGACGCATAGCGGGCGCTGTGATGCCGGCGTTGATGACGACGCCCTGGAGGGGCCCGAGGTCGGATTGAGCCTTCGCGAACATCGCTACGACGTCCGCTTCCACCGAAACATCGCCCCGAACCGTGGTTGCGCGCGCCCCGCGACTCCGCACTGCCGCGGCGGTACCTTCGGCCGCTCGAGCGTCGTTGCGATAATTGATGGCAACGGACCAGCCGCGGTCCGCCGCGAGCAGGGCTGTGGCGCGGCCGATGCCTCGCGAGGCGCCGGTTATCAACACGTTGTCCATGCGATCACCATTACTTGGGTCACTTCGACCGTCCGAATTCTACTGCCATACCCGCGAGCATTTGCCGCATGCGCGGCCTTGGCCCATCGCGTGGCCCTTCCGCCGCCGTCCGCTTGCGGTGAACGACACGCCACATGAGGCGAACAGTTCAGTTTGTACTGAAGCATCCTCGTCCGGCGGGTGCTAACGTAAGCCGCGGTATGCAATCGAGAATCGCACGCACGCGGCCCAAACCAATTTGCAGCCTGGCGCTGCAGGCGACCTTGTGCGCGATCGGCATCGGTGTGAGCGCGATGGCGGGGGCGACGTCCGAGACCGCCGTTTCCCCGCAGGAATCTCTGGATGAGGCCTGGTGGACCGGTCCGTTGCTGGCGCCCAACGCCGCCACCCTCCCCCACGGTCATTGGCTGCTCGAGCCCTATGTCTACGATCTGATGCCGTACGGGCATTTCGATCGCAACGGAAAGCTGACGAGCACCGGCGCGGGGCACGACATCGGGTCGCAGTCTTACATCGAGTACGGTCTGGTCGACCGGCTCACGCTGGGCCTCATACCGCGGCTGGGGCTGCATGAGTCGAGCGCGGGACAGGACTCTTCGGGCTTCACTGTAGGCGACATCACCCTCCAGGGCGCGTATGGCCTGACGCAGTTTCATCCTGGAAGCCGCGTTCCGGCGACTTCGATCGTCGTCGGGGAAACGCTTCCGACAGGGAAGTACGACCGGCTGAGCGGGCAGACCGATGGAGCCCTCGGCAGCGGCGCCTATTCGACCACTGTGTCGTTCTATTCACAGACCTATTTCTGGATGCCCAATGGCCGCATTCTCCGCGCGCGCCTCGATCTTTCTTATCAGGTATCGCGTTGGGCGACCGTGCAAGGCGCGAGCGTCTATGGCACCGATGCCGGATTCAACGGACGGGCTCGTCCCGGCGACAGCCTGTTTGGCGATCTCGCGTTCGAGTACAGCCTCACGCAGCGTTGGGTGCTCGCCGCGGATGCGTGGTGGGAGCACGACGGGAATACGCGAGTGGAAGGCGGTTACCCGCAGGGCCCGGCCTCAGCTCTGTCATCCTACCTGGTGCAGGACTCCGGCTCGGATGACCTGCTTTATCTCGCACCGGCTGTCGAATACAACTGGAGCGCGAGGATGGGCGTGATCGCCGGAGCGCGGGTCACGGCGCTCGGGCGCAACGTCACTGCGACGATAGCTCCCGTCGCGGCAATCAACATGGTGTTCTGAATGCGCGGTGCGGTAAGGTCGGGTGTCGGGCGGACTCAGATCTCGCCCGCCATTGCAGCGAGTTTCGCAACGGTATTCATGTTGCGCGCCGTGCCCGCTGCGGCCGCGGGAATGACGAGCTTCGAATCGGCCATCCGGTCTCCGTACGCGACGTAGATTTCGCGCGTGCCGAGAGACAGGCGCTCGGATCGCCGGCCTCTGACCTCTTCAAGGGCATCCTGCGGCGGCGGCTCATCGAGGAAGATTGCGACGGTGCGGTTCGGAGGCTCGGCTCGAAACGGATTTGCAGCCAGCACCGCGGCCATCTCCTCGGCCGTGCGGACGAGAACGCCGACTGGCTTGCCCGCGTGCTCAGCCAGACGCTGCTCGAGAAGTGCCTTGACCCTCCGCTCCTTGAGTTTGCTGCTGAACAGCACGTTGCCTGATGCAATGTAGGTACGCACCTGCCCGAGTCCCAATGCCTCGCACATCTCGACGAGGATGGACATGGGCAGCTTGCCGGTACCCCCGACGTTGACCGCGCGAAGCAAGGCGACGTATCTGGCCATGTCCGGCACATCGTACAATGGCAGCCCGGGATAGCACGAACCGGAAGGAATGCCACGTATGGTCACCGATTCGATCCGGCAGCCCCGATGAGCTTCCCATCAACGACGGTCCTGGTGGAGGAACTGCGCTCACGCCGCGTTTCGGCGGTCGAGGCGTTGGAGCAGGCGATAGGAAGAATCGAGGCGCGCGACGGGGACATCAATGCTGTCGTCGTGAAGGATTTCGAGCGGGCGCGCGTCGCGGCCGTCGCGGCCGATGCCGCACTGGCCAGGGGAGAGCGGCGTCCGCTGCTCGGCGTGCCCATGACCGTCAAGGAATCTTTCAACGTCGTGGGCCTGCCGACCACCTGGGGCGCGGCGGCTGTCGCTCCGACTTTGCCGCAGCATGATGCAGTGACCGTGGCTCGCCTCAAGGCGAGCGGTGCTATCGTCATCGGCAAAACCAACCTTTCGACGTATCTCGCCGACTGGCAGAGCGTCAATGACGTTTATGGACGAACGCGCAATCCGTGGGATCTCGCGCGCACGCCGGGCGGCTCCTCCGGAGGCGCCGCCGCGGCGCTGGCGGCGGGATTCGTTTCGCTGGAGCTTGGCTCGGACCTGTTCGGGTCGTTGCGTGTCCCCGCACACTGCTGCGGAGTGTTCGCGCACAAGCCGACTCAGGGTCTGATTCCAACGCGCGGTCAGGCACCGCCGGGCACGCCGGAGCTGTCGGTGGGACTTGATCCCGATCTCGCGGTCGTTGGCCCCCTCGCGCGGAGCGCCGACGATCTGATGCTGGCGCTCGATGTCCTGGCAGGGCCGGACGATCTGCAGGCCACAGGGTACCGGCTTGCGCTGCCTCCACCCCGCCATCCGCGGCTCGCTGATTTCAGAGTGCTGGTGCTCGAGAAACATCCCCTGCTGCCGATCTCGGGCGAGGTTGCCGACGTCATACAACATTTTGCCCGCAACCTGCGGAGTGCCGGAGCCACAGTCGGTGATTCGAGCCCGCTGCTGCCCGACCTCACTCAGGCCGCGCATACCTTCGATTGGCTGATGATGGCGTTTCTCGGCGCCAACTTCCCGGACGTCGTGTATGCCAGTCGATGGGACACCGCATCGCGCCTGCCGGCCGGCGACAAGAGCCGCGAGGCGAACCGACAGCGGGCGCTCGTCTCGAGCCATCGTGATTGGATTCAAGCACACCGGGCCCGCATGGCCATCTCGCATCAGTGGCGGCAGTTCTTTCGAGAGTGGGACGTCGTGATCTGCCCGGTGCTGCCGACGACGGCCTTCCCTCACGATGACGCGGAGATCGATCAGCGCACCATCGACGTCGACGGTCAGCGCATTCCGTACGCATACCAGACAGTCTGGTCAGGCCCGCCTTCCTTATCCGGTCTGCCTGCGACTTCCATGCCGATCGGTCTCGGCAGGAGTGGACTGCCCGTCGGGGTGCAGATCATCGGCGCGTATCTCGAGGACCGCACGACCCTCGGTTTCGCGCAGCTGGCCGAACGGGAGTTCGGCGGCTTCCGAGCCCCGCCGGGATTCGCTTGATTATCTTGTCGCGCGCGTCGAAGACACCTGCTGCCGTGGAGCACGCGGCTGAATTGAAGGCGGGCGCAAATGCCGGCGCTATTGGTACAATATTTGCGCGTTGGGCCTGTAGCACAGCGGTTAGTGCAGGGGACTCATCGAAAAAGGTGCCTGTGCGCGGAAACGCGCACAGTGGACGGGATGAATTCAGGGAAACCTTCGGGCTGGATCAATCCAGCTCATGGCAATCCTGAGCCGAGCCGGCGGTACACCGCCGGAAGGTGCAGAGACTACCTGAGGGCTGCAGTGCCCTTGATCACAGGCAGGAGCATCCCGCACCCTCACGGATGAAGCGAGTCGCTGGATCGGGCGGCGCACTTCGTTCGCGGGTGAAGAGATAGTCCACTCCCGGCGGAAACGTCGGGGCAGAGTGAATCCCTTGGTCGTAGGTTCGAATCCTACCGGGCCCATCGGTTCGACAAAATCGCCTGGAGCGATTTTGGACGGCGCGTAGCGCCGGGCCCGGAGGGCCGAGCCCCAAGGACGGGGCGAGCAATCCCAGCGGGCCCAAACTCAATTCACGGGCGATGCGTCGCGTATTGCCCGAACGCCCGTGGTAGCAGGAGCTCACGCGGGCGTCCATCACCCCCAGGCACATTTGTGGCTAGCACTCAGGGCGCAGGTCGGCGCCGGGCGCTGGGCCTGCACGACGCGTGATTCGGCCCGGGGGCTTGCCTCCATCCGGTCGCGGTCACGACAAGGCAGCTCATGGCCAGCCGGAAACTTTCCACTTATCGAGCCAAACGCGATTTCAGCCGCACCACAGAGCCCTCGGGCAGCGGCCGTGTGGCTCCCTCAACGCGCTTGCGATTCGTCATCCAGAAGCACGCGGCTCGTCGGCTGCACTACGACCTGCGGCTGGAGCTCGATGGTGTCTTCAAATCCTGGGCGGTGACGCGCGGGCCTTCGCTCGACCCGGCGGACAAACGTCTCGCAGTGGAGGTCGAGGATCATCCGCTGGACTACGGCGACTTCGAAGGGACGATTCCGCAGGGCCAGTATGGCGGCGGCACCGTCCAGATCTGGGACCGCGGCTACTGGGAACCACAGGTGAAGGGCAGCGCCGAGCAGGCTCTTGCGGCGGGAGAGCTGAAACTGGTGATGGCCGGGGAGCGGATGCGCGGCGGCTGGGTGCTGGTGCGATTACGCAATTCACGCTCCGGAAAGAGGCCGAGCTGGCTCCTCATCAAGCATCGCGACGAGCTCGCCCATGCAGGCGACGGCCTGCTGCTGGAAGAGGACCGCTCGGTGGCGTCAGGCCGAACGATGGAGCAGATCGCCGCCGGCCGCGGGCGCGGCCCGAAAGCGTTCATGACGGGAGGCCGCAGAGCCGGCCGCGCCGACGCTGTTTGGAATTCCAATGTCTCCACTGATCAGGGTGCAGGCGGTATCTCGTCCCGGGTGAAGGCACGAGTGGCTGCCAATACCCGTCGGTCGCCAGCGTCGAAATCCGCAGAGGCGAAGCGCGAGCGCGACGGCTCGGGATACGCGGCCGAGTCCCGTGGTGGTACGCATGCCAGCGGCAAGGTGCGGGCTCGCGTCGGTAGGCACGCGCGTGGCACCCCCCACGCCCAGGGGATCGGCGCTGCCATGCCGAAATTTCTCGAGCCGGCGCTCTGTCGCCTCGTACCGCGGCCGCCGGAAGAAGAAGGCTGGGCGCACGAGATCAAGCTCGACGGTTATCGACTGCAACTGCGGGTGGAGGGCGGGCGCGCCGTATTGCTGACGCGCAAGGGCCTCGACTGGACGGAGCGATTCGCTTCGATCGCCCGCGCGGCGCAGGCGCTGCCTGATTGTCTGATCGACGGCGAGGCGGTGGCGCTCAATCAACGGGGCGTCTCGGATTTTTCCGCCCTGCAGGCCGCGCTCTCGGAGGGGCGCGAGTCGGCGCTGATCCTGTTCGCGTTCGACATCATGTTTCTCGAGGGACGCGACCTGCGGTCGCTGCCGCTCACGGAACGCAAAGAGGAGCTCGAGAGCCTGTTGAAATCGCTGCCGGCGGCAAGCCGCACGCGGCTGCGGTATCTCGAGCACTTCACCAGCCCGGGCGCGGCGGTCCTCGAGTCGGCGTGCCGGCTTTCCCTCGAGGGAGTGGTATCGAAACGCCTCGATGCGCCGTACGACTCGGGGCGGACGGGAAGCTGGGCAAAATCCAAGTGCCGAGCCGGCCATGAGGTGGTAATCGGTGGCTGGACGTCGGAAGGCAACAATCTCAGCTCGCTCATCGCCGGCGTGTACCGCGACGGCAGACTGGTACCCGTGGGACGCATCGGCACCGGCTTTGGCGCCGCAAAGGTGCGGCAGCTCCTGCCGAAGCTGAAGAAGCTGGCGAGCAAGGAGAATCCGTTCGGCACGCGGGTGCCCGTGCCGTCGGGTCGGCAGATCCACTGGCTGAAGCCGCAACTGGTCGCAGAGATCGAGTTCGCCGGCTGGACGGAGGGGGGCAACATACGGCAGGCAGCCTTCAAAGGCCTCCGCGAGGACAAGCCGGCCCGGGAAGTCCAAGCCGAAACGGCAGTCCCGGCCGAGGCTGCGGAAACCAACAGGCACGCCACGCTCCCGGCGGAGGAGCGGCTCGCACGCGCAGCCAGACAAGCGCCCGCCATGGAGGCTGGCGCGCCCGGCAGGCATACGAGCCGTAGCAAGCATCCAAGCCGTGGCAAGCATGCAAGTGCGGGTGACGGCTGGCCTGGAGCGACACGCGGATCGCGCGAGGTAACGCACGCCGCCGGATCCGACCGAGGCTCGCGCCATGCGCGGCGCGCCGCTGTGCCCAGCCGGCGATCGCGAGAGATGAGCGACGGTTCCGGACCGATACTCGGCGTCACCATTTCCAACCCGGACAAAGTGCTGTGGCCTGATGCGGGCGATGGGCGGCCGGTCACCAAGCGCGAATTCGCCGAATACATCGCGGCCGTGGGCGAGTGGCTGTTGCCGCACATCGAAGGCAGGCCATGCTCCCTGGTCCGCTGCCCTGACGGCATCGGCGGCCAGCGGTTCTTTCAGCGGCATGCGATGCCGGGCCTCTCGAACCTGATCAGCCTCGCCCGGGTCTCCGGTGACCGCAAGCCCTACGTCCAGGTCGATCGCATCGAAGGACTCGCTGCGCTCGCGCAGATTGCCGCACTGGAGCTGCATCCGTGGAACTGCGTGCCCCAACAGCCGGAGGTGCCCGGCCGGCTCGTGTTCGATCTCGATCCTGCGCCGGATGTCGAGTTCGAAACAGTGATCGAGGCGGCGCGCGAGATGCGTGAGCGGCTCGACGCGCTGGGTCTCGAGAGCCTCCTCAAGACCACCGGGGGAAAGGGTCTGCACCTCGTGACACCTTTCACCCAGCCCCGCAACGGCGCGCTCGACTGGCCGTTGGTGAAATCGTTCGCGCGCGAGCTCTGTGCGCGGATGGCGGCGGATAGTCCGCAGCGATACGTCATCAACATGGCGAAGCGCGTCCGCACAGGGCACATCTTCCTCGATTATCTGCGCAACGACCGGACCGCAACGGCGGTGGCGCCGCTCTCGCCGCGTGCGCGCGAGGGGGCGCCGGTGTCGATGCCGCTCACCTGGGCGCAGGCGCGGGTTGGATTGGATCCCGGGAAATTCACCATTCGTACCGCACTCGCCCTGTTGGGCCGTAGCGGAGCGTGGGAAGACTACTCGGAATGCTCGCGGCCCCTGCTGCCTGCCATCGAGAAGCTGGTGGGCCGCGCGCCCGCTCGCCCCGCATCCGGCAAGTCCCGTGCGAGGGGCTCCGCCGGGGTCGAGCGGCGGTCAGGTGCTGACACTGTGATCATTACTGAAAGGCGTCCGGAATGAACGTCCTTGATATCAGCCACAAACTTGCGCCTGCAACGAGTTGGCGGGATGCCGGCGAGCACGAGCACTTCGTGCAATTCTACGAGCAGGACTCGGCGCTGCTGCAGTCCGTCACCGAATTCATTCATCACGGGCTCGATACGGGCGCGGGCGCCATCGTCATTGCCACTGCGTCGCATCTGGAGGAGTTGGAGCGGGCATTGCGCACACGCGGCGTCGATGTTGCCGCGGCAAGGGGCCGGGAGCAGCTCGTCATGCTGGAGGCAGCGGCGACCCTCGCCAGGATCATGCATCAGGGCACGCCGCAATGGAGTCGGTTCCTGGAAGCGGTGGGAACGTTGCTCGGGGAAATGTGCCGGCGCCACCCGCGGGTGATCGCCTTCGGCGAGATGGTGGCCCTGTTGTGGAGGGACGGCCGCCAGGAGGCAGCCGTGCAGCTCGAGCAGCTGTGGAACGAGCTCGGCGAGCGCGAACGTTTCGCGCTCTATTGCGCGTATCCGTTGCCGAAAGGGGCCGATGCGGCGGATCTGCGCGGCTTCGACCGGGTCTGCTCGCAGCACAGTCGTGTCATACCCACCGAGAGCTACGTGAACTCCACGCCGGAGGCGCGGCTCAAGCTCGTCGCGCAATTGCAGCAGAAGGGGCGGGCGCTCGCGTGGGAAGTACAGCGGCGCACCATGGTGGAGCGCGCCCTGGCCGATCGGGATCGCGAGCTCAGCGACTTCCTCGAGAACGCGCTCGAGGGCCTCCTGAAAGTCGGACCGGACGGCACTGTGTTCTGGGTCAATGGCGCCGGCCTCGAGCTGTTGGGTTGCAGCGAAGCGCACTGCATCGGCCGCTCGATCGAGGACTTTCATCTGGACCCGGGCGATGCCAGGGAATCGCTGCGGCGGCTGCTCGCGGGCGGGACGTTGCGGAATCACGCAACCGTGCTGCGCGGCATGGACGGGGCGGTCCGTTACGTGCGCATCGCTGCCAACGCCCATTGGGATGCGGGCAAGCTGATCCACAGCCGCTGGTTCGTCCGCGACGATACCCACGAGCGGCTGGCGGAGAACGCCCGCGCCCATCTCGCCGCCATCGTCGAGTCATCCGATGACGCCATCGTGAGCAAGACCCTGGAGGGCATCATCCGCTCCTGGAACCGCGCCGCGGAGCAGTTGTTCGGCTACACGGCGGAAGAGGCGGTCGGTCAGCCCATCACGCTGATCATCCCGCCGGAGCGCGTGCAGGAGGAGCAGGAAATCCTGGCCAAGCTGCGCAGCGGAGAGCGCATCGACCATTTCGAGACGGTGCGGCTCGCGAAGAGCGGCCGGCGGATCGATGTCGCGCTTACCATCTCTCCGATCCGCAACGCCAACGGCATCATCGTGGGCGCGTCGAAGATCGCCCGCGACATAGGCGAGAGAAAGGCGGCCGACAAGGCTCGGCTGCGTGCGCTCGGCGAGCTGAAGCGCGCCGAGGAGGCGCTGCGCGAGGCGGACCGGCGCAAGGACGAGTTCCTCGCCGTGTTGGCGCACGAGCTGCGCAATCCGCTGGCGCCGATCCGGTACGCGGTTGCGATGGCGAGGAAGAAGAACAGGCCGGAGGTCGAGCGACAGCAGGCGCAGGCCATCATCGAGCGCCAGGTCGACCACATGGGCCGGCTGCTCGACGACCTCCTCGACGTTTCGCGCATCACGCGCGGCACGCTCATCCTGCGGCGCTCGACGGTCGATCTCGCATCGGTCGTGGCCGCCGCGCAGGAATCCGCGCGGCCGCTCATCGAGGCCAGAGGCCACACGTTGGTGGTGAAACTTCCCGCGGGGCCGATCCGGCTGGTGGCCGATCCGGTGCGGCTCGCGCAGGTGCTGTCCAATCTTCTCATCAACGCCGCCAAGTACACCGACACCGGCGGCCGTATCGAGCTCGAAGCGAAGCACGTGCGCAACGGATTGGTCGTTGCGGTGCGGGACAACGGCATCGGTATCTCCGCGGAGATGATGCCGCGAATGTTCACCCTCTTCGCACAGGCCTCCCCCGCGATCGAGCGCTCCGAAGGGGGCCTCGGAATCGGCCTTTCACTGGTGCGCGGACTGGTGGAACTGCACGGAGGCACGGTGAGCGCGCGCAGCCGAGGCGTGGGGCAGGGCAGCGCATTCGTGGTGCGGCTGCCGCTCGGCAACCCCGCCGAGGCCGCGGATGGCAGCGCGAAGGCCGCCCCTGCCTGCGCTGAGTCCAAGCCGCTCCGCTTGCTGGTAGCCGACGACAATCGCGACAGCGCGGCGACCTGTGCTGCTCTCCTGCAGGCGTCGGGTCATCAGGTCGCCGTCGCGCATACCGGAGGGGAGGCTTTCGATATGGCCTGCAAGCTGCACCCCGATGCGCTTCTCCTCGACATCGGCATGCCGGAGCTCAACGGCTATCAGCTCGCACAGCGCATCCGCGGCACGAGCTGGGGAAGCCGGGCCATGCTCATTGCCATCACCGGCTGGGGCCAGGAGCAGGACAAAAGGCGGGCGCTGGCAGCTGGATTCGACCAGCATCTGACCAAGCCCATCGACCCCGACGGCCTCGAGATTCTGCTGCAGCGTGGTGCCGTGAGCCAGCCGGCTCCGGACAGCGGATAGCGGCTGGGGCGGCGGCTGGGCCGGAAATACTGGCCTTCAGTCCGCGCAATGGCGCAAAATCGGCGGCACTTCCCAGACGACAGGGACCCCGGTGACGGTATCCGCCCAGGTGGATGCCGGACTGGGAGCACTGCCGCAAACGAAAAAGCAGCTGAGGAACGACATGGCTACCAAGCTCGAGAAGACCCTGAAGCGAGAGATCGACGTGGACGGCAAGGCCTATATGCTGGCCATCTCCCCCGAGGGTCTGAAGGTCACCGAGAAGGGCAGGCGCAAGGGACAGGAGCTCAGCTGGAAGGGCCTGCTCAATGGCCAGGCCGCGGCGCCCAGCGCAGCTCTCGGCAGCGGGATGGAGACGGAAGCAGCCGCCGAGGAGTAGCCAGGCGCTTCGGCCATGGGCCGGCACCGGGAGGTGCGCGCCGCTGCGGGTCCTTTAGCGGATACAGCCAGTGAGTGGCGCCCGAGGCTTGATGGTCTTCATGCAGACCGTCGTCTCGAGCTTCTGCACCCCGGGCATGCGGCGGATCTCCATGCGCAACAGCTGATCGAGCTGTGCGACATCCCCGACCAGAACGTGCATCAGGTAATCCGCCTGACCGGCGGTCGTGAAGCACTGCAGCACTGACGGGTGGCTCGCGGCGGCTGTCTCGAACTCGGCGTGGCGGGACGAGTTGATGGTGACGTGCACGAACGCGTGGACGCGCAAGCCGAGGCTTTCGGCGTCGAGCTCAGTGCGGTAGCCGCGGATCAGTCCCTGGCGCTCGAGGTCTCTCACGCGCTGCCAGCAGGGGGTCTTCGAGAGCCCGACCTTCTGGCCCAGCTCGGCGAACGATATTCGTGCATCCTCTTCGATGAGGCGCACGATCTCGCGGTCGATTTTGTCCAGTTCGGGCATGCGCATTCGCCGGGGAGCGCTGCAGCGATCGTTCTGTGGCACAGGCCTTGCTCAGGCCACTGTTCTACCCGTCGTGGCGAAAATAGTCCACTGGCGCCAGTGGCACGGCAACGAAATGCGTGTCTACAATCCCTGCAAGATGGCTGCGGACGAAAACAGGCAATGAGCGGAAAGCGCCCGAACGAGACTAGGCTTCGTGAGTTGCTCACGCGCCTGCGCGAGCGGTTGGGTCAGGCGCGATCGGTGGATGCGGACGCGCGCAAGCACCTTTCCGCGCTGGTGAGCGACATCGATCGCGAGCTGGGCAAAGGCGCCGACTCCGGCACGGCGAGCGCGCACGCACCCAGGCTGGAGTCGCTGGCCGTCCGCTTCGAGGCGGATCACCCCGGGCTCGCCGAGGTGATCCGCGAAGTCATCGATGCCCTGGTGCGGGTAGGGATTTAGCTCTTCAGTCTTCCATCAGGAAACTGCGCAATTGCTCGCTGCGGCTCGGATGCCGCAGCTTGCGCAGCGCCTTCGCCTCGATCTGACGGATCCGCTCGCGCGTGACGTCGAACTGCTTGCCGACTTCCTCGAGGGTGTGGTCGGTGTTCATGTCGATGCCGAAGCGCATGCGCAGCACCTTGGCTTCGCGCGGCGTGAGCTGCGCGAGCACCGCGTGCGTGGTCTCGCGGAGGGACTCCATGGTCGCCTGATCGATCGGCGAGGCCACCGAGGTGTCCTCGATGAAATCGCCGAGATGCGAGTCCTCGTCGTCACCAATCGGCGTCTCCATGGAGATCGGCTCCTTGGCGATCTTCAGGACCTTGCGCACCTTGTCCTCCGGCATTTCCATGCGCACCGCCAGCTCTTCCGGCGTCGGCTCCCGGCCCATTTCCTGCAGCATCTGGCGCGAGATGCGGTTGAGCTTGTTGATCGTCTCGATCATGTGCACCGGGATGCGGATGGTGCGCGCCTGATCGGCGATCGAGCGGGTGATGGCCTGGCGGATCCACCACGTCGCGTAGGTACTGAACTTGTAGCCGCGGCGGTATTCGAACTTGTCCACCGCCTTCATCAGGCCGATGTTTCCTTCCTGGATTAGATCGAGGAACTGCAGCCCGCGGTTGGTGTACTTCTTCGCGATCGAGATGACGAGGCGCAGGTTTGCCTCCACCATCTCCTTCTTCGCGCGGCGGGCCTTGGCTTCGCCGATCGACACCTCGCGGTTGATTTCCTTGATGTCGTTGATCGACAGATGGAAGTCGGTCTCGAGCTGCTCGAGCTTCTTCTGCCGGCGCTCGATCTCGTCCTTGAACTTGGCGAGCGGCGCCGAGTATTTCTTGCCCGCCTTCACGTGCTTCGCGAGCCAGCGGGGGCTGGTCTCGTTCTTCGGGAAGCTGGCGATGAAGTCCTTGCGCGGCATGCCGGCATCGCGCACGGCGATGATCATGATCTCCTTCTCGAGCTGGCGGACCTCCGCGACGTGGGTGCGCAGATTCAGGATCAGCGCATCGAACATCCGCGGCGACAGCTTGAGCTCCATGAATTCATCGGCGAGCTTCTTGCGCACCTTCAGGGTCTTGGGGTCGCGTGCGCCGTGCTTCTCGATCCCCACGAGCACGTGCGCGTAGGACTTCGCGACGCTGGCGAAGCGAGCGGCAGCTTCCTGCGGGTCCGGGCCGGTGTCGATGGCCTCTTCCTCGCTGTTCTCGCCGCCGTCCTCGCCCTCCTCCTCGTCATCCGACTTCTCTTCTTCCGCGGCCAGATCCATCTTGGTCGGGTTCTGAGGTTGCGCGATGACATCGGGCGCATTGGGATCGACGAAGCCGACGATCACATCGACCAGGCGCGCCTGGCCGGACTTCACCGGCTCGTAGGCCTTGAGGAGGAAGTCATGGGTCGGCGGATAGAGCGAGAGCGCGCGCCGCACGGCCTCGAGGCCTTCCTCGATGCGCCGGGCGATGCGGATCTCGCCCTCGCGGGTGAGCAGTTCCACCGTACCCATCTCGCGCATGTACATGCGCACGGGATCGGTGGTGCGACCGAGCTCCGCGTCGAGTGCCGCCAGCGCGGCGGCGGCTTCCTCGATCGCCTCCTCGTCGGCGGGAGCGGAGGGCTCGCTCGCGAGCAACGACTCGGTATCCGGTGCCTTCTCGTACACCGGAATTCCCATGTCGTTGATGGTGTTGACGATGTCCTCGATCTGCTCCGGATCGACGATCTCCGACGGCAGGTGATCGTTCACCTGCGCATAAGTGAGATAGCCCTGCTCCTTGCCGCGGGCGATGAGGAGCTTCAACTGCGACTGGCGATCTTCCGGCATGACGGGCGCGCGGCGCTCGATACCCAGGGGACGTTTCTCAGCAGCAGCATGAGTTGGACCCTCCTTGTGTGCGTGGGCGTCCTTGGCGCCGGCATGGCGCGCCGGCGCCTCGGGAGCGGGCGTAGCCGCCGCAGCAGCCGTCTTCTTCGGCGCCGCGGCTGATTTCGGATGTGCCAGGCGGGGTCGGACGCCCGCCGTGTCCCGCGCGGCGGCGGCGGCGGGCGCCGCCTTCTCGGCGGTGGCTGCCCTGACGGGCTTGGCCGTGTGCACGGCCGGACGTTTCCTGCTGGCGGGAGTGGACTTCTGCTTAGCTTTCATGAGTACCGGGAGGTTTGGCGGTAGCGCTGTCGATCCCCTATTTGCTGGCGGCGGAGGGCCAACTCAAGGGGCGCCAAAGTAAAGCGTGCAATTCTATTGGACCGTTGCGGAAATACCAAATTCAGCCGCTGGACGTCCCACCGGGGGCGATCTTGCGGCCGGCCTTCTGTCGCATAAGTCTCTGAAATTCCTGAAGTTCCTGTGCTTCCGACCGGGTCGTGCGACTCTTGGCCTCCAGCGCCTCGATGCGCCGCTCGATGGCCTGCTCGGCGAGCTTCGCGACCGCGGCCTTGAGCTCCAGGGCCGCGGCGTTCGCATCACCCAGCATCTCT
>Ga0134128_10006181_pt1 | contig 14505 bp, 13 predicted proteins | sample KB31754_FD_96462 | JGI IMG/M metagenome (GOLD analysis project Ga0134128, IMG submission 96462) | Terrestrial soil microbial communities with excess Nitrogen fertilizer from Kellogg Biological Station, Michigan, USA - KB3-175-4 | ecosystem: Environmental > Terrestrial > Soil > Unclassified ... | reverse complement strand
TTGCTCGTCACGTTCTGCATACCCGCGTCGGTGAGATAAAGGTTGGTGAGGCTATAATAGAAGGAGAGGGGGATACAGATCAGTACTGACGCCACGAAGAAGATCGTGAAGGACCGGTCCTTGAAGAGCACGAAGGCGTCGACGCCAAGGATCTGGGCGAAAGTTGTTTTCTGCCCTTTGGCCTTGGGGGGTGTAGTGGGCAGGAAGAAGCTGAGGACGCCCAGCGCAGCCGAGGCGACGGCCGCCATCTTAAAGGTGAAGACGAGCTGATCGGTGGAGATCTTGAATACCTTGTCGATGAGCCAGCCGGTGACGATCCAGCCGATGGTTCCGAGGAAGCGGATGGATGCAAATTCTTTACCGGGGTCATTCATCTGCCGAAAGGCGACGGAGTTAGCCAGCGCCAGGGTAGGAGCATAGGCGAGCGAATAGAGCAGGACGGCCCAGTAGAACCCGTCCGGGTTGGTGACGGTGGTGAGATAGTATAATAACCCCGCGCCTAACAGGTGAAGGATGCCGAGGACTTTCTCGGCGTTGAAGAACCGGTCCGCGATCATGCCGACAAAAAAGGGCGAGAAGATCGTAGCGATCGCCATGGCGCTGTAAGCGGCGCCCACCTGTGCCCCTGTCGCGTGCAATACTTTATCCAGGTAGGTGCCCATGGTGACGTACCAGGCGCCCCAGATAAAGAATTCGAGAAAGAACAAAGCGGAGAGCTTGACACGGGTTGTTGTTCTCATATTCATGCAATATACGTATTGATGCAATATACATCAATATACGTCTTATCTTGCACCCGTTTATGAGAACCTTCGAAGATTCATATCGCCATAAGGGGCTGCGCCGGCAGTTGGTAGACGTGATCCGCCAGAAAGGCATCACGGATGAACGGGTGCTTGAGGCCATCCTGCACATCCCCCGGCATTTTTTCATGGATTCCGCATTCGACAAGATCGCTTATGAAGACCGGGCCTTTCCCATTGGTGAGGAGCAGACCATCTCGCAGCCCTATACCGTGGCTTATCAAAGCCAGCTGCTGGAGCTGAAGCCTTTCGATAAGGTGTTAGAGATCGGCACGGGCAGCGCCTATCAGGCCTGTGTACTCGCTGAGATGGGTGCGCAGGTCTACACCATCGAGCGGCAGAAAAAGCTGTTCGACCTGAACAAGCAATTTCAATACCTCAAAAAATACCCGCGGTTAAAGTTCTTTTTTGGCGACGGTTACGAAGGGCTTCCTACCTATGCGCCTTTCGACAAGGTGATCGTGACCGCGGCCGCGCCGTTCATCCCGCCCAAGCTGGTCGAGCAGCTGAAACCCGGCGGCAGGATGGTGATCCCCGTGGGCGAAGGCCAGGTACAGCGGATGCTGAGGCTTATCCGCCACGAGGACGGCGGCTATACCCAGGAGATCTTCGATAACTTTTCTTTTGTCCCTATGGTGGAGGGGAAGAATAACTAACTATGAGGGAGACCGCGATCGTGCGGGGCGGTTAAAGAAACCGAAGAATGCGGGCAATGGTTTCCGGGTCCTGATAGATGCGCCGGTGTCCCATGCCTTGGGTAAAGATGAACACGATGCCCGGATGGCCGTCGCCCTGGATATTCCTGGCCTCGCGGCTGGGCGTGATCTTGTCGTCCTCGTCCTGGAGATAGAGGATGCGGGCGTGGATATTGTGCAGTGCGCGGCGCAGCGAATACCAGGCCACCTGCTGACCGCTGGTCTCCTGGATATAGTCGTCGATCTCGTGTACGACGGCGGTCTCCAGATGCAAGAGCCGGGCAAAGGTGTGCAGGGCCGTCGCCGTTTCTACTGCGGGTGCGATGAGAACCAGCGCGGTGTTTTCGTTGTGCGGACTGGTCTCGAGGAACAATGCCAGCGCCAAACCACCAAGTGAGTGCCCGATGTAAGCGTTGAAGGGGCCGTAGTTTTGCTCGATGACACGCAGGACGCCAACGTATTTCGGCAGTGTCACCCGGCGACCGCCCGAGCGGCCGTGGGCGGGGGCATCGAAGGCGACAACCTCGTAGCCTTTATCGAGCAGCGCCGTTATATATTCTTCGAAGACCTGTGACGAGGATTCGAAGCCATGTGCGATCAACGCCTTTTTTGTCGGCGGAGACGGCGGCAGCCAGACGCGGCCGCGAATGGTATGCCCCTCATATTTAAAAGAGACCCGTTTGCCCCGGGCGAACAGCGGCGAGCCTTTTTCGGCCGAACGCTGCCCGGGGGTACAGAAAAGACGAAAGGCCATCACAGCTGCTTTCCGGGTCGAGCTCAGGGAGAGGATGTTTATGCGGGCGCGTGCGTAGCGGAGTGCTAATTTTTGTGATATCTTCATGTAGGTACAAAATTACAGAATGAAAGTAGTAATCATCGGATGTGGAAATGTGGCCACCGTGATGGGTGGTAAGATCGCAGCGGCCGGACACAGCATCCTGCAGGTCGTCGGCCGCCGGCCGGAGGCCGCGGCCGCGCTTGGACGGGAATGGGGCGCGGAAGCCGTCACCGAATGGACGGCCATACGGCGCGACGCGGATATCTATATTCTATCCATCAGCGACCGGGCGTTCGCAGAGCTGTCCGCGGTGTTGCAGCTGCCAGACCGGCTGGTGGTCCATACTGCGGGAGCCGTACCTTTAATGGCGCTGGTGGGTGTCAGCAGGCGTTGCGGTGTGCTTTATCCCCTGCAAAGCCTGCGAAAGGAGATCCGGCCGTTCCCGGAATTCCCCCTGCTGATCGACGCCCGCGATCCGGATGACCTGACCATCATCGAAACGTTTACCCGGAGCATTGCCCGGCAGGTACAGCGGGCCGACGACGCCTATCGCCTGAAATGTCATGTTGCTGCGGTGCTCGTCAATAATTTCGGCAATTTCCTGTTCACGCTTGCCCACGATTACTGCGACCGGGAACGCATCGATTTCGGGTTGTTACAGCCGATCATAGGGGAGACCGCGACAAGGCTGGAGCATTATCCCCCACGCCAGGTGCAAACCGGCCCGGCCATCCGGGGAGACGCGGCAACCATGCAACGGCATCTCGAGCTATTGGCGGGTTATCCATCAATAAAAGCATTATATGAGTTGTTTAGCGCCCAAATAGCGGCGTATTTCCGGAATTAGGGTATTTTTGTCCGCTATGAGCGTATTGGAAAAATTCAAATCGATCCGGACCTTCGTATTCGACGTAGACGGGGTCATGACCGACGGCAGTGTACTGGTATACGAAACAGGCGAACAGGTGCGCCGTATGAGCACCCGTGATGGGTATTCGCTGCAGCTGGCCATCAAAAAAGGCTACCGGGTGATGATCATCTCGGGTGGTGCTTCGGAAGGGATAAGATTACGGTTGCAATATCTGGGCATCAGGGATATTTTTTTGAACATTCATGACAAGGTCGATGTATTACGGCAATATGCCCTCGAGCATCGACTCGATGAAAAGGATATGTTGTATATGGGTGACGATATCCCCGATTACGCGGCGATGAATTACGTAGGCCTGGCCTGCGCGCCCGCCGACGCTGCGCCGGAGATCAAACATATCGCCGGGTATATCTCTTCGTTTGGCGGGGGACAAGGCTGCGTTCGGGACGTGATCGAGAAGGTCCTCAAGCTCAATGGTCATTGGGAGCTGGATCAATCCGTAGCCTCAAAATAAACAATTAGGTATGCCGCAACTGCTAGGAGCTTTTTTTCGCCTTGTCCGATGGCCTAACCTGGTATTCATCTTTGTTACCCAGCTGCTTTTCTATTACTGCATACAGCTGCCGCTGCATCGTACGGCGTCCTGGATCTTCGCGCCGATCCTGTATCCGCGGCTTTTTTTCCTTTTGGCGATCTCTTCGGTGCTGATCGCCGCGGCGGGCTATATCATCAACGATTATTTCGATCTGAACATCGACCGCGTCAACAAACCTCAACGGCTTGTGGTGGATCGCATCATCAAACGGCGATGGACGATCTTATGGCATTGGATTCTCAGCGGGCTTGGGTTACTGTTGAGCTTGTACGTGAGTTGGCGGCTGCGCAATCCGCTGATCGCGCTGGCCAATCTAAGCTGCGTGATCCTGCTGTACTTCTACAGCACCACGTTCAAACGGAAGCTGCTCATCGGAAATGTCATCATCTCGCTGCTCACCGCCTGGGTGATCCTGGTGTTGTATGTGGCCGAGTTCCGTCTCACGGCGTTGGGAGATGCGCACTATCAGCTGCTGTTCTCCTCCCTGTTCAAATTCGCCATTGTATACAGCAGTTTCGCGTTTTTGCTTTCGCTGATCCGAGAGGTGGTCAAGGATATAGAAGATATGGACGGAGACATGAAGTATGGATGCCGGACCATGCCGATCGTATGGGGTGTGAATGTCGCCAAGGTCTTTGCCGGCACGCTGACCGTTGTGCTGCTGGGTGCGCTGGTGATCCTGCAATTCTATGTGTTGCAAAAGGCATGGTTTCCGCTGACGGCGTATGGAGTGGCGCTGGTGGATCTTCCACTGCTATATATCTTAAGGAACCTCTATGCCGCGCAGACCAAAGCGGATTATCACCGGTTGAGCAACATCATCAAGCTCGTCATGTTAGCGGGAATACTTTCCATCATCTTAGCGAGGGGGTTACCATGGATCGGATTATATTAGCCTCCGGCTCGCCGCGGCGAAAGCAATTGCTCGAATGGGCGGAGGTCGATTTCGAGATCATTGTCCGGGACACGCCGGAGACGTATCCGCCCGGCATGGCGGTGATCGATGTGCCGGTGCACATCGCGCGGAACAAGGCGCTGGCTGTACAGGCGGTAACGGCGCCGGGGCGGATCGTGATCGCGGCGGATACCGTCGTGGTGCTGGGTGACGAGATCATCGGCAAACCCAGGGACCGGGACGATGCGGCAGCTATTCTTACCCGGCTGGCGGGTAGGCGACATGAAGTCATTACCGGCGTGGTGTTATGGAGGGACGGCGAAGAGCAGGCCTTTGCCGACCGTACCTCGGTATGGTTCCATGACCTCAGCCGGAGCGAGCTGGAAGGCTATGTCGACCGCTATAAGCCTTACGATAAAGCCGGCGCCTATGCCATCCAGGAATGGATCGGTGTCGTGGGCATCCAAAAGATCGAGGGCGATTTCTACAATGTAATGGGCCTCCCCGTGAGCAGGGTAGTACAGGCCCTGAAAAAATGGGGGGCGATTCGCTGAGAAGTTCGAGCTTTGTGGGGGGAGGGACGAGCTATGCGGGAAGAACTATTGCACTTCATCTGGCGTTTTCGCCATTTCAATCAACAAGCGCTGTTTACGGAGGCGGGGGAGGCCGTACAGGTCCTCTCACCGGGGGAATACCATGCCGATCAGGGGCCCGATTTCAAGCACTCCCGCATCCGGCTGGGTGACCGGGTTCTCGAAGGCTCGGTAGAGATCCATGTGGTGACCACGGATTGGGTCCGGCATGCGCATGACCGTGACCGGCATTATGCGCAGACGATCCTGCATGTGGTGTGGAGCAACGACTGGACGGGCGCGACGCCGCCGGGGAATATCCCGGTCCTGACGATGCAGGAACGGGTGCCAAAGCTCATGCTGGCGACCTATGAACGGTGGATGAAGCAGTCGAATTTCGTCCCCTGTGAACGGCAGTTGCACGGGGTCGGCGAAGCCGCGTGGCCGTCCTGGCTGGAAACGCTTACCCACGAGCGGTTGCAGCGGCGGGCGCTCGTGATCTGCCGCTCTTTGGAAGCGAGCAGCGGGCATTGGGAGGCGGTGACCTGGATGCAGCTGGCGCGAAGCATGGGGCAGCCGGTGAATGCGGAGGTCTTTGAAGCCATTGCCCGCAGCCTGCCCGTAGAAAGACTCGCGCGGCTCCGGAGCGAACCGCTGCGGCTCGAGGCCTTGTTGTTGGGTCAGGCGGGGTTGCTGAAGGGTCCTTTTTCGGACGACTATCCGCTGACGCTGCAACGCGAATACCGTTTCTGGCAAGCCAAATGGAAGCTGGAGCCCGTAGCGGCGCCGCTGGCCTTTTTGCGCATGCGGCCGGCCGGTTTTCCCACGATCCGGCTGGTACAGCTGGCGGGGCTGCTGGCCAGGGGTGGGGGATGGTTCGCCAGGATCCGGGAGGCCGCGAAGCCCGAAGAGATACGTAGTTTATTGGACGTCGCGGCCGGGGGCTATTGGAAAACGCGGTATCTTTTTGATATTGTTGCACCGGCAAGACCCAAGCGGCTGGGTGCGGCGATGCAGCTGGGGCTTTTCGTGAATGCCTTTATCCCCCTGCTTTATGCCTACGGCTGGTGGCGGAAGGAACCGTCGTACCAGGAAAAAGCGCTCATCTGGTTGCGGGAGCTACAGGCGGAACAGAACAGCATCCTGGCCCGCTGGAAACGGCTGGGGGTCGTCGCCCACGACGCGGGCGAGGGACAGGCCCTGCTGGAACTAAAAAAGGAATATTGCGCGGAGCGGCGTTGTCTGGAATGCGTCATAGGCAACCGTTGGTTAATCTCCCTCGTAAATAAAGGCTAATGCAATCGTTTTTTCTTTAAATTTGAAGACCAGCGGGCCGGAGGCCCGTCGGCCGAAGGCCAATCATTAAACATAACTCACTTCGATGCGGAATATCATCCTCACCGTTCTTCTCTCTACCCTGACGCTGCAGCTTTTTGCCCAAGACGTATCCGATAGTGTAAAGATGGCGTCGCGGCTCAACAAGCAGAATGCCAAACGCGAACGGATGAACAATATGCTGCGGATGGAAGAAGAGGGCGATCTGATCTTCAACAAACACAATGTCTTCGGCATCCGGCTTGCGACCAACGGGTATGGTATCAATTTCGAAAAAGGAAAATTCATCAGCCCTACAAAGACCCGCATCTATCAATTCGAGATCAACGAGGTACACGATCCCAAAGAACACCACGTGTCGGCCTCGACGGACCAGATCAATTTCTCGTCCGTGAACCCTTATAAGCTGAACAACCTGTATGAGTTCAAAATGGCCGTGGGAGAAGAGCGGCTGATCGGCGGCAAAGGGAATAAGAACGGCGTTGCCGTCTCTGTCCTGTACACCGGCGGCGTCACCATAGGTTTTCTTAAACCGTATTATCTCGATGTCACCAATGCCATCACTTCCGCCACCAGCCAGGAGACGTTCGCGCAGCTGAATCAGGATACGTCGGAAGGCCAGCAGATCCAGGGCGCAGCGGGTTTCTTTTCCGGCTGGGACGCCCTCAAGATCCAGCCTGCGCTGAACGCCAAACTCGCCATGCGGTTCGACTATGGGCGCTTGAACCAAACCATCTCCGCCGTCGAGTGCGGTCTCACCGAAGAATACTATTTCAGCAAGGTCCCGCTGGTCTATATGGTCAAGGAGCACAATTTCTTCTTCAATGCTTATGTGCAGATCATGTTCGGCAGCCGCAAATAATTTGTGGCGTATATTTGTCGGATGGAATCAACCACGAATGGCTCGGCCTGCGTCCCCGCAGGAGCTAAGGGGCCGGTAGGCCCCTCGGCCGAAGGCCAATCATTAGAGTCTAAGATACAGAAGCCCAATTGGTTACGTGTAAAACTACCCATTGGAGAGAACTACAAGCATGTCCGCGGGCTGGTAGATACCCACAAGCTGCATACGATCTGTGAAAGCGGCAATTGCCCCAACATGGGGGAATGCTGGGGGGAAGGTACGGCCACCTTTATGATCCTCGGGAATATCTGTACCCGCAGCTGCGGTTTTTGCGCCGTGGCCACGGGACGTCCCGAACCCGTGGATTGGGATGAGCCGCAGCGTGTGGCCGAGGCCATCTATCTGATGAAGGTGAAGCATGCGGTGATCACTTCGGTGGACCGCGATGAGCTCAGGGACGGCGGGAGCATCATCTGGCAAAATACCATCCGGGCGGTGAAGGCCCTCAATCCCGATACGACACTGGAGACGCTGATCCCCGATTTCAAGGCGGAGGCCGGCAATATCGCACGGGTGATAGAAGCGGCGCCGGAAGTCGTCTCCCATAACATCGAAACGGTGGAACGGCTCACCAGGCAGGTCCGTATTCAGGCCAAGTATTGGCGGAGCATGGAGACGCTGAAGGTCCTTAAAGAAGGCAAGATGCGCACCAAAAGTGGGATCATGCTGGGGCTGGGCGAACAAAAAGACGAGGTCGTGCAGACGATGACCGATCTGCGCAACAGCGGTGTCGATGTGATCACGCTCGGGCAATACCTGCAACCCACCAAAAAACATTTACCGGTACAACGGTTTGTCCATCCCGACGAATTCGCCGAACTGCGCGAGATCGGTTACGGTTTAGGGTTCGACTATGTCGAAAGCGGGCCATTGGTCCGGAGTTCTTATCACTCGGAACGGCACGTGATCCCGGGTTACGGCCGCGCGGAATGGCTCCGGTCCAAAGAAGCTACTGCTTAAATCCGCATCGCATGTCCAGGGCTATTGCTTATGGCTTTTTGCTTTTGTTCCTGCCGGCCGGCATCTGCCGGGCGCAGTTGCACTGGCAGCGGGTCGATGCGGCCTATGGCCCACTTCCCTCAGGAGCGCACGTCTACCGGTGCGCCGACACCCTGCACGAGCTTCCTTTCCTGGCGTTTTATGTCTCGGCGCGGCTCAAGGACAAACACCTGCAATTCACGGCCTCCACGGGGCAGGGTAAGCGCTTTACCCCTGCACAATATTATCAGCTGGAGCTCTTTCCGCTGGTGGTAGTCAACGGAGGATTCTTTTCGATGCGCACGGGAGAACTCTTCTCGCTGGTCGTCAAAGATGGGCATATGCTGGCGTACAATGTCGGCGCGCTGCGGGGTTCGGGTGCGGACTCGGCGCTTTATTATTATCCCACCCGTGGTGCGATCGGGATCGACCGGCAGCGACGCGCGGATGTGGCCTGGACATTCACGGACAGCTCGCGGAGCTGGCCCTATGCCTGGGAGGACATGCCGGTGATCGCCAAAGGCACCGATACGGTCCCTTCGATCTATAATTTCAATGATATCGAGTGGAAGTGGTGGAAGATGCGTACCGCGGTTGGCGGCGGTCCCGTGCTGATCCACGACGGCAGGATACGCATCACCGATCGCGAAGAACAGCTTTTCCCAAATGCAACGCATGCGGGCGAGCATCTGCCGCGCACGGCCATGGGTTATACGCGGGACGGCCGGCTGATCATCCTGGTCATCCAGGGCCGTACGCCGGGAGTCGCAGCAGGAGCCAGTTTACAGGAAGAGGCGCAAGCCTTGCTGGAATTGGGCTGTTATGAGGCACTGAATCTGGATGGCGGGGGCAGTAGCTGTATGCTCATCAACGGTAAAGAAACCATTACGCCTTCCGATGCCGCGGGACAACGTCCGGTACCGGCGGTTTTCCTGATCAAGACGAGATAATGATCCAGCTTCGCTGAACAGCCGGGAATGACCCCGTTTCGCGGGGATCGCGGTCTTAGGCCTTCATATCCCATACCAGGGCGCTGGCGCCGAGGATAGCCGCATCGGATTCCTTGAGATGGCTCACCAGGATCTTGACCTTGTTCTGGAACACCTGGATGAGGTTGTTCTCCATGGACTCGCGGGTGGGTTTCAGGATGAGATCGCCGGCCTTGGTGAGTCCGCCGAAGAGGATCACGGCCTCGGGGCTGGAGAACATCACGAAATTGGCCAGGGCCAGACCGAGGATCTCACCGGTGAAGTCGAAGATCTCCTTTGCGAGCTTGTCGCCGGCGATGGCGGCCTCGTATACGCGGCGGGAATCGAGCCGTTCCTTGGGCGTGTCGCGGAGCATGGACGCTTCTTCACTCTTTTCGAGCATTTCGATGGCGGTGAGCTTTACCCCGGTGGCGGAAGCATAGCTTTCGAGCGAGCCATATTTACCCGTGCCTTCGTGGTAGCGGCCTTTGGGGATGATGATGGTATGGCCCAGTTCTCCCGCAAAGCCGTCATGGCCATAGATCAGTTTGCCATTGGCGACGATGCCGCTGCCGACGCCGGTGCCGAGGGTGATCATGATAAAATCCTTCATGCCTTTCGCGGCGCCGTACATCATTTCGCCGATAGCGGCGGCGTTGGCGTCGTTGGTGAGGATGGTGGGGAGCTGGAATTTATTCTGAATGAGCTTGGCCAAAGGGATGATACCGCGCCAGGGCAGGTTCGGCGCGTATTCCACCGTACCGCTGTAATAGTTGCCGTTGGGGGCGCCGACGCCGATGCCGCGCATCCTTCCTGTGCCGCCTGCTTTTTCAATAAGCGTGTGCAGGTGGTTGTACAATTCGTCGATAAAGCCTTCTACCTGGCTATGTCCCCGGGTAGATATCTCGCTGGAGAAAAGGACATTCCCGTTACGATCGACGATACCGAACTTGGTACCCGTCCCGCCGATGTCGATACCGATGGCCAGGGGCTCGAAAGAAAGAGAGGACGAGGACGAAGACGCGGCTTTTGCCATGAAATAATGTTATGGTACGTTAAAGACCGGCCGCCGGAGGCGGCCTTGGGGTTGCAAAGATAGGGTTTGCCGGGAGACATTAGACTGTTTGCCCGCGGACTTTTAATGCCCGCCCGCAGCCCGCAGGGCGTCGAAATCGATCCCCTGTGCCTTTAGCTCCTTTTTTGCACGGATGGCATAGTACGCGAGGTACAGGAAGCAGGCCACCCCTACGAAATAGGAGTACTGGATGCCGATAGATTCCGACAGGTAGCCCTGGAACCAGCTGATGATGCCGCCGCCCATGATCATCATGATCAGGAAATTGGAGCCTTCGTTGGTATGTTTGCCCAGACCGGCGACAGCCAGGGTGAAGATACAGGGCCACAGAGTGGAGCAGAACAACCCTACGCTGGTAAAGGCATAGACGCTGATCATGCCGTCGGCAAAGATGCCGATGAGCAGGGCGGTGATGCCCATGCTGGCGAAGATCAGCAGCTGACGGGCAGGATTGCCTTTACTGAGGATATCACCGATGATCATGGCGACGATGATCAGGGGATAGATCGCGAAAGGCTTGACATCATGACCCGCGATGACGTTCACCAGGAGGAACACGCCAAAGGCCACATAAGGCATGACGAAGTTTAGTATCTTTTTGACGGCATTGCTCACGCCGAAGGCGCCTACGGAGGCTGTCCAGCGGCCGATCATGAGGCTCGCCCAATAAAGGGAAACATAGGGAGCGACCTGGTCGGTGGGCGTATGCAGCTTGAGTTTCATGAAGAGCGGCAGGTTGCTGGCCGTCGAGACCTCCACCCCTACATAGATGAAAATACCCAACATCCCCAGTGCCAATTGCGGATATTTGAGCGGGCTGCTGCGGTGCAGCAATTTGGACGAGTCCGACGCGTCTTCAGCGCTCGTCTGGTCCAGATCGATCTTATTGGGCAGCTTGGAGAATTTAAAGATCGCAGCGATCACCAGGAAAGCTGCGCCCAGGATGAGATAGGGCGCTTTCACGCTGCTGATGCTGGCCACATGAACGCCGGAAGCGGAGGCGGACCCGAAAATGGCAAAGCTTACCAGAAGGGGGCCAATGGTGGTGCCGAAGTTATTGACGCCGCCGGCCATACTCAGACGCTGCGCGCCGCTGGCTGGATCGCCCATGATAATGGCGAGTGGGTTGGCGGCGGTCTGTTGCAGGGAGTAACCCAGCCCGATGATGAACAGTCCGGAGATCAAAAGAGGAAAGGAAGCGGACATGGCAGCGGGATAGAAAAGCAGGGCGCCCAACGCCGAGATGATCAAACCCACCGAGATGCCGTTCTTATAGCCTAAACGGTTCAGGATATCGCCGCCGCTGGCCTTGGAGATCAGGTAATATATAATAGCACCTACTGTATAGGCAACATAAAAGGCCAGCGAGATCATTTGCGCCTGGCCCTGGCTTATGTTCAATTTATCTTTGAAAACGGGGATCAGGATATCATTACTCGCGGCTACGAATCCCCAGAAGAAGAAGACGGTGACAAGCGTTCCGAACTGTGACCATTTGGTTTTTTGTTGCATAAGCAGACAAAGTGAGTGTTAGTGTGCCTTTAATAAGTGCCGGAAATGCGCTTCCAGAAAAATAGCGCATTTCCGGCATAGCGCTAATGTCTGTCCTTCGGACGAGAACGCTTTCGCGTTTTCCGAATAAAGGTCCAAAATACCAAGTTTTTATGAAGCGAAAAATTTTTTCATCTTCGGCACGCCTTTGCATTGAAAACCTTGCTAAATTGAATGACAATGGAAATTATCCACGTTTCAGCTGAGTGTTATCCTGTAGCCAAGGCCGGCGGATTGGGAGACGTCGTGGGGGCGCTGCCGAAGTACCAAAAAGATCTGGGGCATATTGCTAAAGTGGTCATGCCGATGTACCGGACGAAGTTCCTCCGGGATAATCAATTCGAGGTTGTCCACAAAGGTTATACACATCTGAATGATTATTGGTTTAACTATACGGTAATCAAGGAAACGACGAATAAGCTAGGCTTCGATTTATATCTCGTGGATATCTACGGATTGCTGGACCGGGAAAAGATCTATGGCTATGGGGACGATACGGAACGGTTCTTTGCCTTTCAGATCGCGGTGGTCGACTGGCTGGCGGCCTGGAAACACCACCCGGATGTGATCCATGTCCATGATCACCATTGTGCGTTGATCCCCTTTATGGTGAAGTATTGTTATGCGTACCAGCAGCTGCAGAATATCGCTACGGTCCTGACGATCCATAATGGACAGTACCAGGGGCAAACGGGGATGGACAAGACGGTGTATATCCCCGACTATGATCTGTACAAACGCGGGCTGCTGGAATGGGGTGGGGCGCTGAACCCCCTGGCCTGCGGCATTCGCTCGGCCTGGAAGGTGACCACGGTGAGTCCTACCTATATGGAGGAGATGCGGCATTCTTCGATGGGGCTCGAGCCGCTTTTCGAATACGAAAAAGGTAAGACCAGCGGCATCCTGAACGGCATCGACACGGTGGTGTGGGACCCGGCCACCGACCGGTATATAGAAGATCATTATGATATTACGTCTTTTGCCGAAGGTAAACAGCGGAACAAGGCCAAACTCTGTGAAAGATACAATCTTGACATACGAAAGCCGCTGATTACCTTTATTGGCCGATTGGTGGGCGACAAAGGAGCCGATCTGTTGCCCCAGGTGATCGAAGATTCCTTTTATTACATCGGGAGGAAAATGAATTTCATGATCCTGGGCAGCGGCCTGCCGGAGATCGAGGGGCGGCTGCAGGGGATCCGGGATTTGTCCAGGGGGGACTACAATACGTATATCGGTTATGATGAAGCGCTGAGCCATCTGATCTACGCGGGCGCGGATTTTATCCTCATGCCTTCGCGGGTCGAGCCTTGCGGTCTGAATCAGCTATACGCCCTGCGTTATGGCACGGTGCCGGTGGTGCGGAACACGGGGGGACTGCATGATACGGTGATCGATTATGGCGATCCGGGCGGTTATGGCATCCGGTTCCAGCACGCATCTGTACAGGACATGACCCATGGCGTCTGGCGTTCGGTGGAACTCTTCAACCAGCAGGAAATGATGGGAGAGATCCGTCAGCGGATGATGCAGCTGGATTTTAGCTGGGAGGCCAGCGTCCGGGCCTATGTGGATTTGTATGAACGCGCAAAAAGAGGGGAATAGTCAGGGGCATACTTTTAGAAAGGTTATATATTCATAGATTAGTCATTCAATTAAACGCTTGTATATGTCAAAGGAAATTTTGTCCGTGATATTGGGAGGGGGTGCCGGAACCCGCTTATATCCCCTGACAGCCAGTCGTTCGAAGCCAGCCGTGCCTATCGCGGGGAAATATCGTCTCGTAGACATTCCGATCTCCAACTGTCTGAACTCGGGCATCAGCCGGATGTTCGTCCTGACGCAGTTCAATTCGGCATCGCTAAACCGCCATATTAAAAACACCTATCATTTCAGCGCCTTCAGCTCAGCCTTTGTGGACATTCTGGCAGCTGAGCAGACGCCAGATAATCCGACGTGGTACCAGGGTACGGCGGATGCGGTACGGCAGTGTCTTCGTCACCTCGGACCCTTTGACAGCGACTATGTACTGATCCTATCCGGCGACCAGCTCTATCAGATGGATTTTATGGACATGCTGGAGAATCACAAAAAGATGGGCGCGGATATCACCATCGCCACCATCCCGGTGAATGCCAAGGACGCCTCCGATTTCGGGATCATGAAAAAAGACGAGGCTGGCTATATCACCTCCTTCACCGAAAAGCCGAAATTCGATATGCTGCCGCCGTGGGTCAGCGATACCGGTCATGCCATGCAGGCACTGGGCCGCAACTACCTGGCCTCGATGGGTATCTATATCTTCAACCGGCAGCTGCTGAGCGATCTCTTACAGAACGAATTTGCGGAATCCACCGATTTCGGTAAGGAGATCATTCCCCAGAGTCTCGAGAAATACAAGGTCGTAAGTTATCAATACGATGGCTACTGGACCGATATCGGGAACATCCCTTCCTTCTTCGAAGCTAACCTGGGCCTCACGAAAGAT
>Ga0134128_10006179_pt1 | contig 14506 bp, 10 predicted proteins | sample KB31754_FD_96462 | JGI IMG/M metagenome (GOLD analysis project Ga0134128, IMG submission 96462) | Terrestrial soil microbial communities with excess Nitrogen fertilizer from Kellogg Biological Station, Michigan, USA - KB3-175-4 | ecosystem: Environmental > Terrestrial > Soil > Unclassified ... | reverse complement strand
TGGCCCGGCGTATTTCGTCCGAAGACCGGAACCCTGTTCTCTTACGCAATGAATAATTACTGGCACACGAACTATCGGGCGGGACAGGGCGGCGATTTCACGTTTCGCTATGCACTGACGAGCGCCGCGAGTCTCGATGGCGGCGCCTTCACTCGGCTGGGAATGGATGAGATGCGGCCGGCTGAAGTGGACCATGTCGTCGGACAGGACAAGGTCGGCGATCCTCCGAGACCGTTGCCGGCGGCCGGCGCAGGTTTTCTCGAGGCAACCGGCGGAGATGTTGCTCTGATTACCTGGAAGCAGGCGGAGGACGGGAATGGAACGATTCTGCGGCTGGCGGAAACCGATGGGAAGGCGGCGGAGATAACCTTGCGTTTCCCGCATACTCAACTTGCGGCCGCGCATCTTTGCACAGGAGTGGAAGACGACAAAGCGAGCTTACCGGTAGACAGCAACAGCATCCATCTATCGTTTCATCCGTTCGAAGTGCTGACCGTCAGAGTCGCGGGAAATGAGCATTAGCACGGTTGTCCGAACCCGCTTGTTTACGCAATGCGGCTCCGTGTCAAGCAGGATTAAACGGAGCCGCCGCACGTCAGCGCGCGGGTTTGCTCACGCGCGCCGATTCTTCCAGATGCCGTCTGCCGCCCGGAGCGCCAGCGCTCCGATGGTTGATGTCGGATTCACCGCGGCGCTTGTCGCGAACGAACTTCCATCCACAAGATAGAGGTTTTTCACATCGTGAGTGCGATGCCAGGCGTTCACAACAGATTTCTTCGGGTCTATCCCCATGCGCGCTGTTCCCAACAGGTGAAATGCCGGCTGGATTACGCCGCTATCGAGAATCTCGACGGCGCCGGCTGCTTCGAGCGCCTGGCGGGCCATGGCTCCGCCGTGCTCCAGCATGTTCAGGCTGTTCTTGCCATAACCGTAGACAACGCGCGGAGCCGGTATGCCGCTGGAATCCTTAACTTCCGGATCGAGTTCCACGCGATTGTTCTCTTCAGGCAGATCTTCGCCGAGTACGCTGATCCGGATGATATGCGGGAATCGCCGGCGCATCACCTGATGGTGACTGGCTCCCCACGGCACAGGCTTATTGACAAAGCCGCCCCACGCATGATGCAGCGGTCCGAAGGAGCGCTCCAGCAGGAACGAATAGCCGCGAATAAAATTGCGCTTGGAGTCGGTCTCGTAGAACTGCTGGCTGAATGCGGGAATTCCGAACGGGCCGTCGTATGCATTCATCGGCGCCTCGAACACGCCTTCAATAAAGCGGAACGGATGCAGCATGAAGTTTTTGCCGACCAGCCCCGAGGAATTAGCCAGCCCGTTTGGAAATAGCGGCGATCTCGAATTGAGCAGAAGCCTCGGCGTGCCGATGCCGTTTCCACAAACCACGACGACGCTCGCGCGCTGCTCATGCAATTTCCCCTGCCGGTCGTAATAGACCGCACCGCGCGCCCTTCCCTGCTTGTCGACCGTGATCTCCCGCACCCGCGACCAGGGTTTCACAACCGCGCCCTTGCGCACTGCTTTCCGCCAGTAAGTCACATCGGTCGAAGCTTTTGAGCCAATGGGGCACCCGAACATGCACTTCCCGTGCAGCTCGCAAGCCGGCCGGTTATCGTAATCCCGCGAGATGATGGCGTTGTCCGACGGCCACCAGTACCAGCCCAGTTTGTCGAACCCGCGTCCGATTGTTTCGCCCAACGTGCCCAGAGGCAGCGGCGGAGTCGGCCGCTTCGCCCGCGGCGGATTCGCGGGATCTCCATTAATTCCCGCAACGCCCATCTCGCGATCGTTCATATCGTAGTAAGGCTCTAGCTCTTTGTAAGAGATGGGCCAGTCTTCGGCCACGCCGTCAAGGGTCCGTACTCGAAAGTCGGACGGGTGGAAGCGAGGGAAATGTCCGGTCCAATGATGCGTGCTTCCACCGACGGCGTTGAACATCAGAACGTCCGGAGGGTGCGTGCCGGTCTCGACAACTGGATAGTCTTCCCACCGTTTGCGAACGTTCGGGCTGAAGTGGAACGCGCCGCGCCGAATCTGGATTTCCCAATCGGGTCGCGTCGATGGATAATCGGACGGTTTGACCCAGCCGCCCTGCTCCAGGCAAACGACCTTGGCGCCCAGGTCCGTTAAACGTTTCGTCAAGGCGGCGCCGGCCGCGCCCGCGCCAATCACCAGCACATCCGCGATTTCCTGCATCGTTACGCCTCGCGATAGAATTTCGGCCGCTTACGAATTTCCGAAAGCACCGCTTCGTCGAATGGCTCCATGTGCGGACCAGGGTGATCCGTTGGATAAAATTCATACCCGATCAGCTTCCAGATCCGCGGCTGCGTGTAGTAGCTTTCGTAAATGGAATCGCGAAGCATGGCGAACACATGCGGTGAGCTTTTCTCCAGGTTTGTAAGGAGTTCGACGCGGCTCTGGCGATCGATCTGGTCAAATGGCTTCTTGAACTTTTCCCTGGCGCCCTTTTCGAGCGCCGTAAGACTACGCCGTATATCGCCGCTAATTGTAGGCTCGTGTTCGACGAGCTTGCGAACATAATCGACCCCGCCCATTTCGCTTGCCGACGGCATGCCATCGCCTGCCGGGATAATTTCATCGGCAGCCGCTTTCAGCGTATCCGTTTCGCCGGCTGTGAGGGCGCCCACCGACGGACCGCGCTTCGCCGGCGCGGCATCGATCTCAACCACGAGGGATGGACTCGCGGCGCTGGCGAGCCCAGTCGCCAGGAAACCGCGGCGTGTCCAGTTCATAACCGATTTCCTCCCGCTTCGGGCGAATCTGCCCGAGGTCCGAGCATCGTATCACAAGCGACTAGCGCCGAAGCGATAAGAATTCCGATCAAGCGCTCACCCTGCCAAACGGTCGGCGGCGCCATCGCTTGCGATACTAGCGATGGACCATTTTTTCGATGCCCGGCCACATCTATCTCTGCTTTCTCTGGCACATGCACCAGCCGTTCTATAAAGACCTTGCAACCGGTGAATACAAGCTTCCGTGGACCCGGATGCATGCGCTGAAAGACTACTACGGCATGGTCAAAGTGCTCGAAGAGTTTCCGGCTGTCCATCAAACGTTCAACCTAGTGCCGTCGATGCTGGTCCAGATTGACGAATACGCCCGAGGCGAAGCGGCCGATCCGTTTTTACGGCTGGCTCTGAAGCCGGCTGAGGAGTTGAGCGGGCGAGAAACGAATCTCATCCTTCAATACTTTTTCCAAGCGAACGAAGAACGTCTTATCGGTCGATATCCCCGGTATGCCGAACTGCTGAGATCTCGGGACCGGATGCAGAGCAATCCACATTTGACTTCGGCGAAATTCGACGTGCCGATGCTGCGAGACCTTCAGGTTCTCTCACAACTGGCCTGGTTCGACGAGGAGCATTTGCAGAATGACGCGGAGGTCGCGGCTCTTGCGGCAAAAGGCCGCGACTTCTTAGCGACCGATCAGGCGCTCCTCGGGCGCAAGCAGCAGGAGGCGCTGCGGAAGGTGATTCCGGTGTACCGGGAGTTTGCGGCACGCGGGCAGATCGAGCTTTCGGCCACGCCGTTTTACCACCCGATTCTGCCGCTTCTTTGCGATTCGAATATTGCCGGCATCTCCCATCCGTACGTTCCACTGCCGTCACGATTCGCCTATCCGGGCGATGCGAAGGAGCAGCTTGTCCGGTCCCGAGATTTCTTCGAAGAAAAGTTCGGGGCGCCCAGCATCGGAGTGTGGCCGTCCGAAGGATCGGTGTCGGACCAGGTTCTCGACATGGCGTCGGAACTAGGCTTTCGATGGATTGCGACCGATAACGGTGTGCTGGCGCGCACGCTCAACCAGGCGGCGACTCCAGCGCTGACATACCAGCCCTATCTGTGGGAGCAGAACGGCCGGCAGATCCATGTCCTGTTCCGCGACCATTACCTGAGCGATCTGATTGGGTTCGTTTATTCGCGGATGAACGCGCACGCCGCCGCCGAGCATTTCCTGAACGAAATCCGGACGAACAGCCGCCCGATTATCGATGAGGGGCGGGACGCGCTGGTCCCCATTATTCTCGATGGAGAGAATGCATGGGAGTACTACCAGGAGAGCGGGCGGCCCTTCCTGCGCCATTTATACGGGCTAATCAGCGATGACCGGCAGATGAGCGCGGTGACAGTGACAGAAGCGCTGAAGACAATGCCTCCCACGAAGTTGACGGGAATTTTTCCAGGCTCGTGGATCCAGGCGAATTTCGATGTGTGGATCGGCCATGAAGAAGACAACAAGGCATGGGAGTTTCTGCTGGCGGCGCGCCAGACCTACGACCGCGTAATGGCGTCGCCGCGAGCGGACCGGTTATCGGACGAGGCGAAGCGAACGGCATGGGAGGAGATCCTGATCGCGGAAGGCAGCGATTGGTGCTGGTGGTACGGGCCGGAACACGGCTCCGCAAACCGGCCGGAATTCGATCAGCTCTTTCGCGATCACGTGGCGAATGTGTACCGGTTGCTGGGTGAGCCTGTTCCCACGGAGTTGTCGCGGCCGATCCTATCGACCGTTTCGTTCGGACTGCATGAGCCGCCAACAGGGGTGATCAAGGCCACCATCGACGGAGCGATCAGCTCTTATTTCGAATGGCTGGGAGCGGGTCTGTACCGGTTAGATCAACGATCGGGTGCGATGCACAGCCAGCGCTCACTCATTCAGGAATTACGATACGGCAGCGATGGACGGAACGTGTACTTGCGCGTGGATTTTTCCGAGCCGGTAGCCCGGCAGCCGGATCTCGAATTCAGGCTGCAGTTCCGCAACGCGGCGAGCGAGCGGTTCTACGCCCAGCACCGTTGGCGGTCGGGCGCATTGGCATTGGAAGAGACGAATTTGCCGGAAGCGGGTGTCAGCGCCGCGCTCGGGACGATTTATGAGACCGCCATTTCGATGAGCGAACTGCATGTGCGGTACGGCGATTCGGTCTGGGTTTCGATTGCCGTGTTCCGGAATGGTTTGCCCGTGGCTGCGCTGCCGATTACGGGCGAGTTGGAAGTGGAAACGCGAGAGCCGTCAGCGTGGGCGTTTTGAGTGATGGGTGATTGTTTCGGAATGGGTGGGGTCAGGGAAGTGAGCGGACGGAAGCGGGCTTTCCGGGAGTAATTCGATAGCGGAAGGAGATCTGCTCCCTCCGCTGTTCTCTAGTCCCTAAAGAAAGTGGTCTCTGCGCGTGCCATCGTACAGCCCGGCGCCGAAGACAGCACTTCTTGAACTTGCGGCCCGAGCCGCACGGGCACAAATCATTGCGCCCTAATTTTTCCAGCAGTTCTTTGTCGCCATGAACGACGCGCGATCCTCGCTTGACGCGTGTCTCGGAGGGGTATCCTTTCCGTCGCTTGCTACTCGGCATGAAAGGACTGGTTGGTATGGATGTTGTTCGACATAATTCCTCCAGTCAATCAGAGAATTGTAACGCGGAGGGAAAGAATTTGTCGATCACCTTGAGGCGACGTCCGCAACTCTCGCCCAAGGCCAACGGGCGAAAGCCGACTTTTCAGTCCGTATCTGGCCGACACTTTCCGAGTGCCCGGCCAAACGCCCAGAATGCGTCGGTGGTGTGGTAAACTCCGAACCACTTTCTTGGAAAGGATGGCCCTATGAAAATCATGATTGTTTGGAGAACTGTTCCCGGCAAATATAGAACTGCCCTGGAGGCATTCCTTCGGGCTGGTGGTCCGGTCCCACCTGAAGCCAAAACTATCGGCCGCTGGCACGCTCCAGGGTCAATTATTGGATGGCATCTTATCGAAGGGGACCTTACCGCTGTTGCACAACATGTCGCCGAATGGGCGGACCTACTGGAATGTGAAGTCTACCCGGTGATGGAGGACACCGAGGCTGCAGCGGCAGCGAACAAGGTGTTTGGAAAATAGGCGCAGGTTTTTTCGAGCCCATTTCGTTTAGCTGACATTGTGACTATCGCTTCGGCGGATTGTGCATGCTCTGTTTGCACGTCACAACAAACTCGCGTCAGCCGGTACAAATGATCTTCATCGACTTGAACCGGCCCATTGTCACCGGGCCAAATCCGGGCGTATATGAAGAATCTTTCGCCGGTCAGTGCCTGAAGCAATTAGCGGCTGGCTGGCGGGATGATGTCGTTCATGCGCAGGTACACCACGGCTTGTCCGTAATGATCGAACCCGTGCCACACTAGTTCACTCGCAACTTGTCCGCGAGGCGTTTTACTTCCATACGCCTGAACCATTTCGAAGAAATTCTGCTCGGTCAGCGACCGCATCGCCTTGTGGCTATAGCCGAACGCCTCTTTCAAGTACTTGATGATCGCGTCTTTCCCTTTCAGCGAATCCGGCCCGTTCTCGCCCGTTCCGATATCAGCGGGTGGCTTTTCGCCCAGGACCGTACCCGAAATACTATACATTACGGATGCGATGTGGGTCATCTGTTGCCCGAACGTCCGGACTCCCTTGAACGCGCCCTGTGCAGGAGCGAAATCATATTTGTCCGCAGGCATCGCCTCAGCCAACGGAACCAGTTCCCGTTCCAAAATCGACAACTCACGGTCATGGATCTGGCCAATGGTCGCGGCGGAATCGGCCGCAAATATCAAGGAACAAGAAAGCGCGCATAATGCGCCTGTACGTGCAAGCAAGTTCATAGGTTCACCAGTTTGGCTCCAGTGTGTCACAATCCGTTCGCGAGACGTGATTCGAATCTCCGAAATGCTGCGCCCCCCGAGACCAGGATCGGATAGGAATCGGCCAATTACCGGATTGGCGACAATCCAGGAGCAATTCGGAAAGTAAACGCTTGGGCCGTGACACGCGAGCCTTCCTGAATGGGATTCGAAATAATAGCGGAACAGGCCGTAGAATCAGCTCACAAATTCGTAGTTACGCTGGTCTTGAACGTTCAGTGCCCCTTTCGCTAACCTTCGCTAGGTCGATTGGCTCGGCAAGGACGCTTTGCCGAGGCCTCGGCTCCAAGTGGTTCACGGAACGGTTCCACTGAAATGCGCTCGTAACACACTTCCAGCACGGTCAGGTATTCTGTGCCGCCCGGCGCTTGGAGAATTACGCGATCGCCCGAGGCCGACTTCATCAACGCACGCCCCAGAGGCGAAATCCAACTGATGTGGTTGCGGTTGAGATCGACCTCGTCGGCGCCGACGATGCTCACCACTCGCTCCGTTCCCGCGGCATTGGCATAGCGCACAGTCGCTCCGAAGAATGCCCTGGTCGCGGCCTGCCCCGTTCTCGGAGTTTCCGGGTCGACCACTTCCGCGGCTTCGATTCGCTTCGTGAGAAAGCGAATCCGCCCGTCGATCTGGCGCAGCCGTCGCTTGCCATACTGATAGTCGGCGTTTTCACTGCGATCGCCGTTGCTCGCAGCCCACGCCACCACCTCCGTCACGGCCGGGCGTTCCCTGGTGAGCAGAAATCGGTGCTCATCTTTGAGGCGCTGCAGGCCGCCTGGCGTTATGTAGTTCTTGCTTGGCATTGCAGGCTCGTCCCTTTGCGGTTTTCTTGTAAGCCCTTTTCGCATATCTTAGTCGTTCCGGCGCGAACCTAATGAGTGCCACAAAACTCTCAGGATGTGGATAGTGCGATGCCTGTTCATACGTTGTCGCCTCGATTCTGCCCTGAAATGCTCAAGGACGACCAAATGAATTTGGCGCAACGCCCCCAAAGAGCTTCCGTCCCTCGAGACTGGATTTTCGCACGCAGGAGCCGGTGTCATCTCGGAAAGTGCCGCCGAAGCATAGCGAGCCCGGACTACTCGCGCAAAGCCGCCAAGGTTTACGAATCCTGGGGGATAATTTCCGAGTTGTGCCAGAATGACGCGCAATCCGGACAGAACAACCTGTTAGCTAATGAGAAACGCCGTCGTCTTCGCCTCTAACCTTCCCGAGTGATCGGTCATCCGGGAATTCGAGGCTGAATCAGAGCTGTTAGGAAGTAACAGGAGCAGCGCCATCCTGGGCTTCCAGGTTTCTTAAATTAGCGCCTATGGCCTCTACCTGTGCTCGGCTCTTCGGTAACTCAGCAATATCCGACGAGCGCGGCTGGGAGCCGCGCGCAGACGGGGCGTCTGCCCCACCAAAAACAAGTGACATTGGGCTGAGGCCTGCGCCACGGCGTTTATGGTTCCGGTTCGGGTTCGGAGCGCGTTCGAAAGAAGGAAAGAGCGTTACTGCCTTGACGAATGACACGGGTTTTTCGGAGCGATCCAGCATCATCTGGAAGATGCAGACGCCATTCGTGTTGCGCGATAACGAGTGGAGTTGGCGCCAGCAGGCCAAGCGCGGATTGGTAATCGCTAGCGCGGCTGTACGGAGGATCGAGAAAGACGATGCCGGCGGGATGCCGAGGCAACAACGAAAGCGCATTCCCGCGAATCACCGTTGCACGATCCGAGAGGCCCAGCGTTTTCAGGTTCTCGTGAATGACCGCGAGCGCGGCGTTGCTTTTCTCGAAGAGGATGGCGTGCCGGGCGCCACGGCTGAGCGCTTCAATTGCAACAGCGCCGCTGCCGGCGTACGCATCGAGGAAAACCGTGCCTTCGATTTCGGGGGCAAGCACATTGAAGAGCGTTTCACGAAGCCGGTCCGGCGTAGGCCGCACGTTCAAGCCCGGGGCGCTTTTCAAGCGGCGGCTGCGGAATTGTCCAGCAATGACGCGCATCGATCAGCCTATCTCGACGAAGCCGTATTGCCGCTGCCAGTGTTCCTGAATGTAGCGCACAACGCCGTGCAAATCGGCATGCTCCGGCGGCGCCGCGATCAGCGCCTGTGCTTCGCTGCGAGCAAGTTCAAGAATATCGCCATCCCGGAAAATATTGGCGATTCGCAGACCAGGAACGCCCGACTGGCGCGTGCCGAAAAATTCTCCCGGGCCCCGGAGCCGCATGTCCATTTCGGCGATGTGGAAGCCGTCGTTCGAAGCGACCAGCGTGCGAATACGCTCGCGAGCAATGTCGTTCATTTTCCGAGTGACCAGGATGCAGTAGCTTTGATGGGAGCCGCGCCCCACACGCCCGCGCAACTGGTGGATTTGCGCGAGACCGAAACGCTCCGCCTGTTCGATAATCATCACGGTAGCATTGGGCACGTCGACGCCGACTTCAATCACAGTTGTGGAGACCAGAATGTTGATTTCCCCCCGTTGAAACCGGCGCATGGCGGCTTCTTTTTCTTCGGCCGGCAATTTTCCGTGCAGCAGTCCTATGGAGAGTTTTGGGAAAACTTCGTGGGTGAGGTGATCGTACATCTGCTCCGCCGCCTTCATCGCGTTCGTTTCCGATTCTTCGATCACCGGATAAACCACATACGCCTGACGGCCTTTGGCGATCTGCATGGCGAGAAAAGTCCACACCTTTTCGATAGCGGTCTCGTTCACGTGCTTGGTTTTGATGGGCTGGCGACCGGGCGGAAGTTCGTCAATGGTCGAGACATCGAGATCGCCGTAGATGGTAAGCGCGAGCGTGCGGGGGATTGGTGTAGCGGTCATGACGAGCACGTCGGGCTTGGCTCTGACGGCGTCCGCTCCGTTGAAGACGGCCGCTCCCTCACGGTCGCGGCTCAGTTTCGGCGGGCGGCCCGCGGGAGCGCCCTTCTCGAACAGCGTGAGGCGCTGCAGAACGCCGAAGCGATGCTGTTCATCCACAATCGCAAGCCCCAACTTGTGAAAGTCGACATCCTGCTGAAGTAGCGCGTGCGTGCCGACGACGACCTGCGCGTATCCGGCAGCCATGAGCTTCTTCAGTTGCAGCTTCTCGCGAGCGGTGGACGATCCGGTCAACAGTATGACCGTGTAGCCGAGATTTTCCATCAAGCTACGGAAATAAACATGATGCTGGGCGGCCAGAATTTCGGTGGGCGCCAGCACGGCTACTTGGTAGCCGTTTTCGATAGCAATAATCGCGGCTTGGGCGGCAACAATGGTTTTTCCACTGCCAACATCGCCCTGCAACAGACGGTTCATGGGGTGCGGCTGCTTCATGTCGTCCGCGATTTGCTGGATGACACGCTTCTGGGCAGACGTAGGCTTAAACGGCAGCATGCGCTTGATTTGTTCGCGCACGCGTTCGGAAAGTTCGAAGGGAATGCCGTCGGCTTTGCGCGCTTTGGTACGCTTAAGCGCCAGACCGCATTCAAGCCAGAAGAACTCGTCGAAAATCAAACGAAACTGCGCGGGAGAACGGAATTCATTCAGAAGCCGGATATCGTCGCCGGCCTGAGGAGAATGCACGGTGCGAAGGGCGGAAGCGAGGCCGGGCAGCGCGAGACGCCTCCGGATGTCCTCGGGTAGTGCGTCGTCGAGCAAATCCACTTGTTCGACGACACGATGGAGAAGCTGCCGGAAAACGCGAGTCGAGATCTTCCCGACAGCTTCATACACCGGCACAACGCGGCCCGTGTGAAGCTGCTCTTCTTCATCGTCGTCCTGCATGATTTCGAACTCGGGCTGCACCATCACCATGGCCAGCCGGCGGCGGTCATATTCGATTTTGCCGAACAAAGCCAGGCGCGTACCGGGAATCAGCCAGTCCACCAGATGTTTTCCGTTGAACCAGCGGGCGAGGAGCGTGCCCGTGCCATCGCTCAGTGTGGCGTCGAAGAATCCCAAGGAGCGGCGCTGGAAGTTGGACAAGCTGGCCTGCTCGATACGGGCCAGCACGGTAGCCTTTTCGCCGGGCACGAGCGCGCGAAGTTCTTTGGTGTTGCTGCGATCCTCGTAGCGAAAGGGCAGGTAATAGAGCAAGTCCTGAATGATCAGAAGGCCCCGAGAGGCAAGCATTGCGCCGCGCGCGGGACCTATGCCCTTCACAAACTGCAGTGGAGTAGATAGTTCCAAATCGTTAGGCTAACGCGTCCACCCCGGCACGGCGTATGCATAGATCATGCTGAGAACGCCAATGATCGCGGCGAGAAATATGCTGTGACGCAGCGTAAAGCGGAACAATTTGGGTTCGTCGTCGGGGTTCATTCCCGTGGCGGCGGAGGCGACGGCGATGCTCTGCAAGCTGATCATTTTGCCCATGACGCCGCCCGAGGAATTGGCGGCGGCCATCAGCGCGGGGTTTAGGCTGAGGTGCTGGGCAGTGATTCGCTGGAGATTGCCGAACAGCGCATTGGAACTGGTATCGCTGCCGGTAAGAAACACGCCCAACCAGCCGAGTAAAGCGCTGAAGAACGGAAAAATGTGACCTACACTCGAGAACGCCAGGCCGAGCGTGGCGGTCGCGCCGCAGTAGTTCATGACAAATGCAAGCGCAAGGACGGCAACGAAACTAATGAAGGCCGGCAGCATCTGGCGGGCAGTCGTGGCGCAGATCCGGAAGAGGCGAAGCGGGCCGACACCCAGGAGCGCGGAGGCGACAATCACCGAGATAGCACAGGACGTGCCGGACGCGGCTAGCCAGTCCACTTTGTACATAGCCGCATACGGAGCGGCGTGGGTGGTGACGGGCGGCAATTGCAGCACGAAATTGTGCAGACCAGGCCAAGCGAAGCTGAAGGTCACGCGGTTCAGTATCGCTTTCACACCTGTCAGGCTCCAAAGGAGTACGAAGACGACAAGCGCAATGTAGGGAATCCAGGCGGAGACGATCTCGCGCTTCGTGTAGCGCGTGAGGGCAGCCCCGGCTGGCTCCGCGTCATAGTCCGGCGACCAGAATCGGAGCAACAGCACGATGGAGACGATGGAGAAAAGCGAAGCGAGAATATCGGTGAGATAAGGGCCGACGAAATTCGATACCGCGAACTGGACGGCCGCAAAGCTGAGACCACAAACTGCGGCGGCGGGCCAGACACGCCGGAGTTCCTTGCGGCCTCCCATGACGAGCACCAGGTAAGCCGGGATGAACAGCGATACGGGCGCAACCAGCCGGCCCACGTTCGCGCTCAGGTCGCGGAGGGGAATTCCGGTGGTTGCATTCAGCGTGACGAGCGGAATTCCAATAGAGCCGAAAGCAACGGGGGCGGTGTTGGCCAGCAGACAAATGGTGGCCGCGAAGAATGGCCGAAAGCCGAGTCCAGCAAGAATGGCGGCCGCGACGGCGACGGGGGTGCCGAAACCTGCGGCGCCTTCGAGAAACGCCCCGAAGGCGAACGCGATCAGCAGGGCTTGCAGGCTGCGGTCGTTAGTGAGATGGCCGATGGAATCCTTGAGAATCTCGAATTTGCCGGTTTCAACAGTTAGGCGGTAGAGCACGATGGCCCAGTAAACGATCCAGAAGATTGGGAAAGCGCCGAAGGCACCGCCGTAAGCCGTGGCGCTCAGGGCGAGGTGGACGGGCATCCGGTACCCAGCTATGGCCACTATCAGCGCGGCTCCCAGGCCAATAACGGAGGCTTTCCAGGCCGAAACACGGGCGATTCCGATGGCAAAAAGCAGCACCAGGATCGGCAGGGCCGCGACCGCGGTCGACCATAACAGGCTTCCACCGACCGGCGAATAATTTTGTGGCCACATTTGACGAGGATTATACTGGTCCGATTTATGCTTATATAACGTATTCGGTTTGAAAACGTTTTCTTGAGGTCTACGGGCTTGACACTCGCACCAATCGATTACACCATCCTCGCTCTCTACTTCGCCTTTGTTCTGGGCATCGGCTGGCTCGTCAAGGGCAAGGTTTCCACCAGTGAAGACTTTCTGACGTCCGGCCGCTCGGTTCCCATATGGATCACCAGCCTTGCGTTCATCGCCGCGAACCTGGGGGCGCAGGAGGTGATCGGGATGTGCGCTTCGGGGGCCAAATACGGCATTATGACGGTGCACTTCTATTGGCTGGGCGCGGTACCGGCCATGCTGTTCGTCGGCCTGTTCATGATGCCGTTTTATTACGGCAGCCGCGCCCGCAGCGTGCCCGAGTATCTGAAGTTGCGCTTCGATGAAAAAACCCGCGCGCTGAACGCCATCACGTTCGCCGTGATGACGATCTTCTCGTCCGGCATCAGCATGTACGCGCTGGGGCTGTTGTTTGAACTGGTGCTCGGTTGGAGCTTTACCGAGTCGGTTCTACTCTCCGCCATTATCGTGTTGATCTATACATTTCTCGGCGGCCTGACGAGCGCAATTTACAACGAGGTGGTGCAGTTCTTCCTGATTGTGCTGGGATTTTCACCTTTGGCGATTCTGGCTTTGGCGAAGGCCGGCGGATGGGCGGGCGTGCAGGCACGGTTGCAGCCGGTGATGACACATGCGTGGAAGTACGTGGGGAGTTCGTCGCAAAACCCGATGGGCGTTGAGGTTTTCAGCCTTGTGGCGGGGTTGGGATTTGTTCTCTCGTTCGGTTACTGGTGCACAGATTTCCTCGTCATCCAGCGGGCGATGGCGGCAAACAGCATGTCGGCCGCGCGGAGAACCCCTTTAGTGGCCGCCTTTCCGAAAATGCTAATGCCGTTCATCGTAATTCTGCCTGGCGTTGCGGCTTTGGCGCTGATGCATTCGGCGAGCGGCTACACACTGCCGCTGAAGGCCGGCGGCGGCCCCGATTACGACCAGGTGTTGACTACCCTAATGGCCGAATTTTATCCATCGGGCATGCTGGGCGTCGGATTGACCGCCCTGATGGCGTCCTTTATGTCGGGCATGGCGGGCAACGTCACGGCCTTTAACACCGTGTTCACTTACGACCTCTATCAAAGCTACATACACAAGAACGCGCCGGACCGGCACTACCTGTGGGTAGGCAGGGTGACGACGGTCGCCGGAGTGGCGCTTTCAGTGGGAACGGCTTATCTGGCAACACACTTCAACAACATTATGGATTTTCTGCAGCTCGTCTTCGGCTTTGTGAATGCGCCGCTGTTCGCCACCTTCCTGCTTGGCATGTTCTGGAAAAGAGCGACGGGGCACGCGGCGTTCACCGGGTTGCTTTGCGGAACCACGGCCGCGGCGATGACGCACGGACTAACACTTGCTGAAAACAAGGGCGCCTGGATCGCGAATCTGCACCATTTCCCTTCGACTATGGCGCAAAATTTCTGGATCGCGATCTTCGCCTGGACAACCTGCCTGGTCGTGACGATTGCGATCAGCCTGGTCACGAAACCGAAAGCCGAATCCGAACTGCACAACCTGGTCTACGGCTTCACCGATATTCCCACCAAGGAGAAAAACCTGCCCTGGCATGAGCGGCCGGGGTTGCTGGCGGTTATTGTGTGCATCGTGCTTGTAATACTGAACGTGATTTTCTGGTAAACGAAAATGAATGACCTGCGATTGCCAACGGGAATTTTCTTTGGGCTGCTCGGCGTCATCCTGCTGAGTTATTCCTTTGCGCAACCGGATGCGCACGCGCCGCTGACTCAGGCCAACGTGAATCTGTGGAGTGGACTGACTTTGTTCGTATTTGGGGGGATTCTACTTTGGTTGTCACGGCGAGCGCGCTAAGCGAAGCCTTTTTACAACAGTTTCAGACACGTCACGCGCCGGATTGTTTTCGCGCGCCGGGACGCGTAAACCTGATTGGCGAACACACCGACTATAATCAGGGGCT
>Ga0134128_10006178_pt1 | contig 14507 bp, 14 predicted proteins | sample KB31754_FD_96462 | JGI IMG/M metagenome (GOLD analysis project Ga0134128, IMG submission 96462) | Terrestrial soil microbial communities with excess Nitrogen fertilizer from Kellogg Biological Station, Michigan, USA - KB3-175-4 | ecosystem: Environmental > Terrestrial > Soil > Unclassified ... | reverse complement strand
GGTCCAGTGCTGGTACTCGACGCGCCCCATCAGGTAGCGCGCGTGGGGAAAAGTCGGCAGCCAGCGGCCGCCTGACAGCAGGGTGTTCCAGCCGACGTGATCGACGTGGAGATGCGTGCACAGCACGGTATCGATCGACTCGCGCGGATAGCCGGCGGCGGCGATATCGGACAGGAAGCTGCCCTGCAGCTTGTTCCAGGTCGGGATACGGCGCCCCTCCTTGTCGTTGCCGAGGCAGGTGTCGACCACGATGCGGCGCGTCGGCGTCTCGACGATCAGCGCGTGGATGCTCATTCTCAGCCGGCCGTTCTCGTCGGCGAAATGCGGTTGCAGCCAGGACATCGGCAGCACCGCCTCGGGCGTCGCCTGCGGCAGGATGAAGCGGCTGCCGCCGGTGACTTCGAGCTCGACGATCTTGGTGACCGTCACGTCGCCGATCTTCCACTTGAGCATGTGATCCCCGCGCCTCGCATCCTGTGGCCTCACTTCGCGACGCGGCCGATTTCCTGTCAAGCCGGCCGTTGACGAGGCGGAGCCGGCGCACCTACGGTCGGCCGCCGACTGGGGGAAGCGAGGGCGATGGTGGAGAGCGGGGAAACATTCGACGTGATCGTGGTGGGCGCGGGCAACGCCGCCCTATGCGCCGCCATCGCTGCCCGCGAGCAGGGCGCCTCCGTGGTCGTGCTGGAAAAGGCATCGGTCGAGGAGCGCGGCGGCAATTCCACCTTCACCGCCGGCGGCTTCCGCTTCGTGCATGACGGGCTCGACGATCTGCGCCAGGACGTGCTGGTCGATCTCTCGGAGGCGGAGGCGTCGCAGATCGTCCTGCCGCCGCTTTCGCAAGAGACCTATCTGCACGATCTGATGCATGTCACCGAGAGCGAGTCCCAAGAGGAGCTCGCCAACATTCTCATCGGGCGCTCGCGCGAGACGATCCGCTGGATGCGCCAGAACGGCGTCCGCTTCATTCCGATGTTCGGCCGGCAATCCTACGTGCTTAACGGCAAGCACCATTTCTACGGCGGCGTGAACATCGAGGCGGTCGGCGGCGGCTGGGGATTGGTGGACGCCGAGGTGAAGATCGCCGAGCGGCTGCGCATCGACATCCGCTACGGCACGGGAATGCGGAAGCTGCTGCAGGATCGTCGCGGCGCCGTGACCGGCGTGCAGGTGTTCGGCCCCGACGGCTACGACGAAATCCACGGCAAATCCGTGGTGCTCGCTTGCGGCGGCTTCGAGGCCAACCCGGAGATGCGGACACGCTATCTCGGGCCGGGATGGGAGCTGTGCCGGGTGCGCGGCACGCGGCACAACACCGGCGAAGGCATCCGCGCGGCGCTCGACATCGGGGCGCAGGCGTTCGGCGGCTGGTCCACCTGCCACGCGGTGCAATGGGACATCAGCGCGCCGCCCTTCGGCGATCGGGTGGTGCTCGACAATTTCCAGAAGCACTCTTATCCGATCGGCATCGTCGTCAATCTGAACGGCGAGCGGTTCGTCGACGAGGGCGCGGATTACCGCAATCATACCTACGCCAAGTATGGCCGCGAGGTGATGAAGCAGCCGCATCGGACCGCGGTGCAGATTTTTGACGCCAAGACCATCGGCATGGTGCGCGACGAGTACCGCATCCGCCAAGTGACCAAGGCAGAGGCGAACACGATCGAGGAACTGGCGCGCGCGCTCGACATTGATCCCGAAGGCCTGGCTCGCACGGTGCGCGAGTTCAACGCCGCGTGTCAGCCGGGCGACTACAATCCGGCGATCCTGGACGGCAAGGGAACGCGCGGCATCACGCCGCCCAAGTCCAACTGGGCGCTGCCGATCAGCGAGCCGCCGTATTCCGGGTTCGTCGTCACCTGCGGCATCACCTTCACCTTCGGCGGCTTGCGCATCAACACCAACGGCGAGGTGCAGGACGTGACGGACCGCTCGATCCCTGGCCTCTATGCTGCGGGCGAGCTTGTGGGCGGCATTTTCTACGGCAACTATCTTGGCGGCGCGGGGCTGATGTCGGGCGCGGTGTTCGGCCGCCTGTCCGGCACCAGCGCCGGCCGCTTCGCGAGGGGATGAACAATGCCAGAAATCGCCGGCGCGCGATTCCTGATCACCGGCGGGGTGAGCCTGATCGGCTCGCACATCACCGACGCGCTGCTCGCGGCGGGTGCCGTCGAGGTGCGGCTGTTCGACAATCTGGCCCTCGGCACTCCCGGGATGATCCGCCATCTGGAGGGCGATCCGCGCGTGACGTTGGTGCGCGGCGACGTGCTGCGGCTGAACGAGCTGATCGACGCGATGCAGAACGTCACCGGCGTGTTCGCGCTCGCGGCGTTTCTCACGCTGCCGCTGTCGCACAACGTGCCGCTCGGGATCGCAGTGAACACGCAGGGCGTGGTCAATACGCTAGAAGCGGCGCGCATTGCGCACGCCAAGCGGGTGGTCTTCTCGTCGTCCATATCTGCCTATGGCACATCGACGGCGGACACGATCAGCGAGGAGACGCCCTTCACCAGTGCCGGCCAGCAACCGGCGACCAACCTGTACGGCGCCAGCAAGCTGATGGGCGAGGCGTTGTGCGCGCATTACGCGAAAGCGCATCGCGTCGAATACAACGCGCTGCGCTTCTCCTCGGTCTACGGCGAGCGGCAGCACGCGCGAGCGGTGAACGCGGTGTTCATCGCGGAGGCATATGACGCGATCAGCCGCGGCGAGCGCCCTGTCATTCTCGGCGACGGCAGCGAGGTGCATGACTATGTCTACGTCACGGACGTTGCCGACGCCTGCGTCGCTGCGATGAGCAGCCGTTCGAGCGGCAACGTGCTCAATATCGCCACCGGGGTGGACATCGACCTCAACCGCCTGCTCGAGCTGCTGCTCGCGACGTGTGGGACGCCCAATTTGACCCCGGAGCACCGCGAGGACACGCGCGCGGTAAAGTCGGCGAGCGTGGATCATCTGCGCTTCAGCCGCGCCAAGGCGGAGAAGGCGATCGGCTGGCTGCCCAAGGTGCCGATCGAGGAGGGGATCAAGCGCTATGTCGCCTGGCGGCGCTCCAATGCGGGATAGAACACCTCGCCCTGGAACAGACGACGCGCCGTGCGATACACGGTCGCGTACGGCACCTCGATACCGTTGGCGGTGACGCACGCCTCGGCGGCGACCAGCACGACGCCCGAGGCGTGGCCGATCCTGAGATTGCCATTTTGTCCGGCTCCGGCGAGCTGGTGCGGAATGCTCCCCGGCACGCGGCAAGCGACCGCAAGGCACAACGCGCCGGTGAGCGGCACGGCGCGGTGCGGCTGGCCCACCGAGATCATCCGCACGAGAATGTCCGTGTCGTCGGCTGTCAGCACGCGACCCGACAAGGTGCTGAATTCGGCGGATGCCGCGAGCATCGCGACTTTCGGCACGCCCGGAATGGCGCCCGCCGCTTCGGCATTCGTTGCGATTCCCATCGCGACCGACGCGGCGCGACGGATCGCTTCGAGCCTGTCGAGCAGAGCGGTGTCGCGTTCTAGTGCGTCCGGCCGCTCCGTCGCGCTGAGGCCGAGATCGGCGGCGCGCACGAAAACGCACGGATTGGCCGCGTCGATCAGGCTGACTTCGATCCGACCGAGCCCGGCAATGTCCAGCGTGTCGGTTGCGCGGCCACTGGGCAGGAGCTTCCCGGTGCGCGCCCCGGCGGGATCGGCGAAATCGAGCCGGATCGGCGCCCCCGTTCCCGCGACGCCATCGAGCGCGAGATCGCCCTCGACCGCCGCGCATTCGCCATCCATGCCGAATCGCGAGACGATGATCTTGCGCGTGTTGGTGTTGTGGATGCGTACCGTCGCGCTGCTGCCGTTCGGCCGGGGAACCATGCCCTCGTCCACCGCGAACGGCCCGACCGCCGAGGACATGTTGCCGCAATTGCCTGAGTAGTCGACGATCGCGCGATCCACCGCGACTTGCGCGAAAGTGTAGTCCACGTCGGCATCGTCGCGGCTCGGCGGGCCGACGACGCAGACCTTTGACAGCGAGGAGATACCGCCGCCCATGCCGTCGAGCTGACGTCCGTTGGAATGGGCGAGCCCATGACGGCGAGGAAGATCGGCGCCCAGGCGTCACGGTCGGCGGGCAAGTCGTCCTGACGGAACATCACCGCCTTCGATGTTCCGCCGCGCATGAAGACGGCGCGCAATCGCTGCTGTGGCATGGGTCCGCTCCTTCCGGCGCAGCTTGCCGCGCGCTGGTCGCTCTGGGAAGATCACGCGCCCTCGCGAAGGAGAAAGGCCATGCTGAGCTGGCAGAAACGGCGGATCGGCCGGACCAATTTGCACGTCACGGCGCTCGGTCTCGGAACGGCCACGCTCGGCGGCAGCCGGATCGACGTCACGCGCGAGGAGAGCGAGGCGATCGTCCACGCCGCCTGGGCCGACGGTGTGCGGTATGTCGATACGGCACCGTTCTATGGCGTCGGCGCGGCGGAGCGGCGGGTCGGCGACGCGCTGCGCGATAAGCCGCGCGAGGATTGGGTGCTGTCCACCAAGGTCGGGCGCCTGCTGCGCCCGAACGAGGCGGCGGAGGGCCGCGACGGGCGCAAGCCGCCGCTGCCGTTTGACGTCGTGTACGACTATTCCTACGACGGCATCATGCGCTCGATGGAGGACAGCTTTCAGCGCCTCGGGCTTGCGCGCATCGACATCCTCTACGTGCATGACATCGGCGTGTACCAGCACGGCGCCGCGGCGCATCCGGGGCTGATGCGCACGCTGCGCGACAGCGGCTACCGCGCGCTCGAGGAATTGCGCCGCACCGGCGTCGTGCAGGCGATCGGCATCGGCGTCAACGAGCGCGAGGCGTGCATCGAACTGATGGAGTTCGGCCAGTGGGACGCGTTCCTGCTCGCCGGCCGCTACACGCTGCTGGAGCAAGCGCCGCTCGAGGATCTGATCCCGAAATGCCTGGCTGCCGGCACGACGCTGGTGATCGGCGGCCCGCTGAACTCCGGCATCCTCGCCGGTCGCGACACGTGGAACTATGCCGAAGCGCCCCCCGAGATCGTCGCGCGCGTCGCGGCGATCCGACGCGTGTGCGAGAGCCACGACGCGTCGTTGCCCGCCGCCGCGCTGCAATTCCCGCTGGCGCATCCGGTGGTCTCGGCGATCATTCCGGGCCCGCGCAACGTCGACGAGTTCGCGACCAACCTGAAGCTGCTGCAACACAAGATCCCGGCCGCGCTGTGGGCCGACCTCAAGCGGGAGGGCTTGTTGCACAGGGATGCGCCGGTGCCGGCCGACAACGACCAGTCGTTCATCACAGGAACCTAGAGAAACCTACGCAGCTCCGCGAGGAACACATCCAGCCGGTCGTGGTGCACCCAATGTCCGGCGCCCGGTACGGAGACCACTTCGGCGTTCCGGAAATGCCGCAGCCGGCCGTCTTGCGCGGGGTTCGACGCCCAGCTCTCCGCGCCATAGACCAGCAGCGTGGGGCACGTGATGCGTGACCACAGCAGCTCGATCTCGGCATTTGTCATGTCGTACGGCTGCCAGACGCGCACGTAGTTGTCGAACTTCCAGCTGTAGGTGCCGTCCTCGTTCTGATTGACGCCGTGCTGCGTGAGGTGCCGGGCCTGTTCGGGCGAGAGATGCGCGTTCTCCGCCTGCATCCGCGCAAGCGCCGCCTCGATGCTCGGGTAGCGGCGCGGCAGGCGGCCGGAGAGGCCGCGTTGTTCGTCAACCCAATTCCGCATCCGCTCGGCGATGTCGACGCCGGCGTGTTGCGCGATGCGGCGTGGCGAGGGGCCGAGGCCCTCGATCGCTACGAGCTTGCGCACCTGCTCGGGATAGATCCCGGCGTAGCGCAGGGAAATATTGCCGCCGAGCGAGTGCGCCACGATGGTGACGGGTGCCAGCTTCTGTTGATGGACGAGCTGCGCCACATCGTAGATGTACGCGGCCATCGTGTAATTACCGGCCTGCGACCAGGCGCTATCGCCGTGGCCGCGCAAGTCGGGCGCGATGATATGCCACTCGCCGCGCAGTGCGTCCGCCACCCAATCCCAGTTGCGGCAATGGTCGCGCCCGCCATGCAGTAGCAACAGCGGCGGCGCGTCCGGATTGCCCCAGTCCACGTAGTGCAGGCGCAGGCGCTGCGAAAAATAGATGCGCGAGGTCGGACCGGTGATGTCCGTTCTCATGCGATCACTCCCGCGCCGCCCAGCCCATGTCCCAGAAGGCGCCTTCAAGGCGCGTCGCGGCGGTGAAGGTCCCCAGCAGGATCGGGTAGCGCGCCTCCGCGCCGCGCGTCGCGCCGAGCCGGTCCAGCGCCTCGATCGCTTCGCGCACGGCCTCCTGATAGCCGTCGCTGGTATAGGCGGCGATCCACTCGGCGTAGGGATTGCCGTCGAGCCGCGTCGCGGGATCGCGGATCAGGCGCTCGGCGGCCTCGCCGTAGCCCATGAGGCAGGGCGCCAGCGCCACCTGCAAATCGAGCAGATCGCCGGCCAGGCCGCGCTCCAGCACGAAGCGCGTGTAGGCCATCGTCTCCATCGCCTCTGGCGCGGCTTCCATCTGCGCTTCGGAGAGGCCCCATTTCGCGCAATACGAGACATGCAGCGGCATCTCGACATCGACGATGGCGGTCACGGCGGCGGCGTTGGCACGGATGTCAGCCAGCGTCGCGCTCTTGAAGCAGGCGAGCGCGTGGGCGCGGGCGAAATGGATCAGGAACAGATAGTCCTGGATCAGGAAGTGTCGGAACGCCCGCTCCGGCAGCGTGCCCGCCCCGAGTGCCCGCACGAATTCGTGCGAAACATAGCCCTCCCACGCCGCGCCGGCGTCGCGCCGCAGCCGACCGAACAACCCGTGATCCAGCGGCAGGGGGGCGTCTTGCATCGTCATGCCGGCATTCTCTCGCGTCGGGCCACCCGTCGGCAAGCGGCGGGTTGCCGGATTTGACTCGGCAGGAGCGATCCCGGAGTTTCGTGTTTCGTCCGATGATCCCGGAGAGCCGCGTGTCCACAACCCAACAAGACGCGCCGCGCGCAGTCCATCGCGCGGATTACCGCGTGCCGGATTTCCTCGTCGACACAGTCGACCTGACCTTCGCGCTCGACCCCACCGCCACGCTCGTCACATCGCGCCTCGACGTGCGGCGCAATCCCGCAAGCGCCGACCGTGCGGCGCCGCTGCACCTCGACGGGGAGGCGCTGGCGCTGGTGTCCATCCGGCTCGACGGCCAGGCGCTCGACACGAGCCGCTACACGCTCGAACCGGGTGCGCTGATCATCGACCACGTACCGGAGAGCTTCGTGCTGGAGGTCGAGACACGGATCGCGCCGGCGGAGAACTCCGAACTCAGCGGCCTCTACACGTCAGGTACCAACTACTACACCCAATGCGAGGCCGAGGGCTTCCGGCGGATCACCTATTTCCCCGACCGCCCGGACGTGATGGCGCGGTTCAGCACGACGATCGTCGGCGACCGCGCGCGCTGCCCGGTGCTGCTGTCCAACGGCAATCCGGTGGGTCAGGGAGACGCGGAAGGGGGGAAACATTGGGCGAAGTGGGTCGATCCGCACCCCAAGCCCTCCTATTTGTTCGCGCTCGTGGCCGGCGATCTCGTCGCGGTGCGCGACCGCTTCACGACGCGCTCGGGCCGCGATGTCGGGCTGGCGATCTGGGTGCGCGCCGGCGACGAGGACAAATGCGAGCACGCGATGCGCTCGCTGAGAGCGTCGATGGCGTGGGACGAAACGGTGTTCGGGCTCGAATACGACCTCGACGTGTTCAACATCGCCGCCGTCTCGGACTTCAACATGGGGGCGATGGAGAACAAGGGACTCAACGTCTTCAACTCCAAATACGTTCTCGCTAAGCCCGAAACTGCGACCGATGTCGATTATCAGGGCATCGAGACCGTTGTGTCTCACGAGTATTTCCACAACTGGACGGGCAACCGCGTCACCTGCCGCGACTGGTTCCAGCTCTCTCTGAAAGAGGGCCTGACGGTCTTCCGCGACCAGGAATTCACCGCCGACCAGGGCAGCCGCGCGGTGAAGCGGCTCGCCGATGTGCGTCGCCTGCGCGCCGCGCAGTTCCCTGAGGATGACGGGCCGCTCGCCCATCCCGTGCGGCCGGAGAGCTACATCGAGATCGACAATTTCTACACCGCGACCGTTTATCAGAAGGGCGCGGAAGTGGTGCGGATGCTGCACACGCTGATCGGGGCGGCGAACTTCCGCAAGGGTATGGACCTCTACATCGCCCGGCACGACAACAGCGCGGTCACGATCGAGGATTTCGTGCGCTCGATGCAGGATGCGTCGGGGGTCGATCTGAGCCGCTTCAGCCTCTGGTACGCCCAGGCCGGCACGCCGCAGCTCTCCGTCGAGGATGCATACGACGCCGGGTCGCGGCGCTACACCCTGACCGTGCGGCAGTCCACGAAGCCGACTCCGGGACAGCCCGACAAGCAGCCGTTGCCGGTGCCGCTCGCGATGGGGTTGCTCGACCAGCGCGGGCAGGAGCTGCCGACGCGGCTTGCCGGCGAGAACGAGATGCGGACGGGCACTCGGGTATTGCTCCTCGACAGTGCCGAGCAGCAATTCGTGTTCGAGGACGTGCCGATCATGCCGGTGCCCTCGCTGCTGCGCGATTTCTCCGCTCCGGTGAAGCTCGCGGGCTTGTCGCGCGAGCGGCTGAGCTTTCTCGCCGCGCACGACAGCGACGCGTTCGTTCGTTGGGAATCCGGCCAGCAATACGCGACGGCGGTGATGCTCGACCTGGTGGCGGCGTTCTAGGGTGGCGAGGAGTTGCGTCTCGACCCTGGGCTGGTCGCGGCGGTGGCGGCGACGCTCGACGGCGCGGACGCCGATCCCGCCTTTGCCGCCGAGGCGTTGGGCCTGCCCGGCGAGGCCTTCGTCGCCGACCAGATGGCGACGGCGGATGTCGACGCGATCCATGCGGTGCGCGACTTCCTGCGGGCCGGCATCGGCCGCGAGCTTGGCGCGGCGCTGCGCGAGCGCTACCGCACGCTGGACGATCCCGGCCCCTACCGCATCGACGGCGCTTCGATCGGGCGGCGGGCGCTGCGCAATGCGTGTCTTGCCTATCTCGCCGCCGGCCAGCCGGACGGCGTGGCGTTGGCGAAGGCGCAGTATGACGCGAACCGCAACATGACCGATGTGCTCGCCGCACTCGGCATCCTCGCGCAGACCGACGTGCTCGAGCGACAGGAGGCGCTCGACGATTTCTATCGGCGCTGGCGCGGCGACGATCTGGTGCTCGACAAATGGTTCACCATCCAGGCGGTCTCACCCCGGCCGGCGGCGCTCGGCGATGTGCGCGCGTTGTACGAGCATCGCGACTTCGACTTGAAGAACCCGAACCGGGTTCGTGCTCTGGTCAGCGCGTTCGCGAGTGCCAATCAGGTGCGGTTCCATGATGCTTCGGGCGAGGGCTATCGTTTCCTGGCCGACGCGGTGATCGCGCTCGACCCGCTCAATGCGCAAGTCGCGGCGCGGATCGTGACCCCGCTCGGTGCGTGGCGCCGGCAGGACGCGGCGCGGCAGGCGCTGATGCGAGCGGAATTGCAGCGCATCCTTTCCGTGCCGAACTTGAGCAAGAATACCTACGAGCAAGTGGCGAAGAGTCTGGGCTGAAACGGGCTTTCCTATACCCGGAAATCCCGTAGCACCTCGGGCTTGAACGCCAGCCCATGACCCGGACGCTCCGGCGCCGTGATCATGCCATTCGCAATCGGCGGCATCTCGACGAACAGGTCGTCGAGGAACCCCATGTGCTCGATCCAGCTGCCGTTTGGGATCGAGGCCATCACCTGCACGTTGAGCTCGGGGAACAGGTGCGGCGCCATCGTCATGCCCCACGTATCGGCAAGCGTGGCGATCTTGCGCAGTTCGGTCAGGCCACCGCGCATCGGGTCGGGCTGTAGGATGCCGAGCTTCGGGTTTTCGAGGAACGGCCGCAGATCGAACCGGGTAAAATGTGTCTCGCCGCCGACAATGCGCAGATCGAGCGCGTCGGCGATCCGCATGTACCCGGAAAAATCGTCGGCGATCACCGGCTCCTCCAGCCAGTAGACGTCGTACTCCTCGAAACGGCGGCCCATCTGGATCGCCGTGTCGGCGTCCCAGCCCATGTTGACGTCGACCATGATCTCGATGTCGGGGCCAAGCGCCTCACGCATCCGGCGCACGTTGGCGAGATCGGTGTGGCGGTCGTGGACGTGCGCGACCTGCATCTTGATCGCCTTGAAGCCCTGCGCCACGAAATGGCGCGCCTTCTCGATCATCCCGTCGCCGCCGAGCACCCGCCAGCAGCCGCTGCCGTAGGCAGGAATCTCCGAGCGGTAGTGTCCCCAAAGCCGATGCAGCGGCATCCCGGCGCGCTTGCCGGCTGCGTCCCACAGCGCGATGTCGATGGCGGAAATCGCCATCATGGCGATGCCGCCACGACCTGCCGTGTAGGTGGCCTGCCACAGGTCGCGCCAGATCGCCTCCACCGCCGTCGCGTCCTTGCCCTTGATGCGGGGGATGAGAGCCTCATCGAGGCACATCGCGATGGTGCGCATCACCGGCGAGGCAAGCAGGTGCAGGTAGCCCATGCCGATGATGCCGCCCTGCGTCTCGACTTCGACGACCAACAGGTCGCGATGTGGCGAGAATTGGCGCGCGGCCAGCATCGGGTCGTCCGGCCAGGGCACGCGCGCCAAGGTTACGCGTACATCCCGGATCGTCATGTCGGCCATGTCACCGCCCTCCCGGTGACGGAGGTTACGGGCCGGTTCGCCCGGATGGCTAGAGCAGATCGTCCGAGGAGCGGTTCACCGCCGGATGCGGCAGCTCGGGCGAGCCCGGGGCTGGGCAGCGGAAGCGCACGGAGTAGGTCACTTGATCGGAAAGCGGCTCGTGCGAGACCCTGTCGGCCAGCTCGATGAAGCGCCGCCCCTGAGATTCGCAAAAAGCGCGGGCGTTCTGCAGGGCGGCGCTCTGCGCGATGAGCACCCCGGCGTTCCCGGCGCGCGAGCGGCCGCTTGCCGTATAGCTGTCCTGGCCGGATTCCCGCACGCCGCCCCCTTGCACGTCGGGCTCCGAGCTGCACCCCGCGTACATGGCTAGCAGCGCGAAGGCAGCCACGGCCCACGCGGCTCTCATCTGAGGCTCCTTCTCGGCGCGGGTGACGGCGGGAGACCACCGCGCCGGGCCACTCTCATATGCTCTCGCCCTCATGCTGTCCGCGGCACAGCTCCGCGGAGAGGAGTTTAGCGCGGCCCGGAAAACAAGAAAGCCTTCCGCGGGTGTCCGCCGAAGGCTTTCAGTTCGGTGCGCGCCTGGATCAGCCGCCGCGAGGACGCGGGGTCGGAGCCATAGTCTGTTGATGCGCTCCGCCGGCCGCGAGCGGCGAGCGGAGTGAAACCCGCGTCAGGACTTGTTAAGGCTCATGATCGTGCCGCAGGAAAGGCCATCCGAGTAGGCGTCCATGTGGTTGCCGGTGATGCGCCCGTACAGGATGTTCGTGCCGTATTGGCCGTAGAACGTGCCGTCAGCCGCGACCGGGAGGGTCGCCGTCACAGTGCCGCTTGCCGGCCAGATCACCGAGGCGTTCTGTACCGTCAGCTTCGGCGTGGCGAACGCCCACGACGTGGTGCCTTCGCAGAACGGCTGCGCGGCCTGCTTGGCCATCGCGCCGACGCCGGTGTAGGTGCCGTCGATCGCGGTCGAGGCGCGGGTTGGGGGATTCCAGGGCAGCGCCGAGGTGCAGGCCGCCGCCGACAGGCAGGTGGCGGCGGTGAGGAGCAAGCGCATCAGCATGGTGGACGTCCTTCTGTCAGGTCTATTCGTTCTGGCAGACAGTCCCGTGCGAACGGCTCCGGGTTCCAAGCACCGCAGGCTTGCACGCAGGACCGTCCATTACAGTTCCAGCCAGTCGTCAAGGAAGGCCATAATTCGGAGACACCCGCAACAGTTCGCAAGGGCTTCGTGATGCGTGTGGGCCGCACTGTTGCATCTGGGCATCACTAGCTGGCGGCGGCGACCGCGAGAGCGAATTTCCGCAGTTCTGCCGCTTCGAGATCGGATACCGCCCAGAAGGTCACGCCGCCCTTGCGCCATGTCATCAGATTGAATCCCTGCCGGGAGAGCGTTTTCAGCCCCTCCTCGGCCTTGCTGGGCGAGGACCAGGCCAGGAGGTTAATGATGTGGCGGTCGTGGCGATAGACGACGACGCCGACCTGATGCCCGTCCACGTAGTCGACCCGGCCACCGATCAGCGGAAAGCCCTCGTCGGCCAGGTCCCGCACTGGCGGCGAGACGTCGACCCGCGAGGACAGCCAGGGCTTTACCGTATGCCGGTCGCTCGTCACCACATCCGTCAGGTGATTGGGCAGCAGCGAGCGTACATGGCTGTCGAGCACTGCGCCGACCGCGTCACTCTGACGACTGGGCGTTCCCGTCACCAGGAGGGTGAGGGCCACCCCGGCGGCCGCCCCGACCAGCCCGCCCGCCAACCCGAAGCCCGCCGGAACGCCGCTGCGGCGCCCGAACAAACGTCGGCGCGCAGGGGCAAGCGAGGGTGACTCGTGCGCGATCGCCGCACCGATCCTCGCCGCAAGGGCGGGGGGAGCGCGATGGTATTGCAGCTTGGTGCGGAGCGCCGTCTGCAGCGCTTGCAGCTCCGAAAGCCGCCCCGCGCAGCCGCCGCAGCGCGCGACGTGGCGCAACAGGCGCTGCCGCCCCACGAAGCCCAGCTCTCCGTCGATGAGCGGATGGAGCAAGGCCGAGGCGCGGTCACACTCCATGTCGATTCTCCTTGGGCGAGGCCTCCTTGGCGGACTGGGCGTGCCACCGGTGGCGCAGCATCGCGCGGGACCGCGCGAGCCGCGACATCACCGTGCCGATCGGCACCCCGACGACGGAGGAGATGTCGCGATACGACATCTCCTCGACCTCGCGCAGCAGCAGCACCTCCCGATATTCGGTGGGCAGATCCTCGACCAGGCGGTTGAGCATTCCGCTATCGGCGGCTCGCAGCATGAGCGATTCCGGGTCGCGGGACGCCTCGCCCCACATCGTCTCGGCGGGCTCGGCCGCCTCCGTGCCGTGGTCGTCGGGGACGAAGACGAGCCGGCTGGATCGGTTCTCCTTCACCCAGCTTAGAAAGGTGTTCCGCACGATGCTGAGCAGCCAGACGCGAATGTCCGGGCCGCCGCGAAACGCATCGAAGTAGCGAAACGCACGTAGATAGGCGTCCTGCAGCACGTCCTCGGCGTCGGCCGAGTTGCCGGCCAGCCAGCGCGCGAGATTGTAGGCCGCGTCGAGATGCGGCAGCGCCAGAAGCTCGAAGCGGCGTCGTCGGTCGTCCTGCACGGCCGGGCGTCCTTGGGGCTCGTTCAATCAGCCTAGACCCCCCGCGAGGCGGTTCTATTCCCGGCCCGAAAAAAGAATCGGCGCCGGGAATTTCGCGCGGGCGTCGCCGGTCTTGGCGATTGCACGGGCTCGGCGGTCGGGCTCGCGACGGAGGCGAACGAGATGAGCAGCGAGATGATCGACAGCGACGGGATCGACCGTCGCGGCTTTCTCAGGTGCATGAGCTGGGCCGGAACGGCGGTGGTCTGGACGGTGGCCGCCGGCGTGCCGCGCTCCGGGCTGATCGGCAGCGCCCAAGCGGCCACCGAGGGGCTGCGCTTCGTGCAGATCAGCGACAGCCACATCGGATTCAACAAGGCCGCCAACCCTGACGCGGTGGGCACCTTGCAGGAGGCGATCAAGCGGATCGGCGCGGCGCAAGAGCGGCCGGCGTTCATGATCCACACCGGCGACGTGACGCACCTTTCGACGGCGCGGCAATTCGACACCGCGCAGAAGGTGATCGGCGAGGCCGGCCTGACCACGCATTTCGTCCCCGGCGAGCACGACATCCTGGAGGATGACGGCAAGAGCTATCTCAACCGCTACGGCAAGGGGACGAAAGGCGACGGCTGGTACAGCTTCGACGAGAGCGGCGTGCACTTCGTCGGCCTGGTGAACGTCGTCGACCTCAAGGGCGGCGGCATGGGCAATCTCGGCCACGAGCAGCTGGAATGGCTGGAGAAGGATCTCGCCGGCCGTAGCGCCAGCACGCCGATCGTGGTGTTCGCGCATATCCCGCTGTGGGTGGTCTACGCCGATTGGGGCTGGGGCACGACGGACGGCGCGCAGGCGCTCACTTATCTCAAGCGGTTCGGCTCGGTGACGGTGCTCAACGGCCATATCCATCAGGTGATGCAGAAGGTGGAGGGGCACGTCGCGTTCCACACCGCGTTGTCGACCGCGTTCCCACAGCCGGCGCCCGGCACCGCGCCGAGCCCGGGGCCGAAGACGGTCCCGCCGGGCGAGCTGCGCAGCCTGCTCGGCACCGCGCGGGTGAGCCTGGTGCGAGGCAGCGCGCCGCTCGCGATTGTCGATATGCCGTTGGCCGGCTGAAGGGGGCGCCAATGACCGAGCTGCTCGACCCGGGCGGGATCGC
>Ga0134128_10006177_pt1 | contig 14507 bp, 10 predicted proteins | sample KB31754_FD_96462 | JGI IMG/M metagenome (GOLD analysis project Ga0134128, IMG submission 96462) | Terrestrial soil microbial communities with excess Nitrogen fertilizer from Kellogg Biological Station, Michigan, USA - KB3-175-4 | ecosystem: Environmental > Terrestrial > Soil > Unclassified ... | reverse complement strand
AGCGTGTTCGGCAACGGCAGCGGCACGCCGGTTTCCTGCACGTCTCCCGAGCCATCGACGATGGTTTGAAAACTCAGATGTTCGCTGTGCCAGAGAAACGGCCAGGATTGCTGCAATTGTTCCAGCATGTCGAGGTAGGCGCCATTCCAGCCATGGGCTGAACCGATGGACAATTGCACACCGTGCACTACCATGGGCAAACCGCGGCAGGCTTCTTGCGCCTGGCGCACCTGCTGCGGCACGAGTTCGAGGGAAAGCTTGCCGTTTTCCTTGCGTTCACGGCACAAGGCTTCGGGCGTGATCTCGACAAAATCAATCAAGCCGCTGCGATACACCTCGGGCGGCATGACAGGCACGTAGGGGAAACCGATCCCCAGCGGCACAGGGTGTGCAGCGGCGGTAATCGGCCTTGCGGCGGAAAGCAGGGCTGCTAGCATGGCATCACTCTTCTTCTCAACATTCTATGCAGGCAGCAGCGCGATGCGCGTCGCGCCGCCGCCCTGATTGCTTGGCTTCAGAATTGCTCGACGTAGGACACCACGCCTTGCTTGTTCAATTCCAGAGGCGGGTCGCCCTGGAATTCAACCGACAGCACGGCGATCAAGCCGCAGCGTGTGCAGCCGCCGCGGCCGACGATGGCAGCAACGGCCGCCTGCACGTGCTCGATGTTTTGGTCATGGGGATTGAAGGTGGCGACGGCACGTTTGCCGGCGAGGGTTTGGACGCTCATGATGACTCTCCTGGTTCTTCTAACGGGGGTTGAAGAGCGGCGGAAAAAGCACCTTACTTTGAGGGCAGATCCGCTGCGCGTGCCGTTTTTTAGATTCACTGCTTACGGCAAGATGAATCTTAGACAATGTTAAATTTTCCACAATCCCATGAAATGGGTATATTCAATGTGAAAAAGCACAAAGAGGAAAAAACTCCGAGATTCAGGCGGGTTTACTTTACTTGCTGCAATTTCAGGCAGTCCAAGGATGGTGAATTCCGCGGGGCCTGTTGAATATGATTTGGGAGTGCGAAGGTAGTGTAGGCGTTGCAGGCCCTGGGCCCGGTGTGGCAACACATGGCCCCGGTCACGCCCCGATCAATTACCGTGATAGACGCGCGCGGCAGCTTCCTCGCCTTTGCGGTATTCGGCTGAAGCGCGCACGTTACGGATCTCGCTCCAGATTGCCTGTATGCGTTTCGGATCGCTGTCATAAGACAGGCGTGAAGGCAGCAGATACAAGGGCAGCACGACATAAGGCCTCGTGCCGCGCACTACCTTGCCGCGGAAGCGTACGTCATTGGCGCACAGCCATTGCGCTTCCACGCCTTGCAGGACGGCGGCGTCCACGCTGCCTTGCGCCAGCAGGCGCAAACTGTCTACCGAAGACTTGGCCGCTTCCACCACCTTGTAGCCGCGTTCGCGCAAGATGCTGGCAACCACGTAGCTGCGCTGGGCCATCACCACATTGCCCGGCGTGGCCAGGGTCTTGCCATCCCATTTCACGTCACTGCCGGTTCGGTAATAAACACTGAAGACGTCGATCCAGATGGCGTAGCGCGTGTCGATGCTGCCATCAGGCAGCGTGGGAAATACGGCGTAGTCGCGGCGTTCCGGCGCGTCGCCGGCACCGACTGCGGCATCCATGGCACCGATGCGCACCTCTTCAAGGCAGCGGGTCCAGGGCATGGGGGTATAAGTGAAGTGTTCACCGAGGCGCGACTCCACCTTGCGCAGCAGGTCGAGTATCACGCCCTTGCCGTCCGTCCTGGTCCAGTAAGCCTGGTTCACGTCTTCAAAGCACAGGCGCAGTGGCGCACCAGCCCAGGCGCTTGTGGATAAGGCCAGCAGGCCAAATGCCAGAGCAATACGCAATCTCATTTTCTTCCCCCCAAGCAATTGACACCTGATGCGCAACCCTTCGACAGAAATGGCGCCACCTTCCCTTGGATAAGACCGGTTTCAGGCAGGCGCCGCAAAAACCGATGTCTATAGGGTTAATACCAGATGCATAACACGCCGAAGTGGTCTGGTTTTTCCTGTCTTTTTGCAGGATTTGGAAACGATTCCCTTTAATTGGAAACGTTTCCTTAATTGTTGATTTGATTATACAAAAAACCCGACAAGTTGCGGATATTACAGGGGAAACTGCCAAATCATTTGTAACTGGTTTGGCACCGGTAGGGTACCAACAAAACCACTTGACGCTAAACGGTGACACACACATTCTTGCTCAAGCTGCAAGTAATAGAGTCCAAACATACCACAAGCAGCGGCGAGCAATAAAAATACAACGGCGAAGGCAGCTTCCCGATTGCTGCACAGCCACAAAAACGAGGAGAGAGAACATGAGAGGCATCATTCCCAGCACGCTGCTGCTTGGCCTGATCGGCAGCACGCTCGCCGGTTGCGGCGGCAGCGATTCGCAAGATAGCCTGAATGCCAGCCAGAAACAGATGACGCGCAACGTGAAAGCGGCAGTAACCTGCTTTACGCCGTGGAGTTCTAGCGCCGTCTACACAGCAGGCGGCCAGGCCAGCTATGCCAACGTCAATTACACGGCAAATTGGTGGACCCAAGGCAATAACCCATCGACCAATAGCGGTGGTTCCGGCAGCGGCCAACCCTGGACCTCGAACGGCGCCTGTGGCGGCAGCGCACCCGCGCCGACTCCAACGCCCACTCCCGCACCAACATCGACTCCCACGCCAGCCACGACCATCGTCTCCGGCGGGCTCTACACCCTCGTCAACCCCAACAGCAACAAGGCGCTCGACGTGGCCAACGCCGGCACCGCCGATGGCAACAAGATCGACATCTGGGACCAGAACGGCACTGTGGCCCAGGTCTGGCAGGTCAACAAGAACAGCGACGGCACCTACACGCTGGTGAACCCGAACAGCAACAAGGCACTCGACGTCTATAGCGCCGCCACTACCGACGGCACCGTGGTCGACCTGTGGACGCAAAACGGCACTGCGGCGCAAAAGTGGAGCATCAACGCCAACAGCGACGGCACCTACACGCTGGTGAACCCGAACAGCAACAAGGCGCTAGACGTCTATAGCGCCTCGACCACCGACGGCGCGCAGATCGACATCTGGGACATCAACGGCACCGTGGCGCAGAAGTGGCAATTGATCAAGTCAACGTCCACCCCGACACCTACCCCAACGCCCACTCCGACGCCAACGCCGACGCCAACCCCGGTCTCGAGCTGCGCCGGCGCCCCGGCACCGAACCCGGCACCAAGCTGCTCGGGCTCGTCGTGCAACTGGAACGGCAACACCACGTTCAAGCTGCTCAACAACACTTGCGGCAAATATGCCAACAACCAGGTCTACTGGGCCATCATCGGCAAGGACTGGACCACCGGCAAGTTCGTCCACGTCGACACCACCGGCAAGCTCGTGCCGATGGCCTTGTCCGACAACGGCGCACTGACCAAGAACGGCGTGGCTTACTCGAATTACTTCCACACGCTGGCCGACGCCAGCTCCGTGACCATCCCGCCGATCAATTCGGCGCGCCTGATGCTGTCGGTCGGCACCCCGATGTACATCCAGGTGAATTCCGACGCCAACGGCAACATTGCCTATGCCGGCGCCAACATCGACAACCCGAGCGACCCCAATATCAACGTCTATTTCGACTTCATCGAAATGGCCATCGTACCGGGCGCAGGCAACGGCTTCTACGGCAATACCACACGCGTCGACCAGTTCGGCTTCCCGGTGACCTTGCGCCTGCAGGGCATGGACGGCTATGACCAGACCGTGGGCGAAACCGAAACCCGCGCCAACATCTTCTCCGAATTCGCAGCGCAGGTGCCACCGCAATTCCAGGGGCTGGCACAGGCGCCCTACTCGCCCTACCGCATCGTGGCACCGGCACACGGCTCTTTCGCCACGGGTGCCGCCAACGCGACTTATCTCGACTCCTACATCAATACGCTGTGGACCGAGTACGCCGGCAAGACGCTGACCTTCACCGACCAGCAAGGCACGTTCACCGGCAAGGTGGTCAACGGCGTGTTCCAGTTCAGCGATGGCGCCGGCACCTATAACGTCAGCAAGCCGACCACCGACATGGCCCTGCTCGGCAACGGCACCCTGAACGACGCCACCGGCACAACGCCGGGCAGCGACGCCTACAACAAGCAACTGCAGATCCAGGCCCAGATGTGTGCCGCGATCAACCGCCACATCGTCGAGAACCCGGCATCGTGGAGCACCCCTTCGAGCTTCTATGCCTCCGGCACGGCCGCCAACTGGTACTCGGCCTTCTGGCACAAGCATTCGATCAACGGCTTGAGCTACGGCTTTGCCTATGACGACGTGGGCGGCTTCAGCTCTTCGCTGCACACCACCGTGCCGACCACGGCCACGGTGTCGATCGGGTTTTAAGCAACTGGAAAGTATAGGCAGTTCGTAACGAGCATCCCTCCTTCCGGCGCCGCCACTGTGCCAGGTGGCGCCGGGTTTTTTTGAGGGCTTAGTTACTGCAGGCATATCCAAATTCCCCAAGCTGGCATCAATGCCAAACTGGGGTCAAAGCGCGCAGGTCCGAAACCCCACAAACATCTGGCTGCGTTCAGGAAACGCAAACCCGCGCATCTTCGGCCAGCGCATCCGTTCCGGCGTGGCAAACGAAGCGCCGCGCAGGGATTGGTGCGTCACGAATGACGGCGCGGAATATTCACGCCAGGGCCCGGCTTCGAAGCCGGGATAGGGTTCGAAAGGTGAGCAAGTCCATTCCCACAGATCGCCCCAGCGCATGGCCGGATGGCCATTCATGACGGCAAATTCCCATTCCGCCTCCGTCGGCAGGCGCCTTCCGGCCCACATACAATAAGCCTGCGCTTCGAACAAATTGAGGTGGCGCACCGGTTCCCAGCCGTTCAAGGCGATACGCAAGCCGAAACGTTCGCACAGCCAGCCGGTGCTGCTCCTGATCCAGCCGCGCGGTGCGGCGCAATCCTGCGTCATCAGCCAGGCGCGCCCGGCCATGCTCCAGTAATGCGGGTTTTCATAGCCGCCATCGGCGACGAATTCGGCGTATTGCGCATTCGATACCAGCGTGGAATCCATCACGAAGGCCGGCACATAGACCGGGTGAGCCCACTGCTCATTGTCGAATGTGAAGCCCTCACCCTGCGCCACGCCCTGGTGCAGCGTGCCGCCCGGAAAACGGATCTCGCCCTGGGCCCACGAAGGAATGGCGCGCTGCGCCAGTTCTGGCGGCAAGATCACGCCCAGGCTCTGCAAGCTATTGGCCAGTGCTTCGCCACGCATATCTTCCTGGGCCAGCGCCAGGCGGAACGGATAGAGCAGCGCATCATCGTCTTCGATGCGTTCGAGCTTGTCTTGCACGCGGTCCTTGATTTCGCGGCAATAGGTCTTCATTTGCCCCGCCGGCGGCAGGCCCAGGCTCCAGCGCGCGCTATGCGGCACGGTGTTGGGGTCGAACCAGTCGTCGCCCTTGGTCAGGAGCGACGCACGCTGCGCATCGGCTGGGTTGCTCGATTCCGCTTCACGCAGCACAAACCATTCGGCAAACCAGGCAATGTAGCCCAGTTCCCAAAGCGGCGGATTGAGGTGGGCAAGACGCGGTACAGCCGCCGGGTCGTCGAAACCGGCAGCGGCAAAACTGTCGAACACGGCGAGCGTGTAGGCGCGCGCGTCGTCGAAGGCTAGTGCCAGTTCGCCCGGACTTGCTGTGCGGAAGGAAAGCTGCATGCCTTACTCTACCCCGAGTGGCAGAAAATGGCACATTGACGGGGCATCTTGAATAAACAATAGCAAAATCTATACTCCATTCCATCGGCCCGCATCACGGTTTCATCGATATATCATTGCTCGTTGTGACTAAGCTGCAACCGGCGATATTGCCAGTTGCCAATATTTGGCTGGTGACGTAGTATCGCAATCCACTCGATTTAACAATTACGAACTCGTTTCAAAATGAGCAGGGCTAGCAGGCTGTTGAAAAACGTAGCGAGCTGAGGTCGGGGTCGAGGAGCGCATGCGTACGACTGTACGCAGAGCACCGCAGACCCCGAGATCGGTTCGCGCAGTAGTTTTTCAAGAGCCTGCCAGGCGGAGCGCCGCAGACGGTACGACTCTACGGCAAGGTCGGATGGCCGCCCCGAGACAACAACGCCATGTTCATTTTGAAGCGTGTTCTAAAGCGCCTGGTTAGGTTACCCCCGACCAACAACAGGAGACCGCCGTGCAACACCCGTGCAAGTTTTTCTTCGCCGCCCTGCTGGCCGGCGCCTTTATCTCGCCCCTGGCCAATGCGGCCGACCTCGAACCGGTGCGCATCGGCGTGATCGGTCCCGTTACGGGCAAAAACTCGGAAGACATGGGACAAAGCATCATAGGCGGTGCCCGTGTATTCCTCTCCGAAGTGAACCAGATCGGCGGCATCATGGGCCGTCCGGTCGAGATCGTGGAAATGGACGACCAAGCCAATCCGGACCGCGGCGTGATGCTGGCCAAGCAATTGGTCGAGCAAAAGGTGGTGGCCGTGGTCGGATTCGGCAATACCGGCGTGGCATTGCCGGCCGCCAAGGTGCTGCAGGAAGCGAAGATTCCCGTGATCATCAGCGGTTCGACCGGTGCAATCGTCACCAAGAGCTTCATGCCCCCGGCCTACCCTGCCAGCTACGTGTTCCGCACCTCGGCTTCCGATGCAATCCAGCCCGCAGTCATCCTGAACGACCTGATCGACAAGCGCAAAATGGACCGCATTGCGCTGATCCATGATGAAAGCCCCTATGGCACCAACGGCAAGGCCAGTGTGCTGGCTGAACTCGACAAGCGCGGCTTGAAACCCACTGCCGTGGAAAGCTTCAAGGTGGGCGACGCCGACCTGACGGCGCAACTGCGCCGCATCAAGGACAGCGGTGCGCAAGCCATGGTGCTGTACTGCCTGGCCGGTGATGCCGCCAACATCGCCCGGACTGCCGAGAAGCTGCAGATGCACCAGGCCATCGCCGGGCCCTGGACCCTGTCGCAGGAATCCTTCATCGCCAAGGCCGGCAGTGCCGCGGAAGGCGCGCGCACGGTCGTGACCTTCATCGAAAACGATGCCAGCTCGTCAAACTCGCAATTCACACTGGCCTATCGCAAGCTCAACAAGGTCACGCGCATTCCTTCGGCTGTGGCTGCTGCGCAGACTTATGACGCCTTGCGCCTGCTGGCGCTGGCCATGTACCAGGCCAATTCCACCGACGGCGTACAGGTGCAGCACATGCTGGAAAATCTCGACCAGCACACGACCTCGACCGTGATCACACGTTACTTCAAGCCCTTCTCGGCCAGCGACCATGAAGCGATTTCGCTCAACATGGCCGTGATGGGCGAGATCAGGAACGGCAAGGTGATCTACGCCTACAAGGAAGACGAGAACCGCAGCACGATCGCGCGTACCAAGACGCCTTCCAAGTAACCTCCCCACCCCCATACCGTAAAAACCCCAGGGTGGTGCACAAACGCACCGCCTTGGTTTAATCTGCGTCACACAATAAACAATAGCTGGAGACGCAAAGGCGGGCGCATCTGCGCCGGATCAGCGTGATCCTGCATGCCGGATCACACCGATCCTGCATGCCGCCATTCCTTATCCTGAAAAAACCGGACCTTGCCGCATGCGGCGAGGCGGGACGCCTTTTGCCTGTCGTATTGGAGGATGCCATGCCCATCACCCGTTTCATCATCTCCCTTGTCCTCCTAGTCATGGGCATCCCTGTCCATGCCGACCCCGCGCCGATCAGGATCGGTGTGATCGGCCCCGTCTCCGGCAAGGCGTCAGAAGACATGGGCTTGAGCATCATGGGTGGTGCACGCGTGTTCCTGGCCGACGTGAACCAGATCGGCGGCATACTCGGGCGCCGCGTCGAACTGGTGGAGCGCGACGACCGCTCACAACCCGAACGCGGCGTGGAACTGGCGAAGGAATTGATCGAAAAGGAGCATGTGGTGGCCGTGGTCGGCTTTGGCAATAGCGGCGTGGTGCTGGCGGCGGCCAAGGTATTCCAGCAAGCCAGGGTGCCCCTGATCGTGACGGCGGCCACCGGCGCCGCAATCACCAAGAACTACATGCCGCCCGAAGTGCCGGACAGCTACATCTTCCGCGTCGCCGCCAGCGATGCAATCCAGCCTGCCGTCCTGCTGTCGGACCTGATCGACAAGCGCAGGATCGACCACATCGCCTTGATCCATGACGACAGCCCCTACGGCCAATACGGCAAGCAGAACGTGGTCGCCGAACTGGCGCGGCGCCATATGGAACTGGTGGACGACGAAAGCTACAAGGTCGGCGACGCCGACCTGGGTGCGCAGTTGCACCACATCCGTGACAGCGGTGCGCAAGCCGTATTCATGTATTGCCTGGCCGGCGACGCGGCCACCATGCTCAAGGCTGCCGAGCACATGTCGCTGAAACTGCCTTTCGTCGGTTCCTGGGCGTTGTCGCAGCAATCCTTCATCGACCGGGCCGGTAACGGCGCCGACGGCACACGCACGTCCGTCACCTTCATCGAAAATGAAGCCAGCAACACGGCACTGCAATTCTCGCAGGCCTACCGCAAGATCAACCAGACGGAACGCATTCCCTCTGCCGTGACGGCGGCGCAGACCTATGACGCGCTGCGCCTTTTGGCGCTGGCGCTGTACCAGTCCAATTCGCAAAGCGGGCCGGACATCAGGCACGCGCTGGAGCACCTGGACCAGCGCACGGCGTCCACCGTCATCACGCGCTACTTCAAGCCGTTTTCACCCAGCGACCATGAAGCCATCAGCGGCAACATGCTGATCATGGGCGAAATCCGTAACGGCAAGGTGGTCTATGTCTACAAGGATGATGAGAACCGCGCTGCCATAGCGCGCACCAAGGTGGTGGCGAAATGATATGCCCAAGCACGGCAAATCACTGAACTGGCGCTGAATTCCATTCCAGCTTTTTGTTTTGCCGCGTTCTTAACCCAACTTTACGCCGATTTACAGAAGCACCCCTCGCGCTGCCCTCAGGCCCGCCGATATAGTCAATGCGCGTACGGCACATCCCTGATGCCGAGGCATTGACTTTATTCATGGAGGCCATCATGTCTGTCAGCAGCGTGACCAGCAGCAATTATTTCATCTCGCAGATCGGGTCGGGCACACAATCCGGCAGCAGCGATTCGAGCAATGCCATCGGCAACATGCCGCCCCCTCCTCCGCCGGGCGGTGGTGGCGGTCTGGTAGGCGCGATTGCGGATGCCCTGTCGCAGATCGGCGTGACAGGTGCCAGTGGTGGCAGCGACGCCAACAGCTCAGGCAGCACCGGCACTTCCACATCCGACACGAGCAGCAGCTCCAGCACCTCGGGTGCGGCGCAGGCGATCAGCAGCTTCCTGCAAAATCTGATGTCGGCCCTGCAGGCGCAAGGCAGCAGCTCATCGACATCCAGTGGTTCTAGTGACACGGCCAGCACCGTCGGCGGCCCGGGCAAACTGGCGTCGAGCCTGCAAAGCCTGATTGCGGAGCTGGGGTCTTCGTCCTCAAGCACGAGCAGCACTTCTTCAAGCTCGTCATCCGGCAGCAACAGCACGGACAGCGCACTGCAAACGAGTTTTCAAAACATGATCAGCGCCCTGGGCGACACCAGCAGTTCGGCCACCTTGACCAACTTCCTCTCGGCGCTGGAGACGAATGTGCAAAACAATGGGCCGATGGGCAATATGGTCAATACCAGCGCCTGATGAGCTGGATCAATCGACCAGCTTGACCTTGACGGGCAGCGGCGCGAGTGCGGCGGCAAGCTGCTCACGCAAGTCCTGCCCCCATTGCTTTGGCACATGCACGCGTATGCCCTCGGCCTCGCTCGCTTCGATGACTGGCAGTTCGGGTGCAATAGCGCTGCATGCGGCTTCCACCACGGCATGCGCCGCCTTCAGGCGCAAGGCCGGCTTGTATAGCTTGCCGACGTTCGTCATGGGCATCGTGTCGAGGATGGTGACCGACTTGGGCCGCGCGGGCCCTTCGTCGACACGTCCTGCGGCATAGGCCAGCAATTCCGCTTCGGTCGCCTGCGCGCCGGGCACCAGCGTGGCGAACAACACCGGCAATTCGCCGGCATAGGCATCCGGCGCACCGACGGCAGCACAGATCTGCACGGCCGGGTGGGTGCCTAGCGCATCTTCTATTGTCTTCGGGTCGATGTTGTGGCCGCCGCGTATGATCAAGTCCTTCGAGCGCCCGGAGAGGTGCAACCGCTCTTCATCGTCGATCCAGCCGAGGTCACCCGTGGCCAGCCAGCCATCGGCAGTGAGCACGCCTTCATTGTCCTTGGGGTCGACGAAACCGGAAAACAGGTTGGGCGACTTGAACATGACCATGCCGGTTTCGCCGCGCGGCAAGTCCTGGCTGCCGGCGCGGCCATGTTCGTCGAGCGCGGCAATGCGCCATTGCGTATGCGGCAGGCGCAGCCCGACACAGCCGGCCGGTGCCTCCAGGCCAACCGGCGTGATACTGGAAATGCCGGCCATCTCGGTCATGCCCAGGCTTTCATGCACGTGCAAGCCCGTCAGTTTCTTGAAGCGCGCCGCCAGTTCGGGCGAGAGTGGCGCCGCACCCGTGCGGCAATAGAGGATGCTGGAAATGTCGGCATCGATGGGCACATTGGTCAGTGCTGCGAGCACCGTCGGCACGGCGGCCATGACCGTGGAACGGTACTTTGCGGCCAGGCGCCAGTAATTGCTGATCACCGCACGGTTGCGCATCAGGCCTGCGGTGGGTATCACGGTTTCGGCGCCAGCCGACAGCGACGTCAGCGCACCGGGCAAGGTGCCGGCTACATGGAACAGCGGAAAGACGTTGATCGTCACGTCGGCAGTCGACATACCCTGCATCTGCACGCTGGCCCATGCCGTGAACACTTGCGCACCATGGCTGTGGCGCGCCAGCTTGGGCGCGCCCGTGGTGCCGCCGGTGTGGAAGTAGGCAGCGATGTCGCTGCTATTGATATGGCGTCCGGATACGAGATGGTCACCGGGTTCGGCAGCCCGCAGGGCGGCGAAATCGCCGAGCTGGGGCGACTCGCCAATCGGCGTCACCCGCACCACGTGGCGCAGGCTGGGTACCGCTTCCTTGAGCCGCTGTGCCTTGCCCCACATGTCGGCGTCGCCGTCGGCACCGTAGGCGAACAAAACACGGGCGCCGGCCGCCGTCATCAGCGACGCCAGCTTGTCTTCGTTCAACAGCGGGTTCAAGGGCTGCACAATACCCGCCGCTTCACCGCCCCACAGGGCCAAGTGGTAGTCCAGGCAAGCCGGCAGCAGGATTGCAATGGCATCGTCACGCTGCACGCCAAGCCGGTGCAGCATGTTGGCTGTTTGATTGATGCCGGCGAACAGTTCGGCATAGGACATGCGCAGCGGCTCATCTTGCGGGTCAGCCGTGACGAGGAAGGTCAGTGCGGTCTTCGCGCAAAAGGCCTGCGCGGAATTGCGAAAGATTTCCCAGGTGCTTTGAACCGTCAGCGACTGTTCCAGCGGCGTGGCTTCCAGCCGCTCCACGTCGGCGATACTCTTGATTGGAAAGCTTTGCGAGAATGGCTGCGTCACTGGCGTCTCCTGCACATGGCCCCTCGCCCGCGGGCGAGGGATTCCGTTTTAACTTCGTTTCGGTATCTGCAAACCCCTGGCCACTGCAGGCCGTGCGAGGAATGCGTCCAGCACGCGGTTGACTTCCTTGAAGTCATGGAGGCCGATCAATTCACCCGCTTCATAAAACCCGCCCAGGTTGCGTATCCAGGGGAAACTCGCAATATCGGCAATGCTGAATTCGTCGCCGAGTATCCACTTCCTGCCAGCCAGGTGCTTGTCCAGCACTTCCAGCAGGCGGCGCGACTCCGCCACATAACGGTCGCGCGGGCGCTTGTCTTCGTATTCACGTCCGGCAAACTTGTGGAAGAAACCGACCTGACCGAACATGGGGCCGATGCCGCCCATCTGGAACATCAGCCATTGCAGCGCTTCGTAGCGGCCCGCATCGTCGGACGGCATCAGCTTGCCGGTCTTGCCGGCCAAATAGACCAGGATCGCGCCTGATTCGAACAAGGGCAGCGCTTTGCCGCCGGGCCCGTTGGGGTCGAGAATCGCCGGGATCTTGCCGTTGGGGTTGAGCGAGACAAATTCGGGAGAACGCTGGTCGCCGCTGTCGAAGCTGACCAGGTGCGCTTCATAAGGCAGGCCGACTTCTTCGAGCATGATCGACACCTTGACCCCATTGGGCGTCGGCAGCGAATACAGTTGCAGGATATCGGGGTTCTTTGCCGGCCACTTTTTGGTGATCGGAAATTGCGAAAGATCGGTCATCTTGGTTTCCTGGGCAGTCAATCGAACGACAGAGCGTATCACCGCCCGGCGTTTTCCGCAGAGAGTGCCATGTAGCGTGCAAGATGGAAATCTTCATCACCCAACTGATGGTCGATCATCACCAGGCGCTTGGCATAGTGCGACAATGGCAGCTCCCAGGTCATGCCTATGCCGCCGTGCAACTGGATGGCTTCTTCCGCCACCAGCGTGCCGACGCGGCCCATGGTGTACTTGGCGGCGGCAAGGGCCTTGTCGCGCACGATGCCGCCCTGCTCCAGCGCAGCCGCGGCATTGATCAGTGCAGAGCGCGCCTGTTCGATTTCCAGCGCCACGTCGGCCATGCGGTGCTGCAAGGCCTGGAAACTGCCGATCACCACGCCAAACTGCTTGCGGGTTTGCAGGTATTCCAGCGTGGCGGCCTTGGCCACATCCATTGCACCAACGGCTTCGGCGCACAAGGCGACAATGCCGCGCGCATTGGCCTGCGCGATGGCTTCCCGGGCATCTTCGAGCAACAAGGCATCTGCCGCCAGCTTCACGCCTGTCAGCGTCAATTGCGCAGCACGGCCGCCATCGATATTGGAGTGGCCGGCAATGGCCAGCCCTGGTGTATCGCGCGGCACCAGGAACAGGGCAATGCCGTCGGCGGCGTCCGTTTCACCGCCGGTGCGGGCCGAGACGACAAAGGCATCTGCCGTCTCGCCATGCTCGACTACAGCCTTGGCACCATCGAGCACCCAGCCGCCTTCCCGTTTGGCTCGCGTTGCGACGTAATGCGGTTCATACCCGCCATCGGTTTCCACATGGGCCCAGGCCAGGGTTTGCTCACCCGCGATCAGCTGTTCCAACAACTCATGCCGGCCTGCCGCAGCCAGCGCGCCGCCGGCCATCAGTGTGCCCAGGAATGGCTCCACCACCAGGGCGCGCCCGAGCGACTCGAACACCACAGACAAGTCGAAACCCCTACCACCATAACCACCATCGGCTTCGCTGAAAAGCGCGCCGATCACCCCCATTTCAGCCAACTGCGCCCAGTGTTCGCGCGACCAGCCTGCGTCGGATTGGGCGATGCGTTCGCGCGTGGCAAAGTCGTATTCGTTGGCCAGGTAACGCGCCAGCGAGTCCGCCAGCATGCGGCGGTCTTCGGTCAAATTGAAATCCATGCCTTGTCCCCTGTGTGCGCGATCACAAGCCGAGAATCATTTTGCTCACGATATTCTTCTGAATTTCATTGGACCCGCCGAAAATCGACAGTTTGCGGTTGTTGAAGTACCCCACGGCCGCACGCTCGCCCTGTTCCGCTTCCACCCGTTCACCGGCCTCAATCCATACGCGCGCCAGCGGCCCCATGGCGCGGCGCATCAGCGAAGAAATCTCTTGCCGGATTTCGGTGCCGCGTATCTTGAGCATGGAACTTTCCGCGCCCGGTACACCGCCGCCGGCCACCGCCGCAATCATGCGCAGGTTCGTGGTTTTCATGTTTTCCAGGTCGATTTCGACCTTTGCCACGCGGGCGGCGAAGAAAGGATCGTCCTTCAGCAAGCGCCCATTGCGCCTGTGCCGGCCCATGAACGCTTTCAGCTCGCGCAGCGCGGCAACGGAAAACCCGACACCGGCAATGTTGGTGCGCTCGTAAGTCAGCAGATACTTCGCGCAAGTCCAGCCGCGATGCTCGTCGCCAACCAGGTTTTCCAGCGGCACCTTGACGTCGGTGAAAAACACTTCATTGACTTCATGCTCGCCATCGAGCGTGATGATGGGCCGCACTTCAATGCCCGGCGTCGCCATGTCGATCAACAGGAAGCTGATGCCTTCCTGCTTCTTGGCCGCGGGGTCGGTGCGCACCAGGCAAAAGATCATGTTGGCGTGCTGGCCCAGCGTGGTCCAGGTCTTCTGGCCGTTGACCACGTAGTGGTCACCCATGCGCACCGCGCTGGTCTTGACCGAAGCCAGGTCGGACCCCGCGCCGGGCTCGGAATAGCCCTGGCACCACCAGTCGGAGCCATCGAGGATGCGCGGCAGCCAATAGCGCTTTTGCGCTTCATTGCCATACTTGACCAGTACCGGCCCCAGCATGTTGACGCCGAAAGGGACGATGCGCGGCGCAAAGGCCAGTGCGCACTCATGCTCGAAAATGAATTTTTGTACGGCATT